>MDTB01191368.1_pt1 | contig 20402 bp, 40 predicted proteins | sample 811161 | NCBI WGS metagenome assembly MDTB01 (sample SAMN05326650, study PRJNA326480) | marine metagenome | isolation source: seawater | place: Mediterranean Sea | collected 2009
ATGGCATCGTAAACAAGTGAGCGTGCCTCATCATGGAAACTCGCCTCGCCCGGGCCACCGAGGTCTTCAGCTGCGACCTGAAGCACTGGCATCATCGCATCACGTAACGAAGCTTTGTTCTCTTCGCTAAACAGCGGAGCTATCGCGTCAGAAAGGGCTTGAGTGTGCTGGGCCCTGAGGACACTCAGGCCGCCTTCAGGAACAGCCATGTGACTTATCTCTTCCTTGATTAACTGCCTTAATTGCTTACGTGTGATTTTCATATCAGACAATCTCTTCTTTGATTATTTGTCTTAGTAAGTCCCGCAAGATTTCGTGGTCTTCGGTAAACTGTTCAATGTGTGCACCAACTGGAACATCTTCAGGTTCCATATCAGCCAGCGAGTCTAAGCTATAAGGAATGTTTGCTCTACTTCCTGGGCCGCCGGTGATCATGTCTAATATGCTGTCAAGCTCTTCTTGATCATAAGCAATTTCTGATTGTCCTTCGTACCCTACAACAATAGGGAATTCTGCATCAGCAATATTCTTGCCCAAGTCGGTTCTTCGATGCGCAGTGACAGTTTCTTTAATAAGAAATTGCAGCTTTTCTTTTGTGCTTTTCATCTTACAAACCTTTGATTGGCTCCTACTTATATATATCCTGAGAAAGAAGAACTGTTCTAATCTAGTTTGAAGCCTGAAATGAAAAAGCTGTCTAATTTAAATGTCAAAAGAGTTTGTTGCGTTACAGTTGCCAAGGTCGCAAGTTCTGCATTTGTCCCTTCAATTAAAAGCACACACCCGGAATATGAGACAGCTCATAGACACTCTCTAAAATATCTTGAAGATATCATAGCGGATGACGCTACTAATTCTCTTGTCATTGTAGGCGTCAGAAACCCTCTCAAGCGAAACATCTCTTACTTCTTTCAAACTTACGCCGATAAAAAAAGAAACGATCTTCAGTGTCCGTCCAATAAATTCAAGGGTGAGAAGACTTTTTTAATGGAGTCAGAAAAGATACTAGGCTTTAACTCAGAAGAATTAATTGATATGTTCTTTGATCAATCATGGCACTACACTTTTAATGAGTGGTTCAGAGAGTTCTTTAGGATTACACAGATTGACTCTGTTCCCTTTGATAAAGACTTAGGATATAAACTGTATCCCGTCAAGAATAACAACTGGGTGCTTATCTACACATTCGAACAGCTGCCTGCGAACATCAACCGCCTTGCAGAATTCCTAGAAGTAGATGAGATTCTTCACACAAATAACGCAAAAGATAGAATCTACGGTGATCTGTACAAAGATGTTTGTAACAAGATTGAGTTTCCCAGAGAGTATAAGGAAGTTCTTCTTGACACAGAAATCATGAAGTATTTCTATTCTGAAGATAAAATAAAGTCGATGGGCCTGTGAGGCCCATCGACAATATTCATGTGTGTATTGTTAGCTAGAGATTCCCTAGAAGATATCCAAAGACAAGGCCTTTGCCAAATGCTATCCATGCAATTGCATAGTTAGAAAGCCTTAACCTGTGTTGTACTCTTTTTGTGAGATCTCTATGCCACCTGATTATACGCATCTCATTCTCCCTTCTTACTTAGACGTCCTTTGATGCTATTGAGGCCGCTCATCGCGAGTCCGTACCCGTCTTTACAACGAGACCAGACCCACTTCAGCGGGCGTGTTGACCAGTCTTTAGCGACACCGTACACGTCACGGACAATCTCAGAAGCCTGATCCCAGGCAAGGTCGAGAATGTCAACAACAAGCTTGAGAGGCGCGCTGAGTGCGCGAAGCAGCGGGTGCTTATCTCTTCTATTCATTAACCACGCTAAAGCGACGCCCACTAACAAGCCTTCAAGCCGGGGGGATTCAACGTGAAGCCAGGTGAGAACACCTAGACCAAAATCGAGCGCTGACAAACCAAGTCCTACAACGTTCTGAACGATACCTCCAATGAGGTTTACAACTAATTCAAGCATAGTATTTACTCCTTATGAATTGGTGTATTACTAACTATCAGGCTCGTTCTAAAAGTGTTTAGAGCCGACACCCAAAAGAATCCCTGCGACTGAGAGTGCTTGGTCACCCAATTCGGGCAAACGTTCTTCATCCCAAGTCAATCCCTCTGCTTCAAGTGCGTGGTATATCTCGTTCTCCATGGCCCCTCCGAGTGGGAGCTCGTGCGTTGACATACCAGATTCTAGACCGAGGACAGCGATCGCAGTCTCAGCAGCTGCAACAGCCATCGGGTCATAAGCCTCAATGTCCTCCCCTTTGTTACCGAAATCGTAGACGGGCTGAAGACTATCTAATTCTTGTTGTGCCTCGTTTATCATGGCAAGAAGATCAGCCTTTCGGATCTTTCCCTCAACTGCAGTTATGTTGCCGTCAGGATCATCAGCAGGATCTTCTACTTCTATAGAAGAAATCTCAGAAGATGCTTTATCTAGTTGAGCGATTCTGTCAGCAATTTTTTTTATCTCTTCAGGATCTTCTAGGCCCTCAAGACTTTTTTGAAGATCTGCCCTTTCTTGACCTATTGAATCCATTTGAGCCTGTATTGAATCTGTTAACGCTCCAGCCAAAGACTCGCGGACGATCCTGCGTATCGATGATTCACTCCACATCCTTTGATCTTCTTGAACTCGCCACTCATCATAAGCTATTGAGTATTGGTCTGAAAAAGTGTACCCCGCTTCACCGGGAACATCAAAGAAGTCATCAAGAATGTCAGCATATTCAAGAACTCCCTTGTCATGAAACCCAAGAGCAGAAGCCAAGTCAGATACATATCTTAATATTTCTGACTCTCCTTTTACATGCTTTCCTGCAGGAAGCCTGCGCCCTGTATCTAATGTAATTTCTGGTATTTTATCAAGGATGTCTCTTGTAGTAATCCCAGGCTCTGTGCCTGTATCATCCATTCCTTGGGCTTGCTGCCTTCCTTGAATTCTAGATCTCTTTGATACTGCTCTCTTAGCATCGACTTTTTCAACAAGTGTTCTTACTAGATTTTTATTGACTTTCATTCTTTACATCCTTTTGGAAGATGCGATTGTAGCGTTGACTTATAGATGTCAAGTGCGGGCTGTTCCCACTCAATGTTGGGACAATGCTCTTCATAATCTTTTTGATCCTGTAGGTAGAATTCTAGCGCTCGAGCAGATCTTTCCATCTCAGAAATATCTTCTGCAGAGATCGGCGCGGGATGATTTGCCTGTAGTGTTACGACTAAACTTAAGCCGGCAAACCCTAAAATTATTGCGTCTATGAATGCCATTACTGCCTTGCCACCAATTCCTCGATCCTGGTCAAGATAGATCTTACGTGATTCAAATCACTCTCAACACGGATCAGTGTCCGAGAAGCTTCTTCGTGCTCTTCAACATCAGCTTCAAGTCTAGCAACTTCCTGTTCAAGATCGCCCATGTCGTTCCTTAGTTGAGCGACCTCGACGTTTACAGTCCAGACCCAACCAGCCAGAGGCATTACTAAGCAGCCCAATGCAATTGACGCGACTTTCCAAAAGCTTTCAATGTTCATAATAGTGCTGCTCCTATAGCTCCGTAAAGCATGATACCGACGACAAAGAGGAGACTGCCAAGAGCAAAGCTAGCTTTAATAACATCAGAAGTAGTCAAACCTTTTCTTTTAAGCCAACTCTTAACGCCCATCATAGCCTCCCGTCTTATCTATACTTATCCTAGTCAATCATATTGTTCAGTTGTGTATGCATCTGAGATACTTGCATCTCAGACCATGGTGGCCCACCGTCAGAAGAGGGCTCATTTCCAGATGCTACAGCATCCAAAGCTTTCCTCGCAGTTGAAGTGTACCCAGAAAACGGATCAATCATATCCGGATTGTGTCTTGATGGTTTGTAAACTCCCACAGAGATCAAGTGCTTGAACATTCTTTGCTTTGTCTCTGGGTCTAGAATGTTTGTATCCACTCTTTGATAGTCTGATTCTGCCAAAAGCGCTATCTCTTCTTTGATTATTTCTTTCAGTCGTTTCTTTGTAATTACTGTTTTCATTTCTCTAAGCTTCCTCTGTTGCACTTGTCTTATGAGATTTCCAGCTAAGCCTTGTGCGAATTCGTGTGCTACTGCAAGAGGTTTCGCATGATAATGTGGCGCGCCGTATCCTCTTTCGGAATTGTCTGAAACAATTGCATCTGCTTCTTTTTTCGTATACAGCCCAGAGATTCCACTAGATGTGTTGGGATCTGCATCGCCAAAGATAGGAGCTCCTTCACTTCTAGAATCACGCATGCGAGGCCATAGACTCTGTTGTCCCCTGCCGAAGTTTGCAATTACTACATAAAGATCTTCCATAACTGTTTCCTTAGTCGTACATCGACGGTGTGTGGCGAACTGGGGCGCGCTTCCTGCGCTGTTTAGCACCGCCAGACGAAAGAATAGCTTCAATATCAGCCATAGAAAGCCCAGCTCTTTGTACTTGATCGGCTGAAATGTTGCCGAAGTCTATGCCACCATCATTGTACTCGATGTTGATGTTGCTTGGCTTACCACCTTTTCGACGAATTTGGTATGTGATTTTTTTAATATCATCAAAGTCGATGTAATTCATGGTAAGAGCATTACCTATCACTTCGCGCTCTTTAACACCTGGATCTGACTGGTGCTTACTATCGCTTGCTGCACCCTGTTGATCCATCCAAGCGCTCTCAAGATCCCTCATGAACTTGTAAACTTTATTGAGATCCCAGTTATCTGGAACGACCGCATCTTGAGAAAAGTGACCATCGTCCTTGCCGACATATTGAACCCATCCATTCATTGCATCTAGATCCATATCAAGGTTCTCGTAGTTAACATTCTCGTCAGCAAGCGCACCTTGAATATTATTTGTCAGGGCATAGTTTGCAACACGATTCATGGTATCTAGATCTTCGTAAGGATTAACCATAATCGGAAGCATCTCTGATTCTAAAAGCAAGGACTCTTTGATAGCTTCACGAATGAGACGCCTCAGGTGTGATTTTCTAATCTTCATTTTTCTGCTCTTCTTGATATGTAGAGGGTAAATCTGTAATAGTTCTGCTGAGCAACCTTTGATTGGGTGTGTTTAGATTTGCAACAAACGTTTCAGGTCTAGACATATCAGTCTTTATCCACATATCTCGCTCCAACCTTCCTCCCATTGGGCGCGACACAGATTCGACTATCGGCATCATTTTAGGGATACTGACAGCTAGACCTCGGGATTCCAGTTCTAAAAGTTGATCAAGGAATCGACGACTTCTACGCTTTGACTTGTTTGATGTCACTCTAATAACTCTCTTTTTATACGGGAACTGTGACCGTTACGTCTTTCGCTTGTCCAAACTCTGCACTGTCTTCTTTTGTGTTTGCTTCTATTTCATCAAAAGAAGCGTAGTATCGCTCACCGGTTACAGAAGCGCGCATCGCAGCCATGAAGTCATCATAGTGTCCGATGACCTTTCCCGGAGGGAGAACAAAAAGCTGATACTCGTCATCAGGAGTTCCTGGGAATCCTTTTCCGAGTATTACGTTTTGGCCGTTTTTCGCGACCCCGGCCAATCCGTTTGGTCCGACCATCCGAACAAGAGGAAGCTTCTGACCACCGTAAGTCTTCTCTTCATTTATCAGGGATTTTATCTCTTCCCTAATTAGCTGTCTAAATCTAGATTCTGTGATTTTCATTCTATATCTCCTGACATGTCACACCACTTCTATAAATATACACTTCCGGCTGTGTTTTATATACCCTATGAACATGAGCTGTAAGTCTATTAGGCAGGCTCAACGTACAGTATGTCAGTGTCGTATCCCCAGGCCTCTCGTCCCTTTTCTTTCCCTGATATAATAGTTCCTTCAAAACCCGGCATGCCGTTCTTGATGCCATCAGGATCATACTCTATTTTCTTTTTTAGGTCTGCCTGTTCTTCGTAGGGTGTTACCCGGTAGTTAACCTTGAGGGTAGTCTCGATTCCCGATAGATTTCTGTATCTTACTATGTCACCCACCCTGTATTTATGTGTATCCAACGCTTCCCTAATCATCTTTCTAAGGTGTGACTTCTTGATTCTCATCTTTCCCTCCGTGGCTGGCGGCAAATCTGGCAAATCAAAATCAGGCAGTCCGTGCTCATCCGGGCCTTGCCACTCTCCCTTACCATCCCAAAAGCCCTCAGGATTTGCACCTTCAGGCGCTGGGCGTTCATGCCAGCCCTCTCTTTTTATAAGCTCTAGCAGCTCACTGTCATGCATCCACTCAGATTTTGTGTCCGGATAGACGCCGAACACTACTAAAACATTTGTACCAGGCGGGACAGGTTCTCCAAGATCTTCTGAAGCACTCACAGTCTCTGGTGAAGCTACATCATTTATGTATCTCACCTCACCTTCGCGGGTGAAGGCAACGTTCCTCCAAGCAAAGTGACTCTCAACCCAACCGGGGATCGTCATCGATTCGCGGATCAATCGCCTAAGTTGTGACTTCTTGATTCTCATTATGTTTCATAATTCTCAAGTTCGTATGCAGCTTCAGCCATTGCATTCAATGCCAATGCGTAAGAGTTTCGCTCACGGTCAGGCATAAGTAAGCCCTCAACCTCTCTAGCTAGACGTTCAAGTCCATCGCCGTTTCGCATTTCTAAAAACTCAGCTGCTTTTCTAAAAATGTCATGAACGTAAGCAGCCTCAGTTAAAAGCTTGGTCTTCTCTTCTTTAATGATCTTTCTTAGTTGTGACTTCTTGATCTTCATTTACAGTCTCCTTGACACTTGGAAGCGTTCCAGCAACCGCAACAGCAGCAGCAACGACCAATAAAAATGTCAGCAATTTTTCTAAGGATACTCATCTTACTTCGCCGCAATTACATCAAGCAGCGCCTGATGAATCATATTGCGCATTGACTCTAGTCCTTGCTCATCAAGGCGAAGTGTATAGGAATTGTCAAATCTTACTGTCACTGTATTTGTTCCATCTCGATTAAGATTAGCGCTCATCGTGACCGGTCCTGAATCTGCCATTACCCTCACTGAATTCTCAGATAGTTTGGCACTTTCTTCAGCAATAATTCTTTTAAGCTGTTTCTTAGTAATTTTCATAACGTTTCCTTCATTTGCATGTTTTGCTCTCACAGCTGACTTAGCTTTAGCTTCACTAGTGTGACATGATACCTGTTCTGTCTTTCCACCAGATTTCTTCTTGACCACAACGTGTGTGCCCTTTGATCCATCCGATTGACGGCAGCTGCGCTTTATTACGTCATAAGGCATGTCACTTTAAAACCTTAATCTTCTAATTCTTTTAATATCGGCAGCGCTGTAACCACCCCTGGCCATCTTCAAGATCTCGTCTACATCACCCTGAAAGAGACGACCTTTTGTCTTTTCAAACTCTGCTCTTCGGAGGAGGTCTTGAATTGCCGGGTCATTAGTCATGTCAGCTTCGTTCATCTTGCTAAGCTCTTCTGCTATTATTCTCTTTAGATCTGATTTCTTGATTCTCATCTTTCTTGTGCCTTCATTAGTACCGAAATGTTTTTGACCTTGTTCATACCCTATGTCATAATCCACAGTGGCATCGTCAGCAACTGGATAGCCGTCCATTCCATCTTGAAAACCCCTCTCGTATTCTTGCTCGTCTCCGTGAGGATTGTCTGCGTTATCGTCACGATCTCCGTACATGGAGCCATCGTGCGGACGTGCTTCCCGATCTGAGAAAAAGTCATCTGTCTCCTCGAGAGATGATTCACTCACATCTGCAGTTCCTTTTGCAAGCCCGTCAATAAGATCTGCATAGTCTTCCATGTCAGCCACATGCCCGACGTCGTCCATAAAGTCGTCCTGTAGGAGAAGCTTTATTGCTCCCGCCCCGTCTGCAGAAAGACCTCGATCAGCATGATATCCTGCTGCCTTGTCTTGCAAGTAAACTACGATCTGCTCACGGGTGTACATCTCACGAATCAGCTTGTTCAGCTCTGACTTCCTGATCTTTATCTTGCCCTCTGGAATTCCCCAGCCGTCGGCGGGGAGATTGTATTTTCCAACGAGTGGTGCTGATAATCGTTTTGCCCGCTTGGCTGCTCTGGCTTCTTCCCACTCATTGTGAACCCACCATGCGGGCCCGTGTTCTTTCGTTAGTGCTTCTGAATCTGGGTGTCTCACAAAGTCTTTGTTCTTAGGGTTACTCAACCAAATCTCGAAGTCAGCTTCCATCCCGCTGAATTGCTGGTCATTCCATTCAGGCTTTTCCCAATCAGCATAGATCTCGCCCGTATCGCCGTCGATGATATCAAGAGGTGTCGAAGACATGTCTTCGCTGATGATCCTCTTAAGCTGCTTCTTTGTGATTCTCATTTGACTTCCTTGCTAGTTTTAATTTTCAAACCCTGGGTTTGAAAGCGGCACGTAAATGTTCGTGTTTCGTTTATAACCTTCGGCGTCCAAAGAGGCTCTGGCTTCTGCTTCCGGAGTTGTTCGTCTGGCATCTTCTCTGCCTCCAGCTCTTTCTGTAACGTAGACCGAGGCGTGTCGAGCGCCAGTCTCTGGAATGATAACAATTACACCGTTGTTTATATTCCACTGCATCGGGCCGATGGTCCCATCACGTTCCTGCTTTAGCAAGAAGTTAACATCGCTGGGTTTGCTTATTCTTATAAATCCACGCGGGATTCGAAACTCATTGAGAAGCTTTGCCTTCTCTTCCTTGATGATCTGCTTTAATCTTGATTTAGTGATCTTCATTGTACCTTCCTTCATCCATTCCCTAGATCTCTCTTCACCGCGTTGGGCTTTTGCTATTATCTCATCTTTGGTGAGGCCGTCTTCAAGATTCCACTTGATCCACCCGGGGGATGCGATGTCGTCGAGGAGGTCCACTAACTCTGCATATACAGCATCAGTCTCGTAGTGGAGAAAATCTTGGTCATCACTGATGACTTCCATGATTAATTGTCTTAGCTGTCTGCGTGTTATCTTCACTTTAGTACATCCACGTCTGGTCGCCCATGACATCCCAAATTGCGACGGGAACTCCGTCAACTGTGCCCATATAAATTGTGCCCACTTCCATTCTCGTCTCGTGGAACGCTGTATTTGTTTTCTGGAAATTATCTTCCAGGTATTTGATGTCGTCCCTATCTCCGTGGATCTCATCTATGAAGTTGCTGACATTGAAGCCCGGATTGGAATTGATCTTGGCAACAACGTCATCCATTCCATCGTCGTTCATTGGGTGTTCCCAAAGGCTTTCCCATGACATGGAATTAATACCACCATCGGCTGAGCCCCGCTCACCGGGACGTGGAGGCTCGTTCTCATTGAGTCGACTTAGTTCTTCTTGAATAATTCTTCTGAGTTGTTTCTTTGTTATTTTCATTTTATCTATCCAGTTGTTGTTGCGTACACACTGTAAATGTCGTACTGATTTAGATCACCGATTTGACCCGCGCGCGCAGCATTTCGTCCTCGCTCGATCGCGGCTTGGATGTTCTCTTTCACCCCGGGTTCACTAAGGTCGAGGAGTGTCACAGCTCTAAACATATCCTCGGGTGTGATCGAGGGTGCACCCTTTGGCACAAACTCTAGCCAAGAGCGGTCTCGGGAGATGACTCTTCTTCCGTCGTATGTGGTGCCGCCTGTAGAAACTTTTCCGTGGTACGGTCCTTCGAGCGCGTCCTGCATGTAAGATCCGGCCTCGTTCAGTGCAGCAATCGCCTTGTCGAGCTCGTCGCCGTAATCAGATCTAGGGTTGTAGTCGTCTCGCACGTGCACGCCGTGAATTCGGTCGTAGTGATATCCCGGAATCTTTTCATGGCGGCCGCCTCGCTTCACTAGTGGTTGTCCGGAGGCCATGCGCTCAGCAATGACAGCAGAGACTTCTTCCTTGATCAGGGTGCGTAGACGTTTTTCTGTGATCTTCACGATCTGTTCCTGTTGAGCAAAACAAGATTACGCCGAACCACCGCGATGAGCGCCATGGCTTCCTCAACATACTCTTGAACGTCAGTGTAGCCACTGGCTTTCTCGGCTCTACCTAGTTTTGTCAAAGCCAGAGTAAGGAGATCGTCGTTTGACCGCGGGGCTTCTTCGAGTATGCGTTCTTTCTCTTCTGCAATTATCTGCTTAAGTTGTGATTTTGTGATTTTCATTTTAGGGCCTCCTGGGATTGTCGAGATGGCCTTTCTCGACCTTGTCTGTTAGTTCATCAATGAATTGATATGCGGCTGCGCGGCGCTCACCGGGATCGGGTATCGACATAAGAGCATTGATCACATCTTTCATAGCAGTACCCAAATCGTCTTCTTGGTACTCATATTCCTTGAGCATTTCTTGACGTGTAGCATTTGAACCAAAGTCTATTTCTTTATTAAGCTTTGTGGATTCTTCGACCACAATTCGTTTAAGCTCTTTCTTAGTAAGTTTCACAACTGATTCTCCTCGTATCTGTTTTAGTTGGCTGTGAATGTCAGCTCTCCCTAGAAGGTATTAACATGGTATAAGTATTCGACTGTAGTGTAAACTTATTAGCTTTCGGATGACTTTTTACGAGATCGAACCAGTGGGAATTTTGAGGGATCGATACGTCGATCCCGTTAAATTCGCATAGAAACTTCGTCCCCTGCGCTAGCGTATTATAATTCACCTGTGTCTGACTCTGGAAGGTCATCTAAAATTTCTTCTGACTCAATTAATTCTTGTAGTAAACGTTCTTTTTCTAATTCTTCTATTGTCTTTGTATCTGACTTTTTAGGACACCCTACAAGCATTAATGATATAAATAACATGCGTACCATGACTACCTCAATGTTATATGTATACTGATCAATGAGGTTATTCTAGAGGCCTTGCGTGTCCTTCTGATATTAGCCAATCATTAACATTGAGTTGTGTATCATTTTCCTCAATAAAGACATCTGCAAGCCAACGTCCGTACTTTCCCTTTTTATCTTTGTAAGTCTTTATCTTTATCCACTTATTGCCAATCAATGCTCTGAGGGCGTCTCTTGACTTTAATCCTTCCGGGCGTTCTTTTCCCCGGACTTCTGGTGTATCTATTCGCAACAGACGTATCTTTTGAGATTTCAATACTATTCCAAAACCTAAGTCAAGATCAACTGTGATCGTGTCTCCATCATATACTTTTCGCACGTAAGCTCGATATTCATACATCGGTGAATCTCCTCACCTCTATATATCACCTGAAGCTATAGTTCTGGATTCAAAAGACAAACATTTGACACGTCATACCTTATGTAGGGATCGTCTCCTGGTTGCCATGATTCTGGCATTGTTGTGCGGTACTGCTTGTCAATAAGCAGCGCCTCATCTCGAGTTATAACAGCTGCATGTAAATTTTCTGCTAGGATCTCTGAAACAGCCTCCCAAGACCCGCTCCTTACAGCTGCATCCTGAAAAAGCATTTTCCGCAAAAGCGCTAGCGGAACAACATGCTCATGTCGGAGACCCTTTAATTTTCTCCTACTTCGGGTGTTTAGACTCACAATTAATTCTTTTGCAGACGGACTGTGCCTGTGATATCTTTCTGAATACTTTACTGCATCATATCCTGGCATTGCCGGGGAGTCACAAGTAAATGCCCAAAAGAAGTGCTTCAAGTCGCCTCGCTCTCTATCAAGCCTTACATCGTTTTCTGACTCATACTCGACGATAAACTTAATCGCTTCTGCAATTTGCTTGCACCGCCTGATCGCTAGCGGATGGTCTACGGGAAAGTTCCCGATCTTATCAATCTTCTCTTGCGAGCTCAATGGCACTGCCTCCCCACTCGGATGTTGTGTTGTCGGCCCACTTTACTAAATAAGAATAGGGTACCGCTTTTGAAAGTTTCCCAGTTGTCCTCTCAATGCTTACAACGATCCCAACCTGGTCTGGTCGCGCTAAAGGACTTACGGATCGCACTAAATCGCCCACCGAGTACGTGGGATCGTGCTTGTTGTTTAGGCTATTCATAAACACCTCTTGTTAATTATATCACGCTTTATCGTGATTTACAACATCTAGAGTGTCATTGTGCACGGAAAATATCTCTCCTGAAGACACTAATTGAATCATTGTGCCTCTTGATTGCGGCCAGGGTTCACTTCCAGATAGATACTTTTCTGCATCATTTATTTCAACAGGATCATCAACGTCGACGTCGGGATTTAAAACTATTGCTAGTTCGCTATCACACCATAAGACTAATTCTGTAGGGCTCAATACATTATTTTTCATCATTCTCTTCTACCTTTTTATCTTGAATTACTTTCAAAGTCGTCGCTTGCTGTTCTGTGTAATGCCACTCGCCATTCACACCATCCCACTTTACGACTGTATAATCTTTGGTCTTCTTAATGACGACCCCTTCGATGTCTTCAAATTTCCACATCTTTGAACGAGAAACTCTAGTCCCTATCTTTAGACTCATTAGAATCCTCCACAACTTCAAAATGTTTAGGGCTTGTCCAAGCTGTTATCCTTGAAGCGTTTGTTGACAGTGCTGCTGCTTGAATTGGAATTGTTTCGCCTATCCACATCACACGAATCCTGTGGTGATAATCACTGTCTGGAGAAACTTGTTCTACGACTAAACCATACGGAGGTGCACACTTTGTGTAGCTCCTGCCTTGCCATCCCCTGTATTGCACTAAATCGCCTACCTTCATTTTCTTATATTATGCCAAGCAAAGCTTTTCTTCTTTTTGTTTTCTGGTTAGTTTTTTAAACGCATACTCTGCAATTTGCGCAGAAGATCGGTCAAGGTGAGACTCAAAGTATAATAGTTTTACCGGACGGCGACAGCGTGTATATTTTGCTGCTCTATTTGTGTGATTGTGCTCATAAACTCTTCGCTGCAAATCAGTGGTTACTCCTGCATAAAAAGAATTGTCGGCGCACTCAAGCACATACATCATCCACCGCTTTGGTAAATCACTCTTCATCGATCATTTCTAAAGCAAACAAATGTTGGGAATCTCAAAGAACCATCCGGGGTTACTTCTTGATAGCGCACTTCGATCATTCTTCCTACAAAGTTTCCCGGGTCATTCCACAGTTGTACTCTTAAATCATCAGAGAATCCCGAACCTACTTGAACATCGACCCCATTGTAAGACACGCGGACTGAGCCCATCTTTCCTTCATGCTTTCCAGTACCCTCAAGGATTTCTTCAATCTTAAGGTCGACATCATGAAATGCCTTGAACTTCATAACTTCCCATCCGCGGCCGAATTTATATGGAGCTTCCGGGTATTTTATCATGACACCCTCATACCCTTGTTCTACAAAGTCGTCATGTGCCATCTTTATTTCATCGTACTCTGCAGGAACAGAGTGGCGCTCAACAGGCTGTACGAGGTTTAGATTAACACCTTCAAAAGCCAGTCTATCTAAGAGTTCTTCGTACCTTTCATCACATGAGGCTGATGCTTCTCTAGAATTCCACTCGTTCAAAGAAAGATAATCAAACAGCGCTAAGTATGTTTTTGAAGTATCGACGCCCTCTTTCCTATAAGCTTGACGCATAAGAGAAGTAAAGTCTTCACCCATCAACTCTCCGTCGTAGCAACCATCACCAAGCTTAATCAATTCAGCAGCTAGAGTATTCTCAAAGTTAGTAATCAACTTACCTGATCTTGCATACATCTTTACATTGCTTCCGCTTACAATTGAGAAGCATCGAATTCCATCAAGTTTAGGTTCAACTGCAACAAAATCTCTGCCAGTAATTCTCTTCTCTTCAAACTTCTGAGCAAGTGATACATTGAATGTCCCTATCAAGTTTGGAAAAACAGCATTGACTGTCTTTACAGACGCTCCAATGGCAAGGTGCTTTTTAAGAACCTTCCTCATCCAACGCTCTTCTTCAAGGTGGGATGAGCGAAAGACATTAGTCATTTCTTCAATTGCTGCATTGCCTGTTACTACTCTCGAAGCACATCTGTCAGCAGTGTCAAAAAATAACTGCCAACGATCGGACTCTTCACCATGGACACTTCTATCGTCAGCTTTTACTCTAGGTACTTTTACGATGTTAAAAGTGATAAATGGATCAAGAGCATATGTGAGTGCCTTCTTAAGGAGAGGAGCGTCGCCATTAGATGTGAGCACTGCCTTCTTTTCATTTGTTCCAGATGCAGCTTTTACTTTATTCAGAATATCAACTATCATTCTTTAATTACTTCACTTCAAAGTTTACAGGGATTAGAATATTTTCATTTTCAATTTGGCGGATGAGATCTTTGATCCTAAGGCGCTGGAGCTTTAGTGATTTAAATCGTGTGTTGTCTTCTGGTGTTAAGTAGGGCCGCTCGGCCATCTCATCGACGATATCATCTATAGACTGATGACGTTCTCTAAGAACGTCTAGTCTTGTTACATTTCTTTTCATTTTACCTCTGTTGTGCCTAAAATGCAGGCTTTAAGTATTTGATTTCGTATCCCGAAATCTTATAGACCAGACCATCTATTAAAAAATTATAGCTTGTATAGTGCCCCACAATCTTAACAGAATCCTTAGTCCTACCTAAGTATAAACCACTTTTAGCCCTTTTTACACCTAATCTTCGTCTTAAATTTGCACTCATCCAGTTTGTGGTCGCGACATTAAAATCAACTACCTTGTGATTGCCGGGCATGTGCATCCAAGTGTCAGAAAACAAGTACAAGTCTACGTTCTCTTTAACAGAAACATATTCACCTGTCACTAGTTCAGATACTTTCATGATTAATTATAAGCTACGATAAATGAAAAGATTAATCGACAGATCCCGTAGAATTCATTACTACTATCTGTTTAAACATATCATCTCTAATATAACCCATACCGCCATCCGACCAAAGCACAGCTAAAAAGTTATGTGGATTGCCGTCATGATCGTTAAACTTCTTCTTCGACAAAACAATCCCGTAATGCTCATATTTAGATCCGGAATCGGGAAGGAATCGAATGAGGTCACCTAGATCAAACGCTTTCATCCTTAGTAAATATCGACATGTAGCGTTCTCCTCTATCACAAAGCATCGTCACAACAATGCCTGATGGATCGCTTCCGCGGACAAACTTCTCTGCTGCCAAAACATTTGCTCCGGACGATATCCCGACTAGAAGACCTAATTCTCTAGATAACTTTTTAGATCTTTGGATTGCATCTTTTGTTGCTATCTTCAACTGAACATCAACTAAACCCTTGTCAAGTAGAAAATCTTCTCCGTCATTTACGCCCTGGATTCCGTGAGATTTTGAATCTTCTGAAGGGATCATTAAGATCTTCTTTGTTGACAGATTATTCTCTTCGATAAACATTCCCACTCCTGACAAGGTTCCTCCGGTACCCGCACCGGAAACAAAGCCTGCCCAATCTCCTAGCTGTGAAACCTGAGCATAGATTTCTGGACCCGTCACTAGTCTATGACAGTCTATGTTTCTTGAGTTTTCAAACTGCATTGGTGACCATGCATTAATATTTGATTTGCATATCTCGCCTCTTAGTTCTATTGCAGCTTTGAAGTCACTTGGCGGAACATCAATTATCTCAGCGCCATAAGCTCTCATCATCTGCCTGCGCTCTTCGCTCATATTACTGGGCATTATTATCAAGACTTTTAAACCCAGTGCAGCACCAAACATTGACAAAGCAATTCCCGTATTGCCTGATGTGGCTTCTACCAGACATGACTCACTTGTCAGCGCACCGCTTTTTATTGCATCATTGAGGAGGAAAGAAATCATTCTATCCTTTACAGAACCAGACGGATTGTACGTCTCTAGCTTTCCGTAAACCCTGTCAGAGATCTTAACTAGGGGAGTTGACCCTACCAATCTCGCGAGATTCTGGTGTTTCTTCTTTAATGACAATTTCATCTGTGCCCATGCCGTATAATTGCTGTTCAAGTATGTTGGGCTTAAGCTGCTTACCTAACGAACCTGGAGGTGATACAAACTTTACAAAAAACCAAACCCCAAACAGTATACCTGTCACTGTAAAAAGTAAAGCTACTTCTAAAGGATGCGCGCCTCTAAACATTACACCTCTTAGACTATATATCTAGAGACGTTTCATTTTCATACAGGCTTACCAAATCGCTTAAAGCGCTAGAATAATCTAGATTAATACGAAGATCAGCTTCATCACAAAGGTAATCTAATTCAAGAAGCGTATCATAGCACTCAATGTCCATTCTTGCTATTGAGCTCCTCATATCATCAGACAGACTTTCCAAAACATCTCTCGTTCTTTCAATTGAAATCCCCCTTACTTCAGAAGAGGCTTCTTGTATTTTTTTCCTAAGCGTGATTACATCACTTTGAGCATTCATTCTTTTCCATTTCTCCCGTGGTTTGCTCTAAATCTCTTATAAAAGTCTTGAACTCCAGATCTTTGAATTGCGCCTGCCTCGACAAAACAAGACAACAACTCTTCATATGAAGTCAATCCATAATCAGATAGAATCAATCTATCTATAAATTTGTACTGTGCAGACTCATCAATTTTCACAGCTATTTTTTTTATTATCTTTTCTTTTGTATCATGTTTCATTGTCCAGACTGGGTAGAACATTACCTTCCTACTGTCGATACTAAGAGTGCCTGCAGGCAGCTTTAGCGTTGCTTCAACTACAGCCTTGATAACAAGCATGTTGAACAAAGAATCAGCACGATCAATAATTGTGTTAGTTCTTGGTCTTGCTTTCCGCAATATCACTTTTGAATTTTTTCCAATTACTAGCGACATTTAAACATCTTTTGACCCAGTAATTTCATTAGACTCAAGACTATAACCGTCAGCAGGAAAAAGAGATGATCCCCCGAATAGGTTGCCGATTGAAAGAATAGCTTCACCCATAGTCATAGCATTCTGAGCAGCGACTATTAATAATGCCATTTTCTGTGCCCGCAACGATAGCTCTTCTACCAATGCTTCTGTCTTAAATGATTCTAAATCTGTATGAGGAGCACTGCTGTCTGGATACAGCCTCTTTTCTATTTCAGTAGCTAAGTCATCGGTCGAAGCATACACCATTGCTTGCTGAGAAATTAAGTCACGATGGGTAATTTGTTTAGTCGGTGTCAAGGACAGGTCCGATCTAAAAAAGCTGTCATAGTCTATCTTGTTACTCATTCTCTAATAACTATCCTTTTGATTTGCTTACTGACTCGTGTGGCTTTTCATCTTTAGATTTGTCACTTTCGGTATTGCCATCCTCTTCTTCGGAGGCTTCTTCCATTACTGACCTAAACATCTCTTCAAACGTCTTTGCAACTTCTCTAGACCCCTTAAAAGCGATACTATCTACAAACGCTTGCTCATCATCTGATAGATTGTACAATTCTTCATACAGCTCTTCACTTCGCTTTCTATTCGATTTTGCTGCTTCAGAATTATAATATGTCTCAAAGAAGTCAAAGCCTTCCATTTCAGGATCGTCTTGGTAACTCATAACGTCTGCTAATGTAACTGGCTTTGTACCTAGACCATACTTCTCATCGGTGATCCTACCAAGAAAGTCTTTTACATCATCAAAATTTTTAGGCATTGTATCTTTGTTCAGGCTGCGCAGCGCTGATTTCATACTTTTAAAACGCTTCTTTCCGCCTAGTTTTATGCTCATATAAAAATCTCTAACAGCTTAAGAGTTATGCTAAATTTTTAACCTGCTAATTGCAGGTGTATAATCGAAAGCTAACTCCCTATAAAACTTCTTAAGAACCTTCTTTGTTACGTCGACAATGATATCTTGATTCTTCTTTCCACCTAAAAGCTTCTCAACTTCCTTAATCACTTTCTGCTTTAGTTCTTCTCTATACATTGCTTCCATTTCGCGGCGTGCAATTTTTCTAATTTCAGCTTTGTCTGCACGGGTTAAATCTTCATTTAAGTTCTTAGGGCTTGTCATCAGACATTCTCTAATAAAGATTTTTAATAGCGCCTCAGACTCAATAAGGTACATTGACTTCAAGTAGTTTGCAATCTGAACATTGACAGGAACATCTTTGCCGTTCTTTCTCTGACTTGTATTTGGCAGAGCTTTTACTTCTTGGTCAAGATAGAGGTTTTTGACATTCCCAACTACGTACGTTTCATCCGGGTGTGAACCACCTAGAGAAGTATTTTTTCTTTTCTTAGACATTATTATTAATTATCTTCACTAAAGACTTTAATCATGATAAAGATGATCAGTCGCCGCCAAACACTTCATACAGCGCGGAATCATCACCTTCACGGGTTTTAGATAGTTCCGGCTTATTGTATTTGTTTCTTACTTTATCGCTTATCGGTATGGCTTCACCGTCCCCGTCGACTCTGACAAATGTCATGTCTGTTGACAACACTATTCGTTGAGAACCATTGTAGACGCTGTGTCGTCGGGCTTCCAGCTTTATTGTGATCGATCTTGTACCTACTCGGTTGACCTCACCATAAATCTTTATAATCTGGCCGGGCCGGACAGGCTTGTTAAAAACCACTTCAGTTATCTTTTTTGTTACCATTCTAGGAGTGTCGCATGCTTGACATGCGAATATCGCCCCGGCTTCATCAAGCCACGCCAGCATTGTGCCACCAAAGAGATTACCATGATATCCTACATTTGCAGATTTGCAAAAATGTGTTGAAATTAATTCCATCTATTTTCCTTTGAAAAAGTCAAGAAGACTTTCAATGATATTTATAACGGTAATGCGCGTAAATAAAAACTTTAAGGATGGTCAGTTAGCTAAGATTGTCCTTTGTAACAGATCTTTCACTCCTGACGGCTTCTCAACATACGGTCAGTGTAAGGTGCCAGCTTCTGGTGTGCTTTACGAAAGCATAAACTTACAGAGTTATCCTAGTGCTTCAGATTTTCGAGGTCAACAAACTGTTGTGAATGACGGTCAAGAGTGTATTGTTTTGAAGTATATTGGAAGACCGATGACTATAATTGAAACCAACGCCTGGGATCACTATGACGTATACGAGATATTAGTCAATGGTTATACTTGCCATATATTTTCATTCAACCTGGAAAGTATTGATGACAAAAGAACTGAATAAACGGCACTACTTTATCAGCGATAAAATAGAATACAAAGACTCTACTATACCCGGCGCTGGAATAGGCGTCTTTGCAAAGGAAAGAATAGAAAACTTAGAGGTCATTGAGTTTTCTCCTGTAAAGCTTTGCCACAAAGATATGCTCTATGAGTACGGCGACACATGGCTTGCAGACTATACATTTACATGGACAGACAAGTATGCTGCTGTAGTCTTGGGTCCCGGAAGCTTCTATAATCACAATTGGGACAACAACATATCATATCATCTAATAGATGAGCCTCAGGGTATTGAGTTTATTGCAATTAGATGTATTGAGCCAGGGGAAGAGCTTTTTAATTTATATTGCCTTCCAGAGGCAGCCTCGAGACTTTGGTTTGTACCAGAATTTGCAGCAAGACCGGAAGATGAAAATACTCGAAAGCCAATGGAGGAAATTAATTGTCCACCTGATTCAAGACTGGGTGATAGGCATAAGTTTAAAAAGAATCGCGGGGGAAGTATCAAGTCATGTGCAAGCCCAGGATTTTCAAGGTTTTATAAAATGTCAAGCAATGTCAATACTAAAGTCGAAGAAAGTGACTAAATCTTAGACAGGCACTTCTTAAAATCTTCTGGAAAAAGAGATCGATTCATTCCGTAGAATCTATCCCAGTCTTCATCAAGTATGTAAGAAACTGCATGATCATCTGATGATCTTACACTTCGACCCACTGACTGGACGACTGATTTTGCAGTCTGGAGCGGGTACCATTTCTTCCACTTATTCATTCTTTTCTTGACAAGCTTGTCTCCCAAATAGGGATACGGCACCTTACAAATAATTTGAAACCTACTGAACTCCCCCCTCAGATCAACACCTTCTGTCATGGATGGAGAAAGTAAGACGGTTGGGCCTTTTGAAGATATGTGCTTCTTTAAAATATCGTCTCGATTTTCGCTGTTATGTACCAGCAGTCTTTGTGACCGTATATTCTTTTTCAAATAGTTAGCGATCTTATAAGTATGACAATGAATAATACCCTTTTCGTCTGAGTGATTCTGAAGAATCTCTTTAACAGCGTTTGCTAACTTTGGTAGCGATGTTTCGATTGATTTTGCTCCCATTCGACCGATGGGTAGAAAAATAACTGGACGATTCTCAACTGGAAAAGGCGATGGGATTCTAATAAACTCAACTTGATCTCTTGGAATTCCCAAAGACTGACAGAATACATTATGGTCTAAGATTGTTGCTGACATCATCAAGACTCTTTCACCTAGCCTGAAAAGATATTCATTAGCAAACCTTGATACATCGATTGACTTAAAAATAAACTTTCTTGATTTTCTCTCCCATGTGACTTCTTCATCAAAGACCCAGTTATCTTTATGGTA
>MDTB01061801.1_pt1 | contig 20401 bp, 20 predicted proteins | sample 811161 | NCBI WGS metagenome assembly MDTB01 (sample SAMN05326650, study PRJNA326480) | marine metagenome | isolation source: seawater | place: Mediterranean Sea | collected 2009
CAGAGCCTCTCCGGACCTGAAGATTGAATTGCTGTTACGCCTGACGCGTTTGCCGAGCAATGTCAGTTCTGTGACCTCGCTCTCGAGGCGCCTAGCATTACGCCCATCGATAGCAAAGCGCCGAGCCGCTGTAGCGTAAAAATTCCCCGCCACTGCTATGTCGGTATTACTATCCAGGAACAGGACAGCATGGCCATATCCCCTGGCCACACTCGCAATCTTGTCTGCAGCCTCGCGGTCCGATGCAGTAAAGCTGATCAGAGTCCTGGCAATGGAATGATCATCCAGCCAGTCCTGCAGAAGTGCATGCTCCTCGAAATTGCTGGCGCCGGCATCAGTAAAAATCACCAATCCCTGAATCAAACCAGCCGTCAGCTCTGCTTCCCAGCTCTGCAATTCTAGCGATGCTGGATAACTATGATTAGGCAAATCCGGAAATCTTCCCAACCTATAAGTACTGATTCTACCTCTGGCAAGTTGACGATGATTCAGGTTATGTATCACATCGATATTATAGGCCTCCAGCGGCGATGCCAGCTGCAAAAATAAAGGGTCAGGTGTCTCGGTTTCATCCAGGATGCTTGCTTGCGTCGAACTGTCTAGAAACAGCGACACAAGCAAGACTAATGCAGCAGCATTAGCTTTAGTAAACAGCACAGGCATCGTAGGGCTCGTTACGGCGCTTCTTCAGTAGACGAATTCGCAGATCGCTGACGTAATCAGGCTCTCCGTAAAAATGCAGGGGTTGAGCCATTTCTGAAATCAACTGCTCAGCGTAATCAAATTCGTTAGCGGCCATAGCATATTTTGCCGCTTGCTCCATAATAAAACTGTCTGCTGGCAATGCAGCAAATGCTTTCTCCTGATAGCTGACACCGAGGCGCCAGTCCTGTTCTGGAAACAAATAGAATTGCGCCATGGCTAGATTGACCTCAGGATTATCAGGCGCCATTTTGAATGCCCGGGTAAATTGTTCCTGCATCACTGCGAACAGACTTTGGCGACGCGCCTCGGAATAGGTTTTCTCACAATCTGATAATTCTGATTCCCAGTACTCTCCCAGATCCAAAATGATATTGAGGTCTTCAGGAGCCAGCGCTGTGGCCTGCTCAAAATACGCCGCAATCGTCTGGTCTGACACCTCATCAAGATCGAATCTCAATGCATCTCCCAAGCCTGAATAGGCTCTCGCCACCGGCGCTTCAGTTTCCACGAGACTGCCAAACAGCTGCTCCGCTGTATCCAATCGCCCGCTGTTCAAACCCAATTCACCGAGCAATATCGCTACTCTATCGGGATCAAGCGGGGCCGCGCCTGGCACCTGAACTGGCGCCAGCTCACCATGTTCTAAATCCACACGCGGGCGCCTGCTATTGCTGAGATAATCGACGTACTCTGCATCCAGCTCTGCCGTGGTAATGTCGAATGACTGGTCAAATGCGAATCGCGCGGCGCGTCCCTCCAATAACAGCTCAACATAGCGTGCCAACTGCGCGCGACGATCGGGAAACGCGTCTTCTGCATACCCATGCCGCAGATAGTGGAACAACGCCTCCGATTTAAGATTGGCGAATTGAATCAAGCGCGGCGATGCCAGAGAATCATCCCGATACAGCAAGCGACCCATCGGAATAGTGTCGCTTACCTGGGCCAATGCGCTGTATCCGTCTGCCGATGGACGCGCTAACTCACCGCGACCGTCATCGATATTGACGCCTGCGAGATAAGCCGCGAGGCCCTCCTCATACCAGCGCGGCAGACGCAGATCGGAAAAATTTCGGATCAGAAAATGCGCGTAGTGATGCCTGGCCTGCAGCAAGGATTGATCATCCCGCAGCAATATACCCATAAAGTTTGCCCGCGGTGTGGCATAGAAATAGCCCCGCTCTTCACCAACGAGAAAAGCAGCAAAGTCAGCTTCACTGTCAAACAGGTACACATAGTTGGGAATGGGAATCGCCGGAAGCACAGCGCCGCCGACAATCTGGTAGGCGGCAATCTGGCGCCAGGACTCCATGTCACGCAGAAACCGCTGCGTTTGGCGATCTGAGGCCTGGCTCAGAACTGTGAAGTGGCTAGAATCCAACCCCATCCAGCGTTGCTGCACCAGATCACCCTGAGCCAGGACAGGCGTACACAGGCTGACCATAATCCAGACAAGGACAGTGAGCGGGCCGGCTCGACAAGTGCTCATGATACTCACGATACTCATAAAAAGCCCCGTGGTCTATCGGCCTGCGCGAGCAAGCCCTAAACAAAACAGGCAAGAGCTACTGTAGCATGGTCATGAGAGACTCGGAAAGCAGAGGGAAACGGTACCGGCGCAGTTTCACTCCCAGCAAGCGGCCCTTCTTTGGAGCTTCTTTTGACCTTCTTTTCCCTTTTTGGGCGCGCCTTACATGGCGGGATAGTTGGGACCACCTCCACCCTCGGGAACCACCCAATTGATGTTCTGGGAGGGATCCTTGATGTCGCAGGTCTTACAGTGCACGCAATTCTGAGAATTGATTTGAAAGCGTTTACCACCATCGCTCTCCTCCACCACCTCGTAAACGCCCGCTGGACAATAACGTTGCGCCGGCTCGTCAAACTTCGGCAGATTTACGTCGATCGGAATCGAAGCATCCTTCAACTGCAGGTGACAGGGCTGGTCTTCAGCATGATTGGTATTGGACAAAAATACCGAGGAAAGTTTGTCGAAGCTAATTACTCCATCGGGTTTGGCATAGTTGATCTGCGGGCATTCTGCCGCTGGCTTCATCTGGCTGTGATCGGCGGACTTGTCGTGAAAAGTCAGCGGGAATTTGCCAAAGAAAATATTTTGCTCGAGGAATGACAGTGCGCTACCGAGCCAAAACCCAAATTTGTGAAAGCCAGCACTGAAGTTTCGGGTCTGGTGTAATTCTTTATAAAGCTCTGAGTTATTGAATCTCGAACTATATTCGGTGATTTCGGACTCGGGAGACTCCGCCTGTAAGGCTTCAAACAGCGACTCTGCCGCCAGTATTCCCGACCACATCGCAGTATGACTGCCCTTGATCTTAGCCGCATTCAGCGTCCCCGCATCGCAGCCGATCAACAAACCGCCTGGGAATGTCATCTTCGGCAGGGAATTTAGACCACCTTTGATGATTGCGCGCGCACCGTAACTGATGCGCTTACCCCCCTCCAGGTATTGCTTGATTACGGGATGATGCTTGAACTTCTGGAATTCGTCATAGGGACTGATATGGGGGTTGCTATAGCCGAGGTCGACAATCAGTCCCAGTGAGACTTGATTGTTCTCAACGTGGTAGAGAAAGCCGCCGCTGCTTCCTGCATAGGATGCACCAGTCATGGGATAGCCAGCGGTATGCACAGCCAGCCCTTCTTTATGCTGCCCCTCCGGTATTTCCCAGACTTCCTTGATACCGATGCCATAGTGCTGGGGGTCTGAATCCTTATCCAGCTCAAAGCGTGAAATCAGCTCCTTACCCAGATGGCCACGACAACCCTCCGCAAAGATGGTGTATTTCGCATGAAACTCAAAACCCGGCTCAAAGGAAGGCTTATGTTCGCCCTCCGCAGTGACTCCCATGTCCCCAGTCGCCACACCCTTAACACTGCCATCTTCATGGTACAGAATCTCTGCCGCGGCAAAGCCCGGAAAAACCTCAGCACCCAATTCCATGGCCTGCTCACCCAGCCAGCGACACAGATTGCCGAGAGAAATGATGTAGTTGCCGTGGTTATGCATCGTACGCGGCACCAGCGGCCCGGGAAATTTAAACGAGGACTCGCTGTTCCCCAGGTAGTAAACATCATCACCGGTCACCTGGGTATTCAGGGGGGCACCCTTCTCTTTCCAGTCCGGAAACAACTCATTTAATGCGCTTGGCTCAAATACGGCGCCGGACAGAATATGGGCACCGACTTCGCCGCCTTTTTCCAACACACACACGGTCAATTCCTGTTCACCCGCCTGCGCTAATTGCAGTAATTTGCAAGCCGTCGCCAGGCCTGCCGGTCCTGCACCGACAATGACTACATCAACTTCCATTGACTCACGTTGCATAGTTGAACCTCTGCAGTATTAAAAGGAAAAATTTGGATGGGCTGTTGTGGTTCCGGGTGCAATTCCCTGCACGATGGAGACAGCGGCCTGCTTCAAGGCCGTCTATTATCCTCAATTACTTAAATGCTAGCAAACTAGATACAAAACAGATGGTTACAGAATATAGCTAAGAGCCTGCACCAAAAACATAGATGCTGATTGTCTGTGCAAGAGCAACTTATTGGAAAGTCGCTGACAACTATTGGATGGTAAGCCAGTCGATACTCATTAATAAACGTATAGCGCAACGGTAGTGGCAAGCACCAGCATCAAACTGCCTTCCAATACCGCGAGAGACCAATGCGAGCCAGGCAATAGTTGCCTGACACAACGATGCACTGGATCCTTCAATTCTTTGTATCTGCAATAAGTCATGATTCAGCCCCTTTGTACCGCAATCTCCCAAGATACTTCTTAGACGTAAGCCAGGGTAAAAGGGTTACGCGCGCCTATGAAATTCTGCCGGGAATAACGACAGCTGGCCTGAAAACTTTAGAAATCAGTCGGTGTGACGTCTGCGATCCGGCGGCGCAAACCTGTGCCAACCAGCTTAGGCTTTAGTTTAGGTCTTGGTAAAAATCATCATGTGCTGCCAAGGCAGGAAGTCCAGCGTGTCGGTCCATTCCAGACCAAAAACACTCATCTCACGCACAACCTGCTCTTCGGTCATCTTGTGCAAGGGCCGGATAGGCACACTGGCGTCTTCGCCACGGTATTCGAGCAAGAAGATACGGCCACCGGGCCGCAGAGCCTGGAAAATGCCGTTAATCATCTCGAATGGGTGGGAGAATTCATGGTAGGCATCCACCATAATTGCGGCATCGATAGAGCCCGGGGGCAAATTGGGGTCGTCAACCTGGCCCAGCACGCCTTCAATATTGGAAACACCATCCTCGGCCATTTGCGCTTTGATCAACTGCAGCATCTCTGGCTGGATATCCACCGCCAGCACCTTCCCCTCAGGCACCAGCCGGGCAATCCGAAATGAGAAGTAACCTGAACCCGCGCCTATATCTGCCACAACATGATCTGGATCGAGCCCCATATTCGCCACCACTTCATCAGGCATCTCCTCCTGGATTCGGCCAGGGCGGTTCAACCATTCCGCTGCCTGATGCCCCATGACAAAGGATATCTCACGGCCCATATAGAATTTCCCGATTCCGGTTGTACGGCGCTCAGGAGCTACCTCATAGCCCGGGTGCTCTATTTCCTGAGCCCGAACGACAACGCCCGATATTGCGATGCTCAGAATCAGCAGGCCGGACAGAGTCCGTGCGAGCAGCTTGCGGGGCAGTGGTTGACGGAATAGTGCCATGATCAGATCCTCAAAATGGATAGAAAGCCGGTCAGAAATGATACGTCTGCGCCTGTGAAGCAGATTTCTGGGCTATTTCAGAGGATTGTATGCCAGCTGGCAGGGGCGTGACAGTCGGACGGACGGAAGAAAAGTGGGAAGGCAGAGGCAGGACTGTAAATTGGCGTCAGCTAGATGACTTTCTGTCCGCCACCAGAATTGAGAAATAAAATGCGCTAGCTTCCTATCAGAACAGCCTCACCAGTCTTTGGCCTGAGCCTTTGCACTTGGGGCAGTTGCTGCTATTGGTAATTTTGCCCTCCCCCTTACAAACGTCACAGACATCTTTATACGGCTTTTTCAAAATTGCCTGCAGCTCTAAAAGAGCCTGCTTTGGGCGTTGTTTGTCAGCCAGTACCATCATCTACTCACCTCTAAAAACTCTGTTATTGAAAACCCGCAGGCCGGAGAATTGGCCTGCCGCGAAACTTTAGCGTTTGTTACTCGATTTGTGACTAACATCTCAATGATTGTCATTATGCAGAAGCCCGTAGGCAAAATGCGTTAACTACCTCACAAATTTGATGGGAAGCCTCGCGGAATTTTGCAAGTAGTCTATTGAAGCGGGATTTTTCTGACGAATTCGCGCCTTATGGTAGACTCTGCCCCCCAGTTTGGGTGCAGACTCTCTTCACCCATCTAAGCAAAATCAGCACAGGAAATTGGAGCATGAGCAGAGTCTTGGAAGGAATTCGCGTTTTGGACTTCGGGCGTTATATAGCAGGCCCTTACTGCGCCACACTACTTGGAGACATGGGTGCAGACGTCATCAGAATAGAAAAAGTCGATGGCTCCGAGGACCGTTTTTTGTCGCCAGTTACTGAGAATGGTGACGGCGCCATGTTTATGCAGCTGGCTCGCAACAAGCGCGGCCTGACCCTGAATCCGATGAAGCCAGCTGGCCGCGAAATTGTGAAAAAACTGGTGGCGACTGCAGACGTGGTGGTAGCCAACCTGCCCCCCGACACGCTCAAGGCGATGGGATTAGATTACGAGAGCCTGTCAGCGATCAAACCAGACATCATACTTACCATGATCTCGGCTTTTGGTCGCGGTGGTCCCTATTCAAACCGGGTAGGCTTTGATGGTCTGGGACAGGCCATGTCCGGCAATATGTACATGTCGGGCACACCGGAGCAACCGGTTAAGGCCTATGCGCCGTTCATCGATTTCGGCACCGCCAGCCTCTCTGCCTTTGGCACCATGGCAGCCTTGTTTGAGCGCCAAAAGACCGGCAAAGGCCAAATCGTTGAGGGCGCCCTTTTCAATACCGCCCTGACCATGATGAATGCAACCGCAATCGAGCAGAACGCCATTCAGGTCAATCGAGTTGCCACTCTCAACCGTTCACAAACCTCGGCTCCCGCTGACACGTTTAAAACCCGGGACGGCTGGGTGCTGGTGCAATCCGTGGGCGGCCCACTGTTTAAACGCTGGGCTGATCTCATGGGCGAAGACCACTGGCTGGAAGATCCTCGTTTCAAGGACGACATTTCCCGTGGGGACCATGGTGAAATCATCAGTGAGCGTCTCGCAAAATGGTGCGCGGTAAGAAGCTCTGAAGAGGTGCTCGCCGCCATGGAAGAGGCGCGACTGCCTGCCGGCCCGATCATGTCACCCCAGGAAGTGCTGGAAGACCCCCATATTGAGACCAAGGGCCTGTTCCAAGCGATTGATTACCCTGGCCTCGATAAGCCTGCACCCATTATGCAAACCCCTGTGGAGCTCTCAGAAACACCAGGCGAGATACGCCATCGGGCACCTACCCTGGGAGAGCATACAAACAGCATCATGCGGGAGCTCGGATATCAGCAGGCAGAGATTGACGAATTACGCGCGCAGCGAATCATCTGAACGCTCGGTGTTTGCACATTGGTCAGACTCGGTTAGTCTTGTGCCTTCTTCAGACTGCTCTCAACAAGCCAGGTCAGGAATAAATATGTATAAGAACAACAACAGCCGCCGCAATTTTTTAAAGAAAAGTACAGCCCTGCTTGCCGGCACAGGTGCTCTTAAGTCACTGGCAGCTGGCGCTCAAACCCAAACTGAAGAGGACTTCTGGCAACAGGTCAGGTCTCAATTTGCGTTCACCGAGAATGCCGTCCCCATGAACGCCGCCAATCTGTGCCCCGCTTTTCGGGCCGTGACCGACAGCGTGGAGCACTTTACCGCTGACATTGATATCGATTGCTCATTCAATAACCGGGCAAAATTTTCAGAACTGCTGGAACAATGTCGAAGCCGGATTGCTGGCCAGCTCAATGTATCGTCCGACGAAATTGCCCTGGTGAGAAATACCAGCGAAGCCAACAACATGATCAACAACGGCCTGTCTCTCGAGGCCGGCGATGAAATTTTGCTATGGGATCAAAACCACCCGACCAATAATGTGGCCTGGGATGTCAGGGCTGAACGATTTGACCTCAGGGTCAGGCGGGTCACAACACCAACTCAACCGCAATCCAAAGCTGAACTGGTTTCCGCTTTCACCAGCCAGTTTACGGATGCTACCCGCGTATTGGCTATTACCCAGGTATCAAACGTTAGCGGCATCCAGCTCCCGATTGCTGAGCTGGTAGCTGCAGCCCATGATCGCGGCATCTACGTCCATGTCGATGGCGCCCAATCCTGGGGCGCGCTGGCGCTGGACTTGCGCGCGCTGGACGTGGACTCATACAGCGCCAGTGCCCACAAATGGTATATGGGCCCCCGGGAAGTTGGCCTGCTCTATGTAAAATCGGACAACATTGACCGAATTTGGCCAAGCGTTATTGCGCCGGGTTGGGGCAATGATGCAGAAACAGATCTATTGGGCGCGAGAAAATTTGAATCTCTAGGCCAGCGCGACGATGCTGCATTGGCGGCACTGGGCACTGCAGCAGCCCTTCACGACGAAATCGGCCATGAACGCATTGAGCAGCGCATCAGCTTCCTGACTCAGCGATTGAAAACCGGGATAAGCGCGGCCAAGCTGTCACTGGTAACGCCCATGTCAGCCGAACTCAGCCACGGCGTTTGTATAACCCGCGTGAGTAGCGGTAACGGGGGCGCCATCAGCAATCAGCTCTACACGGACTACGGAATTGCGGGTGCAGCCACCGGAGGCTTGCGGCTTAGCCCCACCATATACAATACGGTTGAACATATTGACCGCGCCATAGCTGCCGTAAGCAAACTGCTGGGCTAGGGCTGCAAGCTCAGAGCAAATTCAGCCTTTACTAGAGCTCTTGGAGAAATTTGAGCATTGCCTGATTGGTGGCATCTGGCGCCTCTTGCTGCACCCAGTGACCAATATTTGGAAACAAGACTACGTCACGCAAATCATCGACAACTCGATTCATCGCGCCCTGCAGGCGCGCTTTGTTGGCTCCCGCAATCACAACATCTTGCTCACCGGCAATAAATAGCGTGGGCACAGTGATTTTAACGTCCTGATAGTCCGCGGTGAGTTCCCAGTTGCGATGAAAATTTCGGTAATAGTTCACGCCACCGCGAAAGCCCGCCCGCTCGAATTCTCCCACAACGTAGTCCAGATCAGCCTGGCTTAACCAATCCGGTAGTCCGGTGGGCGCGCCCAGACGTCCTATCCAGCCGCCGGCTGTGCGTAATGGATCCGTAATCATCGCTGCCTGGCGGGGCGAATCTGGCGACAGGTACAGCCTGCTTATCAAGCCATAGGGATCACTGTCATACTCCGTCTCTGCCACGCAGCCCGGCTCATTGTGATAAAGAATATAATAAAAATTATCAGCAAACGCCTCACGCCAGGATTCCATGGGTGACTGTGGGGGTCTGCCACTATATGGCACACTCATGGCAATCAAAGCGCTGAAACGTTCCGGATACATAAGCACCGTGTTCCAGGCAACAATCGATCCCCAGTCATGTCCCACCATGATCGCGCTGGACTCTCCCAGGGCATCCAGTATACCGACCATATCTGCGGCCAGGTGTTCAATATCAAATTCATCCACGGCGTCCGGCGCGTCGGTAGAACCGTATCCACGCATATCCGGCGCGACTACTCGATAGCCCTGCTCTGCGAAGAAAACCATTTGATGGCGCCAGTTGTACCAAGACTCCGGCCAGCCATGGGCTAACAGCATCAAGGGACCGGAATCTCCCGCTACAGCTAACCTGAAATTAAGACCATTGGCCTGAACAGTCTGAAATTCAACACCGGCTACCGGGGCGGTTCCTGACATAGTGAAATTCTCTTGAGCATTAATGGATTGAATCAATAGACAGCAGCTTGCGAACGCCGCCGCCAGGTAGCGCGGCAAACGCTGAATCTTTACGCAGGCCGTCCTGTAAGGAAAAATGGTAAGACTGGCACTATTAAGGTTTAGTGTTTTCACAAATCGCATATTGCACCGGGTAAGACCGATCAGCAAGCAGCCTATCATGGTCAGGACGTGACTGGACAGCCGCACTTTAGCACCTAAGCTTCTGATGTGAACAAGCTATTTGCCGCGAATCTGAACTGCGCCATTAGTAAATTCGTTATAGGCTGAGTTGCCACGAATTGTTTCAATGAGCTGAGCTGCAGTGTTAGGGTGCGCCTCATTGGCCCGCGTATTCAGAAAGAAGACTGGCACGTCGCCCAAAAAGTGGCTTAGCTCAGCCAACTAAATCAAATTTCTTGAGTCGATCTATAGCCATTTCTGACCGGTTGCGGGCTCAAGCACCGTGCCTGCCCTGATGATGGCGACGTCTACTTCAATAGTGTTCATGGGTGTTGCTCCAAAGCGTTTACGGTGTGGAATGCAGCTAGTTTAAGAGTGAATTGGACGGAAATGACACCAACCGTACGCAACCTGACACCAATCGTCGCCCGGTTTTTCGCGACCAGGCACTTTTTCTCGGCGGCATTAGTGGTTATTCTCAATGCTGAATATTCAAGGATTCGAGACCATCGTGAATAAAACTTATGACGTTCCCTATATGGAGCGTACCCGGCTTTACTATGAGGCTCAGGGTTACTCAGAGCCTTATCTGTGGGCGCATTTCGCCACTACCCCATTTTCAGCTTTGCAAAAACCCCTGTCGGAATCCACCGTCAGCCTGATTACCACTGCTATGCCCGATACTGAACAAGGTCGCAGCGAACGCAAGCTGTATTCCAGCCTATCCACACCGGCACCAAAGACGATGTATACCCTGGGCTTGTCCTGGCATGACACGGTCACCCATACCCGGGATACCGGCAGTTTTCTGCCCATCGAGCCGCTATTGGTTGTCCAGGACGAAGGCGGCATAGGCAGCCTGGCACCGCGCTTTCATTCAGTCCCCACCGCCTATAGCCAGCGTCAGACGCTAGAAGAAGATGCGCCTGAATTATTGGAGCGACTGCAAGAGGATCAGGCTGACGTCGCCCTGCTGGTGCCGTTGTGACCCGTATGCCACCAGACCGTGAGTCTGGTTGCTCGCCACCTTGAGAGTCACGGCATAGCCACGGTAATAATTGGCAGCGCCATGGATATTATCGAGCATGTTGGCGTACCGCGTTATTTGCACACCGATTTCCCCCTGGGTAATCCGCTTGGCAACCCCTTCGACCGAGATATGCAGTTGAGCCATACCAGTATGGCGCTGGAACTGCTGCGATCCGCAAGCGAGGCAAACACAATTCAGCGCTCGCCTTACAGCTGGGATGGCGATCCAGGCTGGCGCGATGATTACTCGAAAGTCACCAATGAGAATCGCGCAGAGTTGGCACAAGCCGGCGAAGCCCGTCGAGCCCTGCAGACTGAAATGAAGAAACTCAACCCAAGGCAGCTGATACCAAACCCCTGATATCAACTGCACATAATTGAAACGAACAACGAGAGGCCACTATGAAAACAACAAAATTCTTCCTCGGCAGTGTTCTAACGGGAGTCATTATCATTCAAAGCGCGCTGACTCAAGCCCAGGGCGTGCGCATGTACAATACGGTCAAGACCAAGCTCATGGCGGGAGAGCAGGGAGTTGGAGGCACCGTCGAAACTGCAGACCCGGATATCTACTGCGCTATGGCTAATGCCGGCTTCGATTTCATCTGGATCGAGATGCAACACAGCCCCCTGTCCTTTAGCGAGGTCGCGCGCATGATCTGGGCCTGCCGCGATGCGCCAGCTATTCCCTTCATCCGCGTGCCTGATGACTCCGAAGGCGCTATTCAGAAGGCAACCGATATCGGTGCTCTTGGCATTATAGTCCCCATGGTTGATACCCCGGAGAAAATGGAAAATGCCGTGCGCCACGCCAAGTATCCCCCAGCCGGCAGGCGCAGTCAGGGCGGTGGCCAATATGGGCGCCTCTGGGGACGCGACTATCGCCAGACCTGGAATGACAACGTCATGATTATGGCCATGATCGAAACCCTGGAGGGAACTGAGGCATCAGCTGCTATCGCAGCGGTGGATGGCGTGGATGGCATGTTCGTTGCCAGTGGCGATTTGGGCAGCTTTAGCGGCACGCGCCAGGGGGATCGGGAATATGAAGCCCTGGTGACTCAAATCAAGCAAGAGACCGAGGCGGCCGGCAAATTTGTCGGCGGCCCCTCTGCCTGGATGTCTGCGCGGGACGGCTACGATTTTTTTCAAGCTCCCAGCACCAGCAGCCTGATTCGGATTGGCGCGAGACTGACTCTGGAGCAAGCCGACCCCTGTCGGTTCCTGCCTTCCGGTGCAACACCAGTGGAAGGTGAGAACCCCTGCCCCTGAAAGCCAAAACCCGGTGCTGGTCGCCTCAGGGTTGGGGCACCCTATTACCGGCAATGTAGACGGTTTCGATGGTCTTGGTATTGGCAATATCAACCGCGGGATTGGCGGTGAGAATGCTGAAGTCTGCCCAGCGGCCAGGCTCCAGAGTCCCGATATCAGACATCCCGATGCAGTCAGCCGCGACTCCTGTCGCCGAGCGAATAACGTCTAAGGGGCTCATACCCGCATCCGCCATCAGCTGCAGTTCCATGTGTTCAAAATAACCCTGGAAACGGGCTGGCGGACCGGTATCTGTTCCCATGGCGATCGGAATGTCCGCCGCATGCAGCGCACCCACATTGGCTAGCGCCACTTCCAGCCCCGCCTTATAGGCCTGGGCAGCGCGACTATTGGCCATACGCGACATCCGTTCCGGTGTCTGCAATTGTGCCATGACTTGCGGATCTGCCTCTTTCAGAAAATAAGGATCAGAAAAGAACTCTGGCACATCTTCATACACAAAAGTGGACACTTCACGGGTCAGGGTAGGGATATAGCAAACGCCCTGCTCTGCCACCGCCGCAATGAATTCCCTGTCCACTGGCAAATCCCTGATGCTGTGAGCGATCAGGTCTGCTCCAACTTCCAGCATATACTTGGCATCATCGAGGTAAAACAGATGGACAGCGACTGGCAGTCGTCGCATATGGGCCTGTTCCACTAGCGCTTCAAACAGGGGCCGCGACATTTTCTGGGTTGCACCAAGATTGTCATCAATGCGCGTCTTGATGAAATTCGCCCCCATATCGGCGTTGCGATTTACCTGGTCTCGGATTACTTGCTCGTCGGCGCCAGCGATTACGCTGCCGGCCACAAATAGCCGGGCCCGCTGCAAACTTGAGCGATATTGTTCATTGCGCAGTGCGAAGCCCGCGGCTTCATCGCCGCCCAGACTATTGACCGTGGTTATACCGTAACGGGCGTATAAACCGAGCTGCCGCATTAGATTCTCGGTACTGTATTCACCGTTCGCATCCAGGCCATCCGTTGCACCGACATGCCCATGGGCGTTGATCATCCCGGGCATCAGGTACTTACCGGACACATCGATCACTTCTGCCCCTTCAGGAATACTCACCGCGGCTCGGGGCCCTACACTGCGAACCCTGCCGTCTGTCACTACCAGTACGCTATCAGGCAACGGCTCAGCATCGGTACCGTCGATAATAGTGCCGCCGATAAAGGCAATAGTGCCCTCGTTGGCGAGCACCGGATTCACACAAACAAGTGCAAAGGTGAACCAAACCAGAAGAGTTTTTTTAATTGTCATGGTGGAGACCTCCTGCTGTTATTGGAGTAGATTTAGCCGCGGTTTTCAAGCAAGGTTCAGCTTGAGCAACAAGTATCTCAATAACTGTGGTGGCGGCGCATACAATCCTTATAACAGCCGCAACTTCCAGATGCGCTACCTTTTCCTGATTCAAGCCAATTAAACATGATTGCAAACAGCTTTTTCAGCAGCGAACGAATGGAAATGCGTCACCCGGTGCCGGAGGACGCGGCGCTGATTTTCCAACGTTATTCGAGCCTGTTGGAAGTCACACGCTTCCTCGGCTGGCCCCGCCATCAGAGCTTGGCCGACAGCAATGCCTTCATCCGATTTTCGGATACCGAATGGGAGAATAATCACTTGGGGCCGCTCTTGTGCTTTGACAGGCAATCCGGCGAGCTCATTGGCAGCGCTGGCCTGGCCATGGAAGATCAGCGTGTCGCATCAACAGGCTGCGTGATCGCGCCCGGGTACTGGGGCCAGGGTTTTGGGACAGAATGCTTGCAGAGCATGAAAGCCTTGGCCAACTCCATGCGATTACTGGGCTTACTGGCTTTTGTGCATCCAGAAAATTCTGCGTCAATTCGGATGATAGAAAAATGCGGATTCAAGCGTGATAGGAGCCGGGCCAAGGAGATGGTGTTTCCGAATTTGCCTGGAGCACCGGTGGTAAGAGCGGATGGTTATGGGTGGGATAGTGGGCAGTATTAGGCGCTGTCTGCGGTGCTTCGCTCCTTTCGAACGGGCACGTGGAATCGGACGGGGAAGACACACACAAAAAAGCCCGCTTCGTTCTGGAGTTAGGTAAGCTGCAGGGGCACGATTGATTCGAATTTTGGCTTAGCCAAAATCCTCACCCCGCTGGGGCAGCCTGTGGCTGTCCAAAATGCGTTCGCATTTTGTCGAACGGGCACGTGGAATCGGACGGGTAAGACACAAACAAAAAAGCCCGCTAAAGCAGGCTTTTTTGTGTGTGGCGCACCCGGCACGATTCGAACGTGCGACCCCCTAGTTCGTAGCCAGGTACTCTATCCAGCTGAGCTACGGGTGCGTAATCGATATTTCGGCCTGGTGGGCCCCAATCGAGGGCCGGTATTATAGCGAAATCCGTGATTTTTCATAGTCATATGTGAGGCTCAGCGCATTCCTCAGTATCCTGGCTACTTGGGGTTGGATAAACTGCTAAATTAGCCAATCGGAGACGGACTCCGTGTCGTATTTACAGGTAAGTAAGAGGCAAAGGTATATACAATGCGCCGACGGCAACTCATTGACCTGATTAAAAACTTTGGCCCAATTCTGCTGGCTATCGCGCTGATGTTCATGGCGACGCTGGTTTTCGCTGACTATGAAGATGGTGTTAATGCAGCATTCGCCGGTGATTTTGACACCGCATTTATTGAGTTCTCTGAAGCGGCTGAAGCCGGCCTGGACCTGGCTCAATATAACCTCGGTATCCTTTACTTCACCGGTCAGGGCGTTGATCAGGACCTGGACCTGGCCTTTAAATGGACTGAAGCCGCAGCGCATCAGGGACATGTAGATGCCCAGGCCAATCTTGCCAGCCTCTATTTGCAAGGCATCGGCACCCCCGAAAACGAGGCGCAAGGGCTTGAATGGTTAGTTAGGGCCGCCAAAAATGGCCATGCCAACGCGGCGCTATCACTAGCAAATATATATTTTGAGGGCGATCCGGTGGAGCGCGACCTGGTGCAGGCCCACGCCTGGGCCCATATGGCTCGAGTCAATCAACATGATGAAGCCGCGGCATTCATCAGCAAGATAGAACCCCGCCTTGACCCGCAGCAACTCAGCAGCGCTCGACGACTCTTTGCCCGGTGGCAAATAGAGAACTGATTTAGCCTGACTCTCGACTCTCAGCACTGGTGCTGCACAGCAATTACAATCTGCTGATGGCGCTGTTCCGCGAGGATATGTTCAGGCCGCTGATCACAAACTGGGAGGTCGTCGCCAGCCATCTGCTGCGGCGCCTGCGAAGGCAGGTGCTTGCCTATGACAGCGAGTCGCACAAAGCGCTCTATCAGAAGATCCTAGCGCTAAATCCACCAGAAAACCGGCAGCAGCCGGGTGAGATTGGCGAGGATGGCCCCATGCAAACAATAGACTTCAGCCTGGACGGAATCACGCTAAGTTTGTTCACGACACTAAGCCAGTTTGGAACGGCTTTGGATACTGGCATGGAAGAATTACTTATCGAAAGCTACTTTCCTGCAAACAAGTTCAGCGAGCAGTTTTTCAGCAAATTGATCAATTAGCCGCAGCGCGCTCTGCTTCTAGCTTTTGTTCAGCCTGCCGGAGCCATAAGTCCAGGGAAGCTATCCAGCCCTCGGGATCAACAAAGGGGTGCGGATCTCCATCCTGGCGCTCGGCGAGCATATCGCGACGGGCAAAGACATCTGCTGAAGAGGCGTGGTTTGGAATATTCACTTCAATGCCCGTTAGCTGCTGCATCTTTTTGATACTTTCGATATACATTTCGGTGCGCTCCACACCGCTGAAATTCAGTCCAACGCCACCAAACATAAAGGCGCTGTGGGGATAGCCGTTGTCATAGACAGTGAATAGCGTGGACAGCACGCCGGGCGTATGACCGGGTGTTTTCATAAAGCGCAGACGAGTTCGCCCCAGGTTCAGCGTGGCACCGTCACTCGCAGAGAGATGACGAATGGGCTTGGGGTAGTCGCGGTAAACTGCAGGCTCCTCTGTCATGGCCCAGTCCTCTTCGGTCATCATGACAACAGCACTAAATTCCTGCTGGAAGCGAATAGCGCCACCAATGTGATCGAAGTGCGCATGGGAACCAATCAGGTAACGAATATCGTTGGGATCGAATCCAAGCTGCCGAATATTGTCTATCATCAGGCCAGTCAATTCTTCATACAGGGCATCAAATACAATCAATCCCTGGTCAGTGACCAGAAGCCAGGACGCAACCCAATCGACCCCAATGTAATAAAGATTGTCGAATACCTGAAATGGCTCCACACGCTGCACTTCAGGATCATGTAAATCATCATCCTGCGCCAGCGTAGCCTTAGACAGAACAAGTAAACAAATAAATACAACTGACCCGATTAGTTTACGCATAATATTCCTTGAACCATCAATCCTGGGGTTAGCCTGAGACTGACACTAATATTCTATGGGCTCTGGCGATCAATCCTGGGCTGCGCCAAAGCGTTACTATTCCAGATTTAGTAAACGCTGATTGCCACTTAATAGGAACGCGGCAATCCTAATTCGTGCTCCGAAATAAAATTCAGAATCATCTCCTGTGAGATTGGAGCCAGTTTCATCAGGCGCGCCTCTCGCCAGTAGCGTTCTACATGATACTCCCTGGCGTAGCCAAAACCACCGTGAGTTTGTATCGCGGCATCAGCGGCGAAAAAGCCTGCCTCGGCCGCTAACCATTTCGCCATATTGGCTTCGGTACCGCAGGGCAACCCCTGATCAAGCTTCCAGGCTGCCTTCTGCACCATCAGTTCCGCTGCATCCAGTCGCGTTCTGGCTTCAGCCAGAGGAAACGCGATGCCCTGATTTTGCCCGATAGGCCGACCAAAAACGATTCTTTCATTAGCATAATTAACTGCGCGGCGGAGGGCCGCTCGACCAATGCCCACTGCCTCAGCAGCAATCAAAATTCGTTCCGCGTTGAGGCCATCCAGCAGATAACGAAAGCCCTGCCCCTCTTCTCCCACACGATCAGCTTCACTTACGAGGAGTTCATCATACACAACCTCGCAGGTCCTCACGGCGTTTCGCCCCAGTTTTGGGATCGGTGAAATGGAGACTTCGGGCTTGTTCAATTCGGCAAACAACAGGGTCATACCCTCTGTCTTGCGCGCTACGCTGTCTTTGCTCTGGGTGCGAACCAGCAGCAGGACCCGCTCTGCCTCGATAGCCTTGGTTGTCCAAACTTTCCTGCCCTTAACGACATAGTTACCACCCTCGCGACGAGCGCTGGTCTCTATCGACGTTGTATCACTACCAGCATTGGGCTCAGTAACGCCAAATGCGACCTGAAGCTTGCCAGACGCCACATCAGGCAGATAGCGGGATTTCATCGCTTCCGAACCATGTTTAATCACCGGGTGCATGCCAAACATGGAAAGATGCAAGGGTGTCGCACCATTCATCGCTGCGCCGGAGGCTGCGACCTGCTCCAGCACCACAGCAGCCTCTTGCACACCCTTGCCGGCACCACCATAAGACTCAGGAATCGCTATTCCAATCCATCCCGCGGTTGCCATCGCATCATAAAAATCCTGGGGATACTTTCCCTCGCGATCATGGGCCTCCCAATAATCATCAGGAAAATCGCGACAAATTCTGGCAACCGCCTCGCGAATGAGTTTGAGATCTTCAGATTCGAAAAAATCCACAGTGAAACCTAGCTGGACTGGCCGCTGATGTGCGCGGCAATAGCAAGAATCTGTTGGGCCCGCTTGAGATGTGGCACATCAACCATTTGTCCCTTGTAGGCAAAAGCCATTTTGCCACTCGACTTATTATCAGCGAAGGCGGCAAGCAATTCTTTGGCTTCGGCTATTTCGGCGTGGCTAGGCGTAAAAGCGCGGTTGACGATATCTACCTGACCCGGGTGAATCGTCAACTTGCCGCGGAAGCCCATAGCAGCAGCCTCCATACACTCTTTCTCCAACCCCTGGCTATCGGAAATTTCTACATATACTGAGTCGATAGGCTGCACGTTACTGGCTACCGCAGCGAGCAAGCAAGTTGATCTCACATAGCGAAACACATCGAGGTACTCGCCTTCAGCATTACGTTTGGACTTGGATCCCAGCGCGCCGGCAAGATCTTCTGCGCCCCAGGTTAGTCCATCGACACGCGTATTACCCCCCATGGTTGGTAGTGCAAACACAGCCTCAGGCGCTTCCGTTCCAATGAGGAGCAATGAAATAGCGCCAGATGTCACTCCATATTTTTTCTCCAGAGCGGTAACAAGCTGATCTACCGCGTCAACATTGGCCCGATTAAGCACCTTCGGCAGCATTAAACCATCAGGTGTCGCTGCCACGACCGCCTCCAGGTCCTCCCTACCCCAAGGGGAGTCCTGGGGATTGATTCGCACCAGGCACTCTTGTGCGCCAAAATCGGCCTGACTAATCCAGTCGCACACGGCCTGCCGTGCATCGGCCTTGTTCTCCGGGGTGACGGAATCCTCCAGATCCAGAATCAGGCTGTCAGCATTCAAGCTCAATGCTTTCTCAAACATACGCGCATTGCCGCCAGGCACAAAATGCAGCGAGCGGCGCAAACCTTTGGCACCTGGGCTGGGAGTTACGGCCATGACTAGTCCTTGTTCTCTTGATGGGAGGGTGATCGCAACATCATGCCTTTACGCAGACAATCACAGACGACTTCGCCACGCTGATTTAGCGCAAGGTGACGAAACCAGACGATGCCACGGTCCGGCTTGGTCCGGGATTCACGCTTGTCCATAATTTCCGTGGAAACGCTGAGTGTGTCCCCAAGAAAAACAGGATTGGGAAACTCTGTCTTTTCCATTCCCAGATTGCCAATGGTGGTGCCAAGCGTGGTGTCAGCAACCGACAGGCCTACTACCAGACCCAGGGTAAACAGGCTATTGACGAGTATCTGCCCGCCTTGCGATTGACTGGCAAACTCCGCATCAAGGTGCAGAGGTTGTGGATTGTGGGTAAGCGCACTAAAAAGCAGGTTGTCTGTTTCAGTAATAGTACGATGGGGCTGATGCTCAAACACCATTCCCACTTCCAGTTCTTCGAAGTACTTGCCAGACACAGTTAAACCGCCAAAGACTCAGACTTTTCAATAAGACCACATTGTAGTGGCAACATCCCATGGCATCCATTAAATTCCCTAAGCAAATTGGGACGGGGGATTGCTCGCAATGAACGAAATCAAGCTGCAACAATGGATCGACAGAAATGAGACTGTCGATGACATTATAGGTCTCACACCTGCGCGGGCCCTGGCCGCCACCTTTAATCGCCAGACTGAGATCTTCGCCCAGAGCCAGCTTCCCGCCCTTTGGCACTGGCTGTATTTTCTTGAAACTGCCGCCCAGCAAGACCTGGCCCCTGACGGCCACCGGCAGCGCGGTGGCTTTTTACCTCCCATCATCCTGCCTCGCCGCATGTGGGCAGGCAGTCAGCTGCAGTTTCACCTGCCAGTCAATATCGGCGACCCGCTCACTCGCAGTTCAACCATCCACAGCATCAAAGAAAAGACAGGCCGCAGTGGTAGCCTGGCTTTTGTTAAGGTTCAGCACGAGATTTCCCGGTCGGGACAGCTCTGCATCACCGAATCCCAGGACATCGTCTATCGCGAGGCTGCAAAGCCAGGCGCATCACTCCCTGCTGGCGAACCTGCAGACTCCGTCAGCGATTTCCAGCTGCAATTTCAGGCAGATTCACGCCTGCTGTTTCGATATTCTGCGCTCACCTTCAATGCCCACCGCATTCACTATGACACCCCATATGTTACCGGGGTCGAGGGGTACCCTGGGCTTATCGTACATGGACCTCTGCTGGCGACCATGATGCTGGAGCTACTGTGGCAAAACCTGCCGGAGGCCCAGCTAAGCGCCTTCGAATTCAAGGCCCTTCGGCCCGTATTTGACAACAAAGCCTGCACCATCCGCGCCACCAGCCCTGACAGCGAGGGCAATGTCCGACTCTGGGTCGCAGACCATGAAGGAGCCCTCTGCATGCAGGGCCAGGCCATTATCCGACCCTAGAGTGTTCTTCATTGCACCCGCCTTGTGATATTATGCGCGCGATTTCGGCCACGGCCGGAAATCATAGAGACTTGAAAGTTACGGAGAGTTGGCCGAGTGGCTGAAGGCGCGCCCCTGCTAAGGGCGTATAGGTTTACCCCTATCGAGGGTTCGAATCCCTCACTCTCCGCCA
>MDTB01085812.1_pt1 | contig 20401 bp, 18 predicted proteins | sample 811161 | NCBI WGS metagenome assembly MDTB01 (sample SAMN05326650, study PRJNA326480) | marine metagenome | isolation source: seawater | place: Mediterranean Sea | collected 2009
CATCGCAACAATCAATCAACGCGTTCTCGAACCAAAGCATGCTGAAAGTAACTGAAACAGGACATATCGAGTCATTCAAACCGAAGCGTTTTGCGCAACGCTATGGAGTCGATCCGTTGCTCACGTTGTTTGTTTTAATCACCGCCGTGTATGGCTTGATCATCTTGTATTCGGCATCAGGGCAAAGTTTGTCGATGGTGCTTCGTCAAGGCGCGCATGTCGTTGTTGGGATTGCGACCATGGCGCTGCTGTCACAAGTACGACGTGATGTCATTATCCAGGTGACACCATTCGTCTTTCTAGTCACAGCATTACTTCTGGTGGCAGTCCTGCTCTTCGGGGTTGGGGTGAAAGGGGCTCAGCGTTGGCTTGATCTACCAGGGCTGCCACGATTTCAGCCATCAGAATTGATGAAGTTGGCGCTGCCGGCGATGGTTGCATGGTGGCTCACTCGACAGAAGCTTCCGCCATCGATTTCGCAGTTGGTGATTGCGGCCGTTTTAATTGTTGTTCCTGTTGCTTTGATTGCAAAACAACCTGATCTCGGGACCAGCATTATTATCGCTGGCTCCGGTTTTTTTGCGATTTTTCTCGCGGGAATGTCGTGGCGATTATTAGCACTGCTCGGTGGCTTCGGTCTGTCGGCTTTACCTGTCCTGTGGATGGTCATGCATGATTACCAGCGAACTCGAGTGATGACACTGATAGACCCGCAAAGCGATCCCTTAGGAGCTGGATGGAATTCGATTCAAGCGATGACGGCCCTGGGTTCTGGAGGGATGTTTGGCAAGGGCTATGCGGCAGGGACGCAGGCCCAGTTGAAGTTTCTTCCTGAGTCACACACTGATTTCATCGTGGCAGTACTTGGTGAGGAATTGGGATTTGTTGGTATCAGCATTTTGCTCATCCTCTACGCGTTGATCCTTGGCCGTTGTTTGGTCTTGACGATGCGTGCGCAAGGGAACTTCGGGAGGCTTCTCTCTGGTTCAATCACACTCACTTTCTTCGTTTACGTCTTCGTTAATGTGGGAATGGTTTGTGGAGTTTTGCCTGTGGTTGGTGTGCCTTTACCATTAATTAGTTATGGTGGGACTTCAATTGTCTCGCTGTTGATTGGTTTTGGTTTGATTATGTCTATGCAGCGGACGAAACGGATACTTTCAGGGGAGTCATGATGCGGATATTTCCGGTAGTTGCGATCATGTTGGGTCTCGTTGGGTTAAACATCCCGACAGTTTCAGCGAACTATGCAGAACGAGCTGAGGTTCAAGAGATGGCTGACCGTCTCGCTGCGAAAGGCCTTGATCGAAATGAGGTGATCAAAGTCATGTCAGAAGCCAAGCGCTTGGATTCGGTGATCAAGGCAATGAATCGTCCAGCAGAACGGAAGCAGTGGAAGGATTATCGGCCAATATTCTTGAAGAAAGCGCGTGTGAATGCGGCGACGCGCTTTCACCAAACACATCGCCAGACGTTGGAGCGGGCTGAAGCTGAACTTGGTGTACCGGTTGATGTGATTTTAGCCATCATCGGAGTCGAGACTTACTACGGGAAGAATAAAGGGAGTTTCAGAGCGTTGGATGCACTTGCGACACTCGGTCTTGATTACCCTGAGCGTGCTAAGTTTTTTCTTGGCGAGCTCGAATCCTTATTTCTTCTTGGTCAAGAGGAGAATTTGCGTGCCACTGAATTGAAGGGCTCTTACGCTGGAGCCATGGGCTATGGTCAGTTCATCCCATCCAGTTATCTCGCTTATGCAGTCGATTTTGATAACGATGGTCGCCGCGATTTGATAGATAACCCTGTTGATGCCATCGGCTCTGTTGCCAATTATCTCGCAGAACATGGTTGGGATATGAAATATGGGATCGCGAGTCCTGTCGCGAATGCTGCATCTCAGGTTGAACGGATGGAATCTCGCATCGATGTCAAAGAGACTGGTAGCGAATTGACTTCAAAGGGGGTTCAGCAAATCCCTGATGCTTGGTCTGAGTTACCGCTCGATATTTTGGGCTTACACGGAGCTCAGGGTGATGAATATTGGGCGGTGACCAAAAATTTCTATGTGATCACTCGCTACAATCGCTCACCTCTCTACGCGATGGCTGTCACGCAGTTAGCTGATGAAATCGCCGAGGAAATTGGTTTGTGATTCGGACTAGTCTCTTATTAATTCCGCTGTTTCTCAGCGGATGTGCGTCGATCCAACAGTGGATTGGTGGGGGCCAGCCAGCTGAGGAAGTTCCGGTTGTAGAGGAAGTTCCAGATGGTCCACCGTTGATTGCTTTGGTTGATGTTAACGAAATACCAGAGCCCGAACCAAAGCCTGAACCTCTCTCGCAATATGGAAATCCTGAATCGTACGAGGTCGACGGAGTCACATACACAATTGCTGCTGTGAGCCCTGGTTTTTCGGAGACTGGAGTTGCTAGTTGGTATGGACGGAAATTTCATGGGCAGCTGACTTCTTCTGGAGAGCCATTTGACATGTTTCAATTCACGGCAGCACATACCAGTATGCCGATTCCTGCCTGGATTCGTGTAACGAATCTAGAGAATAATCAGTCGTTGATTGTGCGAGTCAATGATCGTGGACCATTCAAAAAGAATCGAGTGCTTGATTTGTCTTGGGCCGCGGCGAAGCGTTTGGGTTTTTCTGATCAAGGGACAGCCCAAGTAACCTATGAAGTATTAAGTGTGCCGACTTCTGACGCGGCTTTGATTGCCAATCCGCTAGCAGAGCCCGCGCAAGCGATTTTGCAGGTGACGGCAGTTTCCACAGAGATTCAAGCGCAAAAGGTTGCTGATCAGATTCGTGAGGTGGTTACGAGTGAGATGGCCACCATCCGGGTCGAACCTAATGGATCTGGTCTATTCCGGGTGCAAGTACTGCCAAAAACAGATTTGCGTATTGAGCGTGAAGTGTTTGAGCAACTGGTGGCACTTGGTTGGTCACCACAGCGATTAATCGCAAAATAATGGAATGAAGCGAGGAGAGTAGAGTGCGTCTTTTTTGGATTGCCCTGGCATGTGTATTGAGTTTGACGGCCCTAGCGAATGTGCCGCTCGGTAATGGACCACCGATCCCTGCAGCGCCCAAATTGCAAGCCACTGGTTATTTGTTGATTGACGCCACCAACGGTGAAGTCCTAGTCGAACAGAATGCAGATCAACCACTACCACCTGCTTCCCTGACGAAAATGATGACTGCTTATATTGCTGAGCGCGAAATTGCTGAGGGACGGATAAGCTTTGATGACAAGGTACCAGTGAGTACTAAAGCCTGGAAAACGGGTGGCTCGCGGATGTTTATCCGCGAAGGAACAGAAGTCCGGCTTGAAGATCTACTGCGTGGGATTGTGATCCAGTCAGGTAACGACGCAAGCGTCGCTGTGGCCGAATATATTGCTGGTTCTGAAGACGTATTCGCTGATGTGATGAATCAAACGGCAGTCAGTCTTGGCATGACAAATACGCAATTTAAAAATTCCACCGGTCTCCCTCAGGAGGGGCACTACACCACAGCCAAAGATCTAGGAATATTGGGAGCTCGCACCATCGCGGATTTCCCAGAGACCTACGCGATTTATAAAGAAAAGAACTTCACTTACAACGGCATCAAGCAGGCGAACCGGAACAGCTTGTTATTCCGTGATCCAAGCGTCGATGGGTTAAAGACAGGGCACACTGAAGAAGCGGGTTATTGTTTAGTTGCAAGTGCTGAGCGTGACGGATTCCGCCTGATCTCGGTTGTCATGGGCACCGCTAGTGAAAAAGCGCGTGAACAAGAGACCACGAAGCTATTGCAATATGGTTTCCGTTATTTCAGTGGTCAGACAGTCTTTGCGGCAGGGCAACCGCTACCTGAAAGTGCGCGGAAGGTATGGTTTGGTGAATCTGAAATGGTCGAGCTCGCACCAACTGAGTCGCTGTATGTGACGTTGCCGCTTGGTCGTGAGTCAGCGATTCAGGCGACGTTAGACGCTCCTGACACCCTTGATGCGCCACTTGAAGCAGGCGCCATCGTTGGAAATGTCAAGATCATGCTTGGCGAACGGATTCTTGCTGAATCGCCTGTGGCTGTTGCTGAAGCCGTTCCCGAAGGTGGTTTTTTTAAGCGCATGATCGATTTTGTCCTGAGACTATTTGCGTGACCTGGTGTTGCCTTAATGGCACAATGATGCCAATCGAACAGGCGACGATCTCGCCAATGGATCGTGGTTTCCTGTTTGGTGATGGGGTTTACGAGGTGATGGCTCGAGTTGATGGTCGTATTCGTGCGAAATCACTTCATCAAGCGCGCCTTCAGTCGAGTCTCGATGCAATCGGGTTGTCAGTCTCAGTCGATGACATATTTGCTGATGTCGATCGTTTAACCGAAAAAGCCGGACTGTTGGATGCCAAAATTTATATACAAGTCACCCGAGGAGCAGCTTCGGCTCGTGATCACGCATTTCCATCAAAAATCTCACCAACTGTTTTTTTAACAATCAGCGAATTCGCAGCAGTCTCACAAAAGCCATCGATAGCGATCGTCCGTCCCGATATTCGCTGGCGTCGCAATTCCATCAAATCGGTGTCGTTGCTTGGCAATGTGCTGTTAATGCAAGAAGCGCGAGACAGTGGTGCTCACGAGGCAATTTTGCATCGTGACCATCTGGTGACTGAGGCGTCAACTTCGAATGTATTTGTGATTCGAGGGCAGTCGCTCGTTACACCACTGTTGAGTGATCTGATACTGCCAGGCATTACTCGTCATCTCGTGATCGAGATGGCCTCACAGATTGGTCTGGATGTCATTGAAGAGTCCATCCACGTCGACTCCCTCTCTGACGCCGATGGCGTGTTTGTCTCCAGCTCGACTCGGGGATTGATGCCGATTGTTGAGCTTGATCCGGGTGGACAAGTCGGCAATGGTCAATTGACCCAAGCCTTTATGGCGCTTCAGGCAGCCTATGATGAGCGGTTACATCACCATGAGTAACGAACAACAACCTGAAAAACCGACGATTCAGTTCCCTTGTGAGGATTACCATATCTCGGTTGTTGCTGATACGCATGATGGGTTCGTTACGATTCTCGAAGAAATCGTGGGCCGTCATTGCGAAGGCTATCAAGCCGATCAATTGCGAGTAATCGCCAGTAAAAATGGGAAATATCAAAGTTTTCGATTCTCAATCACTGCTGAAAGCGAAGAGCAACTGAAGAATCTTCACGAAGACCTCAAGGCAACAGGTCGAGTGCATATGGTTTTGTGATGACAGAGGTCATCATCCTTGATCGCGGGGTCGAGTCCTACCAGCAAACCCATCAAGCAATGAAGGATCAGATTGCAGTCCTCAAAGGTGGGGTGCGTGCTGAGCTTTGGTGCGTCCAACACCCGCCAGTATTTACACAGGGTCAGGTAGGCAAGGCCGAACATGTTTTGAATCCTGGTGATACACCGATTGTCCAATCCGATCGCGGTGGACAGGTGACCTATCATGGCCCGGGTCAAGTGATTCTCTACACCCTGGTCCCAATGCGACACTTTTCACTTAACGTCAGAGACCTTGTGAGTCTTCTGGAGGATACGGTGATCAGTGTATTGGCGCCGTACGGAGTCTCCTCTCAGGCACGTGCGGACGCGCCTGGTGTCTATGTCGGAGATCGGAAGATAGCGAGTTTGGGTCTCAGAATTCGACATGGGGTTTCATACCACGGCGTGGCGTTGAATGTGTCAATGGACCTTGAGCCTTTTTCAAGGATCAACCCATGTGGCTATCAGGGTCTTGAGGTGACACAACTGTCTGATTGCATTGCAACTGTTGCAATTGATCAGGTCTGTGACCAACTCAGCCAGCAGTTCAGGCAACAGTTATTAGATTTAGCGAGTCATCGGATGGCCAGCAAAGCCGAGTAAAATATCCTTGATCATGGACCAAGCGGGCTCTTGGGTTGCGCCCTTGATGGTTCGGTCGGTGTCATGACAGAGCGTTAAGAGTTTTCTCAATTGCATGAGACTCAGTCGATTCACCGCACCACGAACTAATCCCTCGCGTGAGCGCCAGACTCGCAATGAACCAATCGTTTGATTCACTGACTCGCCTTGATCCAATCGGTATCGAATTTGTAGCAGAATATCGAGTTCTCGAGAAATTGCCCAAAGTGCGGTCATGGCCTCTACGCCTTCAGCTTTCAATAGATCGGTCAAGCGGTTCAGTCCTGGCACATCTGACTTCATGGCCAGATCAACCAGGTCATAAACGGTGTGACGTGCACTTTGCGTCAGAACATCGAGCACTTGATCGAGCGATAATCTCGGTCCCTCAATCAGATCAGGTTGAATCAGTTTGAGTCGTTCAATCACCTGCCCGGCCGCTAATAAGTTCCCTTCGGTATGCATCTGAACAGCGGATCTTGCATCTTGATCCATCACAATTTGATGTGATTCCAATTCGGCATCGAGCCATTTCGCAAATTGATAAGCCGGTACTGTGGTTGCCTCAATGACTGCGGCAGCCGTGTCAAGTGTCTGAAGCCAATTGCTGGACGTTTCACTTTTTCCAAGTTTTGGACCACTGATTAAAAGCCGTTTGTCGTCAGGTGGGTTTTGGGTCCAGCGTTCGAGTGCTTCGCGTAACGATTTATCAAGCGTTGTTTTTGTCAGTCGCAATTCGACCAGCGTCCGGTCAGCAAACAGAGACAAGGCATTGAGTTCGCTCAACAGTCGATTAGCTAGATCGGATTCTGTTTGATCGAGTACCAATCGCTCAGTGAAGCCTTGGTCTTTGCCCATCTGCCGCCATAGGTCCCCGGTTCGGGTGATAAAAAAAGGTTCATCACCCAATAAAGCTGTGACAGGCGGTAGGTTTGAACCCCATTGACGGCCATCAAATTCCGATGCTTTGACGGCCATCGATTAATCTGCCTTTGGGGTATCTGTCTGTTTGAGCGCCTGTTCGTATCGAACACGAATTGATGGCACGATTTGACGGAGTAAATCCTCCTCGAGACTTCGTTTTAACTGAGCCACGCGTTGGTCTTCCGCTGAGGTATCGGCACCACCATCAACATAAATGAGTGTTGCTCGGACCTTGGTGTCTGGTATCAAAAGAACGAGATCTTCGCTGACGAGACGATAGGTTATCTCCAGCGCGAGTTCTGTTTGATCGCCACCTGACACAGGTCCAAGCACGCGATCTGTGAGCGCTGGAAGGCTGAGTGTCAGCGTGGGAACCGAGCCCGACGTCACCACATCCGTACCCTGGCCATTCAGTTGGCGTGTGATATTTTGGATCATCGGTGCGTAGGGATCGATTGTTTGAATTTTTAATGATTCAGGAAGCTTTCCCATAGCTGTCCCAGTACCGCGTAGCCTATAACCGCATCCAGTTAAAAATCCTGCCGCGGACAGTGTTAAAAATGCACGTCGATTCATCATGCTGGCGCTACCACTATATTCACGAGTTTTTGGGGAACAACGATCGCTTTTTTCTCGATCATTCCTTCGAGGAATTTTGCAACAGAGGGCTCATCGCGAGCCATGGTCAAAATCAAATCTTTATCGGCATCTGCCGCCACTTCAATCCGGCCTCTGAGTTTTCCATTCACTTGCACCACGAGTATCAGTGTATCGCGCGCTAAAGCATCCTCCCGAACCTCGGGCCAGCTGACATCGACCAGTGATTGACTGTGACCAAGATTTGACCATAGATGTTCAGTCACGTGTGGCGTGATTGGTGACAGCAGGACAACGATTGCTTCGATTGCTTCAGAACGCACGCGCCAGTCCGGTGCTGTCTGCGCGCTGAACTTCATTACGGTGTTGGTGAGTTCCATGATTGACGCGATCGCTGTATTGAAATGGTAACGTCGTCCAATATCATCAGACACCTTTGCAATGGTTTCATAGAGTTTCCGATAAACATCTCGCGCTTCGTCTGACAAGGAATCGAGGTCAACTTTGCCAGACATCGAGTGGTTACCTTCTGCGATGTGCTCACTGACCAGGGTATGGACGCGTTTCAAGAATCGATGTGCCCCGGCCACACCATCGTCAGACCACTCCAAAGAAAGCTCAGGTGGCGCTGCGAACATTGTAAATAAACGAACGGTATCGGCACCGTATTGATCGATGAGTTCTTGTGGATCGACCGTGTTGCCTTTTGATTTCGACATCTTTGAACCATCTTTTAACACCATGCCCTGTGTGAGCAGTTTCTTAAATGGTTCATCACTATCGACAAGATCGAGATCACGTAACACTTTGTGAAAGAAGCGTGCATACAGGAGATGCAAAATGGCATGCTCGATGCCGCCGATGTAGAGGTCGACAGGAAGCCAATAGTTGGCGTTTTTATCGAGCATCGCGTGATTCGAAAAAGCGCTTGCGAATCGAGCGTAGTACCAGCTTGATTCCATAAATGTATCGAAAGTGTCTGTTTCACGCGTTGCAGGACGGCCCGTATCTGGATCAACGGTGTCAACGAAATCACGACGACCGACCAATGGACCGCCTGAACCATCAACTACGACATCTTCGGGTAAGGTCACCGGAAGATCTTCATCACGAACGGTTTTTAATCCCTCGTCCGTATGAATGACGGGAATCGGGCATCCCCAGTAACGCTGACGCCCAACACCCCAGTCACGGAGACGGTAGTTAGTTGTGATGCGGCCAATTCCCATGTTCTCGAGTACGTTGGCGACTGCTTGAAATGCATCGTTGAAGTCCAGGCCATCAAACTGGCCCGAATTAATCGTGATTCCAGTCTTCTCACACCATGCTTGCTGACTGAGATCGTATTTAGCATCATCAGTCATCGGCTTGATGACTGGTTTGATTGGTAGGTTATATTGCGTCGCAAATTCCCAGTCACGCTGATCATGGCCAGGGACTGCCATGACAGCGCCAGATCCATAATCCATCAACACAAAATTGGCGATCCAGACTGGAATATCTTCCCCTGTGATCGGATGGATCACAGATTCGCCAGTTGCCATGCCTTTCTTTGGAGCCTGCGCAAGATCCGCTTCTGCGACTGACATGCTTGTGCACTCCTCGATGAAGGCAGCAACATCTGGATTCGCTGCGGCCGCTTGCTGAGCAATGGGATGCTTTGCAGCAACTGCCACATAGGTGATTCCCATGATGGTGTCCGGGCGTGTTGTGTAGACCTCGAGTCGTTCTTTAGAGCCTTTACGCTCAAAACTAAATTCAACACCCTGGCTTCGTCCAATCCAGTTTTTCTGCATCGTCTTGACCTGTTCGGGCCAATCAACAGAATCCAAATCATCAAGTAATTCATCGGCATAATCCGTAATCCGGATAAACCATTGATCAATCTCACGTTGTTCGACAAGTGCACCAGAGCGCCAACCGCGGCCATCAATGACCTGCTCATTGGCAAGTACCGTTTGGTCGACAGGGTCCCAATTCACGCGAGCTTTTTTACGATATGCGAGCCCTTTCTCAACCATGCGGGTAAAGAGCCATTGCTCCCAGCGATAGTAATCTGGCGTACAGGTTGCGAGTTCACGGTCCCAGTCATATCCAAAACCAAGGCGTTTCAGCTGACCACGCATGTGGTCAATGTTGTCGTAAGTCCAGGCAGCTGGGGGTCGCTGGTTTTTAATTGCCGCATTCTCAGCGGGCATGCCGAACGCATCCCAGCCCATTGGCTGTAACACGTTATAACCGCTCATGGTCATAAAGCGGCTGATCACATCGCCGATGGTGTAGTTGCGAACATGACCCATATGGAGTTTGCCCGAAGGGTAGGGAAACATGCAGAGACAATAGAATTTAGGTTTTTGCGGGTCTTCTGATGATTTAAATGTCTGCTCTGATTCCCAGTGCTGCTGGATTTCCGGTTCAATGACCTGAGGTTGGTAATCGCGCTCCATGAGCTCTAGATGATCCTTCGAGTGGAAAAACAAGAAGAATAGCGTTTCGGTTGCCTTACTGTAAGGCGTTTTGTGAAAAAACGCTCTATTTTGAGTTGAATACTTCGTTTCGTCGGGTGAGCGTTAGAATCACGATCAAAAAGATAATTAATGGCGTTTCACCAGCTTTTGAATAAGGTGTCACGGTAGTTGCTGGTATGACCGTATGAGAGAGAACAGCAGCCACGAATCTTGGGAGGAGTTGTTCGATTTGGCCGTGAGCATCAATAAATGCGGTTAATCCGTCATTCGTCGCTCTGATCACCGGTTTACCCAGTTCGCGTGCACGAATTTGAGCAATTTGCAGATGTTGATCGGGCCCGATGGAGTCGCCAAACCAAGTGTCATTCGAAACAGTCAAGATGACGTTCGCATTTTCAGTTACCCTCCGAGCTTGACCGGCATAGGCGATTTCGTAACAAATTAACGCACCAATCCTAATCTGACCATGAGTCAATAGACTCTGTTGGCCTCCGGGAACGATTGCTGACATGGGTAAATCGAAAAATGTGATCAAGCCTCGCAACATAGATTCCAGTGGAACATATTCACCAAACGGAACGAGTCGCGTTTTGTCATAGGCTCCTTGCCCTGAACCAAGCGTGATCAGACGATTGGTGTATCGACCTTCATGTTGACCCAGGACACCGGTGATCAACGTCTGTGTGTTGGAGATAAGCATCAAATTTAAATCCGGTAGAACTGAGTTCACTTGTGATTCAGTCATTGGTAATGCAGTTTCAGGCCAAATGATTACATCAACATTCGGCGGGAGCCCGTTGACCACATGTTGCTCGAGAATGCGCTCACGAAACTCAGGTTTCCATTTTTCTGACTGTGCGATCATTGGTTGCCAAAGGGCGACGCGGGTTGCCTGTGTTTGTTCCTGGCTGGGTTCAAACTGAGCGTTTAAAATCGGACCTGTTATCATCAAGAGGACGGGGATAATCAACGGGGTGAGCCGTCGATCCAGGAGACTCGCTACCAGCCCTCCTGCTGTCATTGTAATGACAGCAGACACACCGAATACGCCAACCCACGATAGATACCCTTCAAATGGTGTTCCAAGTGCACTGTAACCGAATAAAAGCCATGGAAATCCAGTTAAAAACCAACTGCGAAAAGCCTCCATCGTGACCCAGCAAGCCGTCAATAAACACACTTTACCAAGTGCCGTGGACCATCGTTGATGCCAGCTTGCATAGCCCCAGGACGCAAGCCCCGGAAAGATCGCGAGTCCCGCTGCGAAGATAGTGGTCATGATGAAGGCAAGTGAAAATGACGCGCCTCCATGTTCAGTCATACTGACAGAGACCCATGAGACCCCAGAACCAAAGAGACCAAGTCCGTAAAACAGACCGATGGAGAAGCTCGGATGCTTGATGGAAAGCCACATCCAGACAGCGAGACTGACTAACCCGAGCCACCAGACATTAAAGGGAGCAAATGCAAGTGTGCCGAGTATTCCGGCGCCAATCGCAATGCTGTGCTTAGTGAGAGGCGTCAGACCCATGTGGCCGGACTTCAAGCAAGCGGATCCGTCGACTGTCTGCGTTTAAGACAACAAAATTGAGATGACCGAGCGTGGTTGTCTCGCCGCGCGCTGGAAGATGACCAAAAGCATGTGTAACGAGACCGCCGATGGTATCGAACTCGTCATCCGCGAAGTTGGTACCAAACTCTTCGTTAAAATCATCGATTTCAGTCATCGCTTTGACTAGGCTCGCACCGCTCGCTTGGTGGCGGATATTCAGATCCTCGTCGTGATCATGCTCATCTTCGATCTCACCAACAATTTGCTCAAGCACATCTTCGATCGTCACAAGACCTGCGATATCACCGTATTCATCGATAACGACAGCCATGTGTGCACGATTATCACGAAACTCCTTCAGCAGTTGGTCAAGCCGTTTACTCTCAGGAACACGTCGAACTGGACGGGCCACTTCTTTGATCTCAAATCGTTCAAGATCTTGGCTGATTAAAAATGAGAGAAGGTCCTTTGCGAGGAGAATACCGATCACTTCACTCGGTTGTTCCCCAAGCACCGGGAAACGGGAGTGTGCAGATTCAATGATTCTCGGCAAGAACTCTTCTGGGCGCTCATCGGCTCGAATTGCAATCATTTGTGTTCGGGGAATCATGACTTCTCGCACTTGCATATCACTCACGGCGAGAGCGCCTTCGAGAATTGCGAGAGTTTCCTGATTAAACAAACCTCGCTCTTTGGCATCACGCAGTTCATCAATCAATTCAGGTTTATTTTCAGCTTCACCAGAGATGACGCTGGCCAAACGATCAAACCAGGATCGTTCGTCCTGGTTCTCGGGACTTCGTCCGTCGTTCATGTATCTTTCTGTTCCTGGCTCAGGTAGGGGTTAGGATAGCCGAGATTTTCGAGAATGCCGATTTCTTTAGCTTCCATTTGGTCAGCATCATGCTCATCTTCATGGTCGTAGCCCATGAGATGGAGACATCCGTGAACGACCATATGCGCAAAATGTTGGTCAAAGCGCTTGGATTGTTCATCTGCTTCTCGTTTGACAACAGGGAGACAAATCGCAATATCGCCTAGAATTGTCTGGCCTTCGGGAAGTTGAATATCTGCTGGAAATGAGAGCACGTTGGTTGGATAGTCTTTGCCACGAAAGGTTTTATTCAGTTCCTGACTTTCATTTGCATCGACCACTCGGATCACAAGCTCAAGTGCCTCCTCTATTTCGGAAGCAAATAGCAATTCCACCCAACTGATCACCTGATCTGATGCGATAGGACAAATCCCAGTCACATCTTCGAAGTCAGTGATCATCTTGGGCCTTGTCATAGGCGTCGACGATGCGACCGACTAATGGATGTCGAACCACGTCTTTGTAATTAAAACGGATCATTGAAATACCGCGAACAGATTCCAGAACACGACATGCATGCGTGAGACCAGAGTCGGATTTTCGTGGTAAATCAATTTGACTTGGATCGCCTGTAATGACTGCTGTTGAACCAAAACCAAGCCGAGTTAAAAACATTTTCATTTGTTCACGAGTGGTGTTCTGACTTTCATCCAAAATAATAAAACTATGATTCAGAGTTCGGCCACGCATGTATGCCAGTGGCGCGATCTCAATGACTTGACGCTCAAGTAACTTGGTGACCTTGTCAAAACCCAGCATTTCATAAAGTGCATCGTACAGAGGACGTAAGTAGGGATCGATTTTTTGTGCAAGATCTCCAGGTAAAAAGCCGAGGCGCTCGCCCGCTTCGACCGCAGGACGAACCAAAATGATGCGTTCGACTTGATCGCGTCTAAGGGCTTCAACTGCACAAGCCACAGCCAGCCATGTTTTGCCCGTACCTGCTGGACCAATACCAAAATTCACGTCATGAGAGCGTATCGCGTCGATGTAGCCAAGCTGATTTTTACCCCGTGGTTTGATTTTGAGTTTCGGTGTATCGATCACAATCGAAGCTTCGGCATTGTCTTGATAGGTTGACGCTTCCTGTAGATGCAGATGCACCGTATCGTCAGTTAACTCAGAATCTCGGGTTTCCCGATAGAGCTGATCTAAAAGACGAGCGCAGGCTTTGGTCGCACCGGCCTCGCCCTCGATTTCAAATTGATTACCACGATTTCGGATGGTCACAGGTAAGCGTGATTCGATCAGCCTCAGATGTGTATCTTGACGACCACATAATGACGCGAGACGACGAGTGTCGTTTGGTTCCAGGACGAATTGGCGGACATCCACTACCAAGGAGCCTTCGAGGTCATTTGGCCACGCAACGAATTCGCATACGCGTCAACGATATCACATTCAACAAAGCGTCCGATGAGGTCTGTTTGATCACAACGGAAATTCACCACGCGATTGTTCTCGGTACGACCAGAGAGTTCACCAGGATCTTTCTTTGAGGGCCCTGTAACCAATACTGATTGTAATGTGCCGACCATCTCTCGACTGATCTTCTGTGCATGTTGTGAAATTCTTGCTTGCAATGCAGCTAAGCGCTTCTTTTTAGTTGACTGGTCGGTTTGATCCTCAATATCAGACGCGGGTGTTCCAGGCCGCGCTGAGTAGATGAAGCTGAAGCTGACGTCAAAACCAATTAACTCGATCAGTTCCATTGTCTTTTCAAAGTCTTTGTCGGTTTCGCCTGGAAAACCGACGATGAAATCTGACGACAGGCTAATACCAGGACGGGCTTCCTGAATTTTCCGAATTTTTACCTTATATTCCAGCGCGGTATGACCACGCTTCATCGCGACAAGAACTCGATCTGATCCAGATTGAACCGGTAGATGCAAGTGACTGACGAGTTTTGGAACATCCCTGAAACAATCAATTAATGCATCAGAGAACTCGGTAGGATGACTCGTTGTAAAGCGAATCCGTTCGATTTCCGGGATTTCAGCAATAATGCGGATCAAATCTGCGAGATCAGCGGTATCTCCGTCGTCGGTTTCACCACGATAGGCGTTCACGTTCTGACCCAGCAGGTGAATCTCGCGTGCACCTTGCTCGACGTTGGCGAGTACTTCCTGCAATACATTATCAAGAGGTCTGCTGATTTCCTCACCCCGAGTGTAGGGAACCACACAGAATGTGCAGTACTTACTGCATCCTTCCATGATACTGACATAGGCACTTGGTCCTTCGAGTTTTGGTTCGGGTAGGCGGTCAAATTTTTCAATTTCAGGAAAGCTGATATCGACCTGTGCTTCCCCGCCGCTACGACGCGCCTCGAGCATGTCAGGTAGGCGATGTAATGTCTGTGGACCAAAGACTAGATCGACGAACGGAGCACGTTGTCGGATCGCGTCACCTTCTTGCGATGCGACGCAACCACCAACGCCGATAATAAGATTTGGGTTTGTTTCTTTGAGCGCGCGATAACGGCCCAGCTCTGAGAACACCTTTTCCTGCGCTTTCTCGCGAATCGAGCAGGTGTTGATCAGAATGACTTCCGCATCATCCGGAACGTCAGTCATAGTTAGTGCGTGGCTGTGATGCAGTAGGTCAGCCATGCGGTCCGAATCATATTCATTCATCTGACACCCGTGGGTCTTGATGAAGAGTTTTGCAGTCATCCCGTCTCCTCGTGCGTGGGCGCGCGAGTATAGTCCGAAGCACTTGAAATTGCACGAGTGTTCTTGACTGTGGAGAGAAACATCGACAGACTACGCGCCCTTAAATCGAGGATCACAATGACCAAGACTACCGACCCTACTTTCCGCGTTCAGTTTGTCAGTCAAGACAAAGTTTTCGAAGTTTTCGCGAAGCAAATTTATGCAAGTGATCTTTACGGTTTTATCGAAGTTGAAGAATTTGTCTTTGGTGAGCGCAGTGGATTGCTGGTCGATCCGTCGGAGGAGAAGCTCAAGGCTGAGTTTCAAGGCGTCAAACGCAGTTATATTCCGATGCATGCTGTCATCCGTATTGATGAGGTGGAAGATTCAGGGCCAGCTCGCATCCGCGAAAGCAAAGCCGGTACCGTCTCACCGTTGTCGATGGTTCCGCCTCCTAGAGCCCCGCGAGACGCGGATTAATCTGAATTTCGTCTAAGAGTATTCTGGCAGACTCCATCAAACTCGCGTCATCCTCGGGTTCTGCGTCTTTGGCCTCACTTTCCAGCTCGCTCACTTTATCGATCGTCGGTAGTCCGAGTGCAGTTCGTCTCATGTTTTCGATCTCGAGTAACGCTTGGTTATTGGCTTCACGCTCTTCGATCCGTGTTTCAAGGTGGAGCGAAATTCCTGTTTCGTTACCCAATTCGAGCGCTCGCTCTGTTCGCTGAAGTAACGCCGTAAAGTTAGGGTCGGATGCGATCCGCGCCTGATGTCGATCGATCAACTGCGCAACTCGCGCTTGTGGTGTGTCAAGCGGACGATATCTGAGTGAGCGAATCTGGCCCCATGGCAATGCAGTATCGAGTGCGCTTTCGCCGATCTCCTCGGGATCGAATGCAGAAGGAAACTCGATATCAGGAATGACGCCTTGGTGCTGCGTTGATTGGCCTGAAATTCTATAAAACTTTGCAATTGTCAACTTTAGCTGACCCTCGTTGACTGGGAGAAGAGCCTGAACGGTCCCTTTACCAAATGTTTGTGAGCCGATAACTAGACCACGCCCGTAGTCTTGCGCTGCACCAGCGAAGATTTCACTTGCTGAGGCGCTTAGGCGATTGACCAAAACAGCCATTGGACCTTCCCACGATACCTCTGGGTCTCGGTCACCACGAACGTCAGTACGCCCGCCGGCACTTTGAATCTGGACAACTGGACCACGAGGGATGAATAATCCGAATAACTCATACGCCTCCTGAAGGGAGCCGCCACCGTTATTTCTTAAGTCGACGATGACTCCTTGAACATCCTGACTAGCGAATTCGCCAAGCAGTCTTTTGACATCGCGTGTTGTGCTTCTGTAATTCGGATCGCCCGCTTGTTTCGCAGTGAAGTCCGAATAAAACGTTGGAATCGTAATGATTCCAATTTTTTCGCCGTTATCCCCAGCCTCGACAATCTCACTTTTTGCCGATTGTTCTTCGAGCTGAACTCGATCACGAATTAAAACAATTTCCCGGTGAGGTGCATCATCGCCTGCCTGCACCTCCAGCCGGACCTGCGACCCTTTCGGCCCCCGAATTTTTTGGACAACTTCGTCTAAGCGCCATCCGACAACGTCTTCGAACGACTGAGAGCCCTGAGCGATGCTCAAGATTCGGTCAGCCGGTTTGAGTCGTCCATCCATTTCAGCTGGTCCGCCCGGAATTAAACTCACGACCTTCGTGAACTCATCTTCGGATTGTAAGACAGCGCCAATCCCTTGAAGAGACAGAGACATGTTGATGTTGAATGTTTCGCTATCTGCAGGAGGCAAGTAGGAAGTATGTGGGTCGTAGGCACTGGCGTATGCGTTGATGATACCCGCGAAAATATCATCGGGGCGCGTTTGCTCAAGGCGATTCTTCTGGTTTTTGTAGCGTCGAATGAGTGCTTTGAAGACCTCATCTTCCGTCCGATCAGCCAGTAACAGACCAATTGCCTGATTTTCGAGCTGTTTTCGCCAAAGATCTTTTAAAGCGGCAAAATCTTCTACCCATGGCGTGTTCTCGTCACGAATTCGGAGACTTTCCTGATCAGTTAGATCGATCGAGCCGCTCCCATCGCTAAGTATCTGCAGCCAGTAGTCGAGGCGCTCTTCGGAGCGATTCAGGGAGAGCCCGTACAGTTGATAGACGGTCGAAAGGCGCCCCTGCTCAATCTGCTCTGGCAACCGGTCAATATCTGCTTGGAGAATATCTGCTTGTGTCAGTAGTGACCGAGACGGATCAATGGCTTTAAGGATCAATTGACCGACCATTAGCTTTCGTTCAGCAAACAGAGAATCTGAAGCAAGGTGTCGACGTTCGAGTTCGCGAGTGATGACTTGAGCAAGGAGACTGTCTTCTTGTGTTGGTTCGAGCGACACCGCATACGCGCTTCCTACCCAGACAAACACCGTTGACGCCAATACCCCGTTGAGTACAAATTTACGCAATAAACTTAATTTCAACACCTTGCGTCTTACCCTTTCGAACCTTAATTATCTTGTTATGCTTCCTTCCACCTTAGAACGCAACCCTTGGAGTGACAACTTGGATTTACAGATGGTGTCTCCTTTTATCGGCCGACTAACCGATTTTCTTGATCGCTCGCCGACACCTTGGCATGCAGTGGCAAACATCTCCGAACTTCTCAAGCGTGCCGGCTTTATTCGTCTTGATGAGCGCTCGGTGTGGACTCTCGAGGCCAGTGCATCCTATTTCGTTGTTCGGTCCGATGGGGCGCTCGTGGCATGGCGGCAGCCTTCAGACGTGGTTGGCTGGACACTGTTTGGCGCGCATACGGACAGTCCAAATCTCCGAGTGCGTCCAGAGCCCATCGTCAAAAAGCATGGTTATTTTCAGCTAGGACTTGAGGTCTATGGGGGTGTTCTGTTGTCGACCTGGTTTGATAGAGACCTTTCGCTCGCCGGTCGGGTTGCAATCGCCAATGAGGGATCGGTGCTGTCTGAACTAGTCGACTTTGAGCGTGCTGTCGGAGTGGTCCCGAATCTTGCGATTCATTTGAATCGAGACGCCAATAGTTGCCGGAAGATTAACCCACAGGAAGAATTACCCATGACCCTAGGTCGTGCAGAAAAAGATGCAGAGCTTGATTTTAAAGAGTTGCTCGCGCGTGAACTGGATCGATCTCCTCGGGATATTGCAGCTTTTGAAATCTGTGCTTATCCAACGGAGAGGGCTCAAATCGTTGGTCTCGAACAGGAGCTGTTGGCAAGCGCACGACTCGATAATTTATTGAGTTGTTTCATTGTTGTCGAAGCAATCATAAACAACGACCAAGCCGAAGGCACAATGATCGTGTTAAACGATCATGAAGAAATTGGCAGCGTTTCCACGAGTGGTGCCGATGGTCCCTTCTTAGAATCGGTTTTACGACGGGCGACAATCGAGGCGAACTTTGAGCAGGTACGCGTGAATAGTTTGATGGTTTCGATCGATAATGCGCATGGCGTCCATCCGAATTATGCTTCAAAGCACGATGAGGGCCACCGACCGCTTCTGAACGAAGGCCCGGTCGTGAAGGTCAATGCGAATCATCGCTATGCAACCACCGCGTTGACGCAAGGAATCATTGAGCAGGCGGCTGAGAAAGCCGATGTTCCGTTACAATATTTTTCAAGTAGAGCCGATCTCGGTTGTGGAAGCACAATCGGACCACTGACAGCTGGACGTCTTGGTATCGACACCATTGATTTGGGATGTGCCCAATTCGCAATGCACTCAGCGCGCGAAACTTGTGGAGTCGAGGATCCGGAGTTGATGCTCAAGCTTCTGACACAATTAACACAGCGAGATCTTATCTAATGTCATCCATGCCGTCAGACCACCCGAAGGTGCCAAGCGCAAAGCTAGGCTTACTTTTAATTAATCTGGGAACGCCTGACGCTCTCGATTATTGGTCAATGCGTCGATATCTTGGCGAATTCTTAAGCGACAAACGAGTTGTTGAATTGCCGCAAGTGCTTTGGCAATTGATTTTACAAGGACCAATCTTGACGTTTCGTCCCAAAAAATCGGCCGCTGCTTATCGAGAAATCTGGAATAACGAGCTGGATGAATCGCCGCTTAGAACGATCACTCACGAGCAGACTGCGAAACTCCAAAAACGCTTCGGTGTTTCTGTGCGAGTTGAATTTGCCATGCGCTATGGGAACCCATCCATTCCCTCATTGATCCAGACGATGTTTGATGAAGGGTGTTGGAAAATTGTTTGTATTCCGATGTATCCGCAGTACGCATCGAGTACCACAGGGTCGGTTGTCGACAAGATTGGAGATACGTTAAAAGCGATGCGCTGGCAGCCAACGATCCGTGTTTCACCACCGTTTTATGACGACCCAAAATATATCGCAATTTTGGCGAAGTCAGTGCAAAAGCAACTCGATATGCTGGATGAACAGCCTGAAGTGCTGGTTGCGAGTTTCCACGGGGTGCCTAGAGAATACCTGCTAAAGGGTGACCCCTATCACTGCCAATGTCAGAAGACTGGCCGACTGCTGAGAGAGGCACTGGGGTGGCCAGAAGATCGATTCAAGGTCGCCTTTCAATCGCGTTTTGGGCCGAAGGAATGGTTAAAGCCTTACGCCGATGAACTCATTGAAGAACTGGGTCATCAGGGAGTGAAGCGGGTCGCTGTTGTGAGTCCAGCGTTTTTCTCCGACTGTGTGGAAACCCTCGAAGAAATCGCGCTTGGCTTGAATGAGACTTTCCAAGAAGCTGGTGGCGATCAATTGATCGCCCTTGATTGCTTGAATGCGTCGGAGGAGGGTATGGAGGTTCTCGAATATCTGGCGCGTCGAGAACTGAAGGGATGGCTTGATTGAGGCCAGCCACTGGCTCAGATTTTTCGGAGGCTCTTCGAGATTCAGCGCCAGTCATGTTTGGCTACATTCCGCTCGGGATGGCCTTCGGGGTGTTGTTTCAAAGTCTGGGATACCACTGGATTTTCGCGCCGCTTGCCGGTGTGGTGATTTATGCCGGTTCTGCACAATTCATGGCTGTTGGCTTGTTGGCAGCTGGTGTCTCTTATGCAGAAGCGTTTATCGCAACTCTCGTTTTGAATTCGCGCCACATGTTTTATGGGCTTTCGGTGATGGGTCGCTATCCAGCTCGCGGACTCTCACGTTGGTACCTTATTTTTGGTCTGACTGATGAGACGTATTCACTGATTACAGCAAGGCCACTCCGGTCTCCAGGTAACGTGTGTTATTTTGTCTACCTGACCGGACTGAATCAATTGTATTGGGTGATTGGATGTGCATTAGGCGCGAGACTGCAGTCATTTTATGCGTTTGATTCGCGTGGATTTGAGTTTGCTTTAGTTGCATTATTCTTGGTGTTATTGATCGAGCAAGTCCGCACAATGAATCAG
>MDTB01099878.1_pt1 | contig 20399 bp, 14 predicted proteins | sample 811161 | NCBI WGS metagenome assembly MDTB01 (sample SAMN05326650, study PRJNA326480) | marine metagenome | isolation source: seawater | place: Mediterranean Sea | collected 2009
CAGGCTACTTTGTCTAAGGGAGTAGCTACGGTTGATTATTTGAATACTGAGTATAAATTTTCTGGAACCACTCAATTTGATCAAAACATAATTTATTTTGATCAAATTGAAATATTTGACAGGTTTGGATCTCAAGGCTTTGTCACGGGCCAAGTCACACACGAAAACATGAAAGGTAAGACTTTAGATGTGAATGTAGACTTTCTTAATTTAGAACTCTTAAACACAAGCGGCAATCAAAACACCCTTTATTATGGTAATGCCTTTGGTAGTGGGGATGTACGCATAAATGGCCCATTTAATAATCTAATTTTTGATGCAAATATTCAAACAGATGAAAAAACACGTTTAAAAATACCTATTGAAGATCAAATGAACTTTGAAAAACAAGATTATATTGTTTTCGTGAAACAATCAAATACCATTACTTCATCTAGCGATGTTGTAAAACCAAAAAATAGTAATCGAGGTTTTCAGGTAAATATGAACCTAGAGATCACTCGAAATGCATATGGGGAGCTGATTTTTAATGAACAAACGGGAGATATCATCAGAGGTAGGGGGCAAGGAAATTTGCAGTTAAGTGTTAATTCTGATGGTCTATTTGAAGTGCTTGGTCAATTTGAAGTACTGGAGGGGGCTTACAATTGGACTTCAAATGTTTTAAATAAAGAATTTAAGATTCAACCGGGAGGGACGGTTTCCTTTTTTGGAGATCCGTACCAAGGAATTATGTCCTTAGAGGCTAATTATAGGCAATTGGTAGATCTTTCATCTTGGGCAGGCCAAAATAATAACTTTGGTAAAAAAAGTCCCATATTGGTCGTTCTTAAGCTTAATGGACCTGTAGTTAATCCTGAAATTGATTTTGAACTTAAGTTTGAAGAGAACAGTACCGTATCTAATAGTGATACCGATTGGTATGATATCCTTACGGCCATTAATTCAAATGAGCAAGAGTTGAAACGTCAAGTTTTTAGTTTGCTGATTTTGAGACAATTATCGCCTAGCAATCAACTTCCTTCCTCAGGACAAATAGGGCAAGGTTTTGGAAACAGTGTCAGTGAATTCATTAGTAACCAATTGAGTTATTGGCTGAATCAGGTCGATGATAACCTTGAAGTAAGTGTAGATTTATTAAGTCTAGATGAATCGGCTGCCGAGACGGTTGAGTTGAGATTGGCCTATACTTTTTTAGAGGGACGCTTACGTTTGGCCGGAGCAAGCGCGGTAAACAACACTCAAAATCAATCGAGTGCGACTAACAATATCATAGGAAATATGTCTTTTGATTATTTCTTGACTGAAGATGGAAGACTAAGGTTGAAAATCTTCCGACAAAACAATCCCTATAATTATGCAAATGAGAATTCAGCGGAGGGGGGTATTAGTTTGCAATATGTGAAATCATTCGATAAGCTGAGAGAGTTATTTATGAATGATACTAAAAAATAATTTCTAATTTCTGGAGGTCATCTTTTTTAAATTAGATTTAAAAAACGGAGCCATAATCGTTAAGTTTGTAGAGCAAGCGAGCTCATCGCCTCAATATTGAGGAGGAAAGTCCGGGCAGCACAGAGTACCGTACTTCTTAATTGGAAGTCTTTTTTTTAAAGGAGATAGTGCAACAGAAAATATACCGTCTTGAGGTTTTCGAGATAAGGGTGAAAAGGTGAGGTAAGAGCTCACCGGTCTCAGCGTGAGTTGAGGCGCATTGTAAACCTTACGGGCTGAAAGGTCAAATAGATCTTGCGATCAAGAGTTACTCGCTCATGCAAGAAGGGTAGACCGTTCGATTCCAAAAGTAATTTTGGAACTAGATAAATGATGGGACAGTATTAAGAATTATCTTAATAGAGTACAGAACCCGGCTTATTTGCTTGTTTAATTTTAATTGAATTAATATGTCTCATATTTTAGTTGTTGATGATGAAAAGAGTATTCGAGATACTTTAATTGAAATTCTTGAATTTGAAGGTTATACGATAGGACAGGCCGGCGATGGTGAGGCAGGCCTGGCTTATTTAAAGCAGCATCAAGTTGATTTGGTCCTTTGTGATGTTAAAATGCCTAAAATGGATGGTATTCAACTTCTTGAGTCAGCAAATTTAGACGGGATATCAGCTCCTTTTATTATGATAACTGCTCAGGGGACCATTGCAACTGCTGTTGAGGCGACTAAAAAAGGAGCTTTTGACTTTATTGAAAAGCCCCCAGATCTCAATCGATTATTGATAACCATTAAAAATGCTCTTGACAAAAGCCATTTAATTCTGGAGACCAAGGTACTGAAAAGGAAAATCAACGGAAGGATAGAGATGATCGGTGACTCATCCGAAATTAATGGTGTTAAATCCGTGATTGAAAAAGTAGCTCCTACTCAAGCAAGAGTCTTGATTACAGGCGAAAATGGTACAGGAAAGGAATTAGTAGCAAAATGGTTACATGAAAAAAGTGATCGATCAGATAAGCGTTTAATTGAAGTAAACTGTGCTGCTATTCCTTCAGAGTTACTTGAGAGTGAATTATTTGGCCATGAAAAAGGAGCTTTCACCTCTGCAAACAAGCAACGTATCGGGAAATTTGAACAAGCCCATCACGGGACTTTATTTCTAGATGAGATTGGCGATATGAGTCTAGCTGCCCAAGCGAAAGTACTTCGGGCGCTTCAAGAAAATCAAATCACAAGAGTGGGTGGAGAGAAGTTGATTAAGGTGGATGTGAGAATTGTAGCGGCGACCAATAAAGATTTGAAGAAGGAGATTGCTTCTGGCAATTTTAGAGAAGATTTGTATCATCGACTCAGTGTTATTTTGATCGAGGTACCTCCACTGCGGGAGCGACCTCAAGACATAGCCCTTTTGACAGATTATTTTTTAAAAGAAATATGCAGCAACTATGGAATGCCTTTAAAGCTAATTAAATTGGATGCACGTAGGTTATTTCTCACTTATATGTGGCCTGGCAATATAAGAGAGCTGAGAAATGTGATTGAACGATTGATAATACTATGCGAAAAGGAAATTTCAGCCAAAGACATTAAACTCCATACCAATATGGGGAATACTATTAGGCCTTAGCTAAATCTGTATGCTCAGCATTTACCGTATCTAATTGTGAGTACGTAGGGCATAATTTTTGCGTACAAGAACTCATAGCAACTAAAATAAAACTTATTAATAAAAACTTTTTCATGATGTTTTATTATTTACAATGTAAGTTATTTTATTTTTTTGGGAAATTTGATTTTTCAGGATTAAATTTAGTTGCACTCACTTATTTTTTGGCAAAAAAAACGGTGGAATTTAGAATAATTGGTTGCATCCTCTGATTTCGCTACCATCAAAACGACCCATTACTTTAAATTTATAGTCATCCACTTTTCTACCCAGGTCTTTGGTTTCAATAAAGGCACAAGTACTGATATTGGCTAAATCAATGATATTGATACCTCCTGTAATATCTTTTTTGATAAAGGTAAAAGGATCATTGATGTCTCGAATCAAACATTTTGCCCATGCAGGAAACATTAAGTTTCCATTTTCCTTTGCATAGGCTTGTGAATAGAGTTCGGTCATTCCATATTCTGTAAATAGGTTTTTAGGATGGAATCCTAGATTTATCATATGATACAGTTGTTCTCTAACTATTTCTTTTTTCCGACCTTTCATTCCTCCTGTTTCCATTATAGATAAGTTTTTACTGCTCGGTTTTTTAGCTGCAAAGTCCAATAATGCATAACTCACACCAATCAGAGTTTTTTTTGTGACATCATTGAATATATGACCCATATTATGGTCCTCTATATTGATGTATCTTGATCCATTTTGAGCATGAGTAAGGAAGTGATTTACCATTTCGATCAGAGAAGAATGACCCTGTTCTAAATAGGAGGGAAGAAGGGCTAGAATGATTTGTTGATCTAATGGACCAAAAAATATCTCAAACGCTTTTTTGGTCATTTTGTGGAAAAAGTCAAGGTCACGCACTAAATTTTTGCTTTTTTCCCCTTGCGTGGTGCCACTAGAAATAAATACTTTTTCAGGGTTCCATTGCTCTGATTTTATTTCATTCTTTTTGAAAAATTCAATAGGTAAAAACGGAATATCCTCTATCTGCAGAATTTTACTCTTTTCTATTTTTAAATAGGAACAATAGGACCGGTAAATTTCGTTAGTATGGTACTGATAATCAAACAATGCGAGACTTCGGTCGCTGAAGTTATCGTCTGTAATATCTAAAATGGTATTTTTGAATTCTTGATAAAAACTCATTTAATGAATTAATTCTTCAGTTATAACAAAACGTAAAGATAGAATTACCTTCGATTAAATAAGTAAATACCTTTACTTTTGCCTGTATAAAATGTTAAATACTATACTCAAATATTCTGGTTATTGCCTGGCTTCAATCTTATTACTTGGCTGTTATGATGCTCCGTATTTTCCTGAAGAGCCAGCTATTTCTTTCAATCAGATTGAGTTTGTAGAGGTAGATGGTTCTGCTGATAGTTTGATTTTGACTTTTAATTTTGAAGATGGAGATGGGGATTTAGGCCTTGCTATTGATGAAGTTTATCCACCTTATCACATTTTTAATTATGTTGTCGAGGAGGTTGATTCAGAATATTATTTGATAAGATATGGTCAATTGAATTTCAATGAACCCCTTATTTTGGCAACTTCCTATGACGGTGAAGTGATTTTATCAGGTAATTATGACTTTGATCAAACATTACCAGAATATGGTTGTTCAGACTATCTAGTTACCACTGATTTGGATACGGATGAAGCGGATACTTTTTTAATTAAAAAAAATATATTCAATAAAAATATTTATGTCAATTTTTACAAAAAAATAAGAGGAGTCTATCAGTTAATTAATGATGATTTTAGTCAAGGGGGCTGTGTTGAATTTTTTAATTCACGGATTCCTGTTTTTGATCAGGAAAATATTGGAAAATCATTGAAGGGAGAGGTTTCTTTTGCGATGCTGTCTCAAGGATTTCAACAAACATTTCGAAACGATTCGATAAAAATGAGGTTTTATATTTATGATCGAAATTTAAACAAAAGCAATATAGCTGAGACCCCAGACTTTGTGTTGATAAACATTACTAGAAATTAGCTTAAAGGTCAGGATACTTATTAGGATCTTTATCATTCATTATTTTATAAACTACCTCAGTAATTTCTTCGGCATTGGGTTTCGAAAAATAATCCCCATCACTTCCATAGGTTGGTCTATGATTTTTTGCAGTTAAAGTTTTAGGTGATGCATCAAGCCATTGATACCCCTCGTCTCTCTCCAGTACTTTTTGCATCATGAAGGCAGAGGCACCTCCTGGGACATCTTCATCAAGAAATAAAACAGCATTGGTTTTTTGTAGTGACTTTACAATGGTCTTTGAAAGATCAAAAGGGAGTAGGGATTGAACATCAATTACTTCTATAAATATTCCTATTTCAGTGAGTTCGGCGGCGACCTCCAATGCGATCCGACACATAGAGCCATAAGTCACTACCGTTAAGTCCTCTCCTTCTTGTAATATTTCAGGGAGGCCCAATGGGGTTTTTATTTCGAATAAATTATCTGGAATTTTTTCTTTTAGGCGATAACCGTTGAGGGTTTCAACGATAATTGCCGGGTCATCTGAAGCCAGGAACGTATTATAAAATCCAACGGCTTGCGTCATATTTCTAGGCACCGCAATATGAATACCTCTCACGGCATTCAAAATCATTCCCATAGGAGACCCAGAATGCCACATTCCTTCGAGCCGGTGTCCTCGCGTTCTTATAATGAGGGGTGCTTTTTGACCTCCTTTCGTACGGTGATGTGTGGTTGCCAGATCATCAGATAATATTTGGATAGAATAAAGTAAATAGTCCAAGTATTGAATTTCTGCAATAGGCCTTAGGCCGCGCAAGGCCGCACCAATCCCTTTACCTATGATCGCACTTTCCCGAATGCCCGTATCAATGACCCGCAGATCTCCGTATTTTTCTTGCATTCCTGCAAACCCTTGATTCACATCTCCTATTTTACCTACATCTTCACCGAGCGCGATAACCAAGGGATTATTTGATAAGTGGTGATCAAAACAAATATTGAGTATTTTCCTCCCATCTACCCATTGGGCTTCGTTATCATAGATTGGTTCGATCCCTTTAATATTTAAGGCGGAATCTTTAGATTCACTTGTCAAATGTGAACTGTAGTCCTGGTAATATTTATCTTTTTTTGTTGCCAACCAATTTTTAAGGTCTTCTTTATTTACGTCTTCATACTTCCCTAAAGCCCGAATAATGAGTGTACACGCTTTGACGATATCTAATTTTAAAGGGGAAGCATTTTCCTTGAGGTCATTGTAAATATTGGTGAGTTCTATTTTATGCTGGGACGCATTGATCATTTTTCGAATCAGCGCTAAGGCTTGTTTTTGATCTGATTTAATTTCCTCAGAATAATTGGACGAAGCAGTATTGCGTGCATTTTTAACAGCTATTTTCGCTTCTTTTTCAATTTCCAATAGCTGGACTTCATCAGCAATTTTTTCGGTAAGGATCCACTCTCTCATTTTTAGGTTACAATCAAATTCCCTCTCCCAATGTAAACGATCATGTGATTTATAGCGTTCATGAGAACCTGAGGTGGAGTGTCCTTGGGGTTGAGTGAGCTCTGTGATATGGACCAAACAAGGCACATGGTTCTTTCGGGCAAGGGAAGTAGCTTTTTCAAAAACAGCAGACATTTCTGAATAATTCCAACCTCGAGCAACCAAGATTTCAATACCATTAGTACCCTTCTCACGTTGAAAGCCATTCATTACTTTTGAAATACTTTCTTTGATAGTGTGAAGACTATTGGGCACGGAAATACCATATCCGTCATCCCAAACTGCCAAAACCATAGGTATTTGTAGAATTCCTGCCGCATTCATGATTTCAAAAAAGTGACCTTCAGAAGTGGACGCATTTCCTATGGTACCAAAAGCTACCTCGTTCCCATTATTTGAGAAATGAGAAAATTCGTCGAGCTTTTTGTTCTTTCTGAACAATTTAGAAGCAAAACCAAGACCCAGTAAGCGAGGCATTTGCGAGGCTGTGGGCGAAATGTCAGAACTTGAATTTATTTGAGTTGTCAAATTTTTCCATTGGCCTGAGGGATCAAGAGAACGCGTACCATAATGGCTGTTCATCATGCGTCCTCCAGAAGAGGGCTCATATTGTACGTCTGCGTGAGCATAAAGTTGAGCAAAGAACTGTTCAGGTGTCAATAGGCCCAGCGCCATCATTAAGGTTTGATCGCGATAATAACCCGATCGCCAATCTCCTTTTTTAAACATTTTAGAAAAAACTATTTGAGCAACTTCTTTTCCATCACCAAATATGCCAAATTTGGCTTTCCCCATGAATACTTCTTTTCTTCCGAGTAAACTAATCTCTCTACTTTGAACAGCTAGATGATAATCTGTTAAGATTTTTTCTTTGGGAGAAATTACTGTTTTGTCTGGGTTTACACTCATATTAGCCTCGAGCAAAGGAGTACCTTTGATACATGCGAAGATAATAAGAAATCACTATATCTGGATGATTAATGGTTAGCCAGATTTTTTTTGCAAAAAAAATATGAGCTTCAAACAAAATTAAGAATCAATTTTAATTAATAAATCCATATAAAATAGATGTGAATTCTCATTCTTCATTTTGTTTATTCCTCCAAAAAAAATAAATAAAAAGCGCTATTTCTTATTTTGAATTACCCACTTATATTTACTCTAAAATCGACATGTTTTAAATGGTGTAATCATGATAATTGGGATTCCCTCCGAGATAAAAAATAATGAAAGCAGAGTGGCTTTGACTCCTAGTGGAGCGAAAGAATTAAGTAAAAAAGGGCATCAGGTTTATGTTCAGTCTGACGCAGGCATAGGCAGTGGATTTTTGGATAAAGATTATCTTCATGCGGGAGCAAAAATACTGTCTCACCCGTCAGAAATTTATAAAATTGCTGAAATGATCATGAAGGTCAAGGAACCCATTGAATCAGAATATACCTTGATTCAAAAAGGGCAATTGGTATTTACCTATTTTCATTTTGCCTCCTCAAAGCCATTGACTGATGCCATGATGGCAAATCGATCAGTTTGTCTCTCTTATGAAACGGTAGAGAGAGCGGATAAGTCCTTGCCCTTACTCATTCCCATGTCAGAAGTGGCTGGTAGAATGTCTATACAGGAGGGAGCCAAATATTTGGAAAAGCCTTTCAAAGGTAAGGGCGTTCTCTTGGGAGGTGTGCCTGGTGTTCCGCCTGCCAAAGTCCTGATTTTGGGAGGAGGTATTGTAGGAATGAATGCGGCCAAGATGGCGGCGGGTATGGGTGCAGATGTCACCATTATGGATGTGAACTTGTCTCGCTTAAGATATTTAGATGAGATCATGCCAGCCAATGTGAATACGTGTATGAGTAGTGAATATAATATCCGAAATTTAATTGGGATATGTGATCTCATCATAGGAGGCGTCCTGATTCCAGGAGCCAAAGCACCTCATCTTATTACAGAGGATATGCTCAAGGATATGCAACCGGGGACGGTATTGGTTGATGTAGCGGTTGATCAAGGAGGATGCATAGCCACTTGTAAGCCGACCACCCATAAAGATCCAACCTATATCATTGATGATGTCGTACATTATTGCGTGGCTAATATGCCAGGAGCTGTACCTTATACTTCTACTTTAGCATTGACCAACGCAACCTTACCCTATGCCCTATTAATGGCTGATTTGGGATGGAGGAAAGGTTGTAATTCAAATGAGGAATTAAAAAGGGGTCTAAACATCATTGATGGAAAAATTGTTTATCCTGGAGTGGCGGATGCTTTTGGTTATGAACTGAGCGCTTTAGATCTATTTGTCTAACAAAAATTCGGAAATTCTGAGAGTTGCTCATAAGTGCTACCAATGGGATTTTTTTCCCATACATAATGTTTCATTCCATTGGTAATGGCTAGATACTGGGCATCTAATGCAGCGTTGTAGCCACTGATCTGTTGGAGGGTAGCCGCCGATAGTTTAACAGTGGGGGCCTTACATTCAACCAAAAGATAGATGGCACCTTTTCGGTCATATATGTGAATGTCGGTCCTTCTCTGTTGTTGTAAATACTGGTGACCTTTTTCAATGTTGATTAAGGCTTTAGGGTAATCAAGGTTTTGTGTGAGTAAATGCAAAAAATGCTGGCGCACCCATTCCTCTGGAGTAAGCATAAGCTCTTTTTTACGGATTTCATCCTTAATGTAGGCCACATCATCTCGCCAAAGAAGTGTTGGATTTATTTCCGGAAGATTAAGTTTAGGAAGTTTGAGATTTTTCATCTGGCATTTTAACAAAAACAAGAAAAGCCAATCCAATGATAAAAAACAACCCTAAGGCTAAGGTACTATTTCTCATACTTCCTGTAATTTGCTCGACCAGACCGTAAGTAAAGGTGCCTAATACGACACTGATGTAAAAGGTGACATCATAAAACGAGAAATAAGAAGTGTGATCATCAGAATGAGTGGATGGAATGAGCTTTGAGAACGTCGCCCTTGATAAGGATTGGATACCGCCCATGACCAAACCAACCGACGCGGTAATGATGTAAAATTGATATATGGTAGTAACCGTATATCCATAAAGACAGATGCCTATCCAAATTAAAATCATACTGACGAGTGAGAATATATTACCCTTATATTCGGAAAGTCGAGCAAAGAGGGTAGCACCTAAAATTGCAATGAACTGAATGATGATGATGGCTGGAATAAGTTGGGCTGCACTAAGGGCAAGCTCCTTCGTGCCAAATAACACAGCCAAGAGCATAATGGCTTGAACTCCCATGTTGTAGAAAAAATAGGAAATTAAAAAAGTTTTCATATTTTTTAAGTCTTTCAAATTCCAAAAAACTTTTTTCAGTTCTCGATATCCATTTCGAAGAATATCTCGATGTATTTTTCGATGAGAATGATTATTTGGCAGCCATTTAAAGGGAATTTGGGCGAATCCAATCCACCAAATACCTACCAGAATAAAAACGAATCGCGTGGCTTTACCGACATCTGAAAATCCAAATAGCTCATACTTTTGGGTAATTAAAATACTTATCAAGAGCAGTACAACGCTTCCCGCGTAACCATAGGAATAACCTTTGGCACTGATCCGGTCAGTCATGTTTTTTGGGGCTATTTCAGGAAGATAAGCATCATAAAAAACCAATCCAGAACTGTATCCAATGGAGGCCAATACCACACAAAAGATACCCCATTCAAGGGCATTCTCATCTGTAAAAAAAACCAATCCGACACAGGAAAAGGCACCTAAATAGGTGAAAATTTTTAAATATTTTTTTTTGTTACCTGTATAATCTGCAATGCCTGATAATATGGGGAGTAACAAGGCTGAAATTAAATAGGATAGTGAAATAGCATAACTATATAGCACAGAGTTAACCATTTCGAATCCAAAAAAGTCAACTTTATCTTCGTTATTTACACTCGTAATCGCCGTATAATAGATCGGGAAAATCGCTGTGTTGATCACAAGGTTGTATACCGAATTTGCGAGATCGTAAGTGCACCAAGCTCGGATGACACCATTTATTTTTTTCATGTTACCACTAATTTAACCAATTATGGTTTATTGCAAGCCATTAAGAGGAGGTGTAGTCCTAACTATTCAACAGAACTTACATAATTAGGGTTGTTTGAGTAGATACTTAAACAGTAGGAACAGAATCACAAAGCAATCCTTTATCGAGATTAAATGACTTTCGATGTTTTGATCTTGTGGATCATCCAATCAATCCATTCTTTTATGACTTCTTTTTGTTCCAAGTCATTGTGCGCTTCATGAAAAACACCCTCCCATAATTTCCATTTGATATAATCTTGGTTGTCAAGGGCCAACTTCATAGTAGCTTTGTAATCAATGATGGCATCTGACTGACCATGAAAAACAAAGCCACTTAATTTAATTTCACTTTGATGTTCCATAAGGTATGATGCGCCAAAGTTAATAGCAGAAAACAAACCTGCAGAGATTTTAAAATTAACCAAAGGATCATTGTCGTATAGCTTTGAGACTTCGGGATCTTTGCTTAGATGTAAACTATTGAGCCCATTGGACTGTCTCATTTTTGGCCCAATTCGCGCCATTAGTTTACCTAATTGTTCTTTCCAGCGAGGGGGCTTAAAGGCCAATTTAATCCAAGGAGCAGAAACTATGAAGCCCGATAACTCCTTGGATTTATCTCTTATTACATAATTAAGTACGAGATTTCCACCCATACTATGGCCGAAAAGAAACAAAGGTAAATACAGATGTTCAGCTCGAACTATTTTTAAAAATTCTTCAATGTCATTAATTAGACTTATCATATCAGGCGCATGACCTTTTAAGCCTCCTGATTTTCCATGGCCTCGAAGATCCACACCATATACATTGAATTTTGAAGCATTTAGTGACTGCATCACGTGTCGATATCTACCGATATGCTCGCCAAAGCCATGAATAATACAAACCATACCGATAGGGTGCTCTACCGTCATAGATTCGACATACAAGTTGATACCGTCGCGTGTTGATACCCTCAAGGGTTCCATCTTAATTATTTTTTAATCAAAGAGGTTGTTGTTCAAAAGGACTTTCATGGGAGCAATAAAATTTTATTAATTTATAGCAATTAATCTGTAATCACCACTTTATCCATCACGTCACCTTCCTTAATCATATCGATGACGGTTAAACCTTCAATCACTTTACCAAAACAAGTATGTTTTCTATCGAGGTGGGCCGTATTGGTTCGACTGTGGCAGACGAAAAATTGTGAGCCACCTGTGTTTTTCCCAGCATGAGCCATCGAGAGGACACCTTTATCATGATGTTGGTTATTTCCTGATAACTCACAATCAATGGCATATCCCGGTCCTCCTGAGCCAGTGCCGTCTGGACAGCCACCCTGAATGACGAAATTAGGAATGACACGATGAAAAGTAAGGCCATCATAGAACCCTTTTTCGGCTAGATCGATAAAATTTTGTACCGTTTTTGGTGCATCTTGCTCGTAAAACTCAATTTTCATTATACCCTTTTGGGTATGGATTTCTGCTTTTTTCATATTGTTTAATTTACACTGATCATTTCTTTAATGATGATTAAAAAATCATTTTATTTGCAAAAATAACATTAAAAACACCATGGAAAGAATTAGTTGTTTTATGATTTGTCTTTGGGTCCTATTTTTTAAAACTCTTGGTCAGATAGACGAAAATAAGGTTACCCGTTTTGTTTTAAATTACTCAAAAACTCAGGACGTGAGAGCGGAAGCCGTAAGATCGATCTTAGACAGTGCGCAGTATATTCCAGAAATTATTGAACGCATCAGCCGACCAGCAGAGGGCATTTCTTGGAAAAGGTATAGAAAGATATTTCTTACCAACGAAAGAATAACTAAAGGCGTAAATTTTTGGAATGATCATGAAAGCGCTTTGAATGCGGTCAGTAAGGATACGGGTGTCGAAATCGAATATTTGATTGCCATTCTAGGGGTTGAAACCTATTATGGTGAGAAAAAAGGAGCTTATAAGGTATTGGATGCTTTGTATACCTTGGCGTTCGCATATCCCAAAAGAGCGAATTTTTTTACCAAAGAATTGGATGAATTCATTACCTTGTCCATTACGCAAAATTTAGATTTATATAACGCCGAAGGTTCCTATGCAGGCGCCATTGGGTATTGTCAATTCATGCCGAGTAGCTACCGGGCCTATGCCAAAAGTTTTGATGGATCTAAAGATTGCGACCTGGTCAATAACGTAGACGATGCGATAGCGAGTGCCGCAAATTATTTAAAGATGCACAAATGGAAAAAGGGTCAAAAAGTGGCCCTTCCAGTTAATAAAATGACTAAAGATATCAGCTCAAGTCAGCTATACACCAAGCCTAAAAATACCATTGAGTACTATAGAGCCAAGGGCTATCAAGTAGAGGGCCAAATTCAGACAGACTTGGTTTCACTCATCGAACTGGATAATGAGATTTCAAAAGAATATTGGATGGGCTTCCATAATTTTTATGTGATTACTCGCTACAATCACAGCCCACTTTACGCGATGGCGGTACATCAACTGGCGCAAGCAATTCGCACATTAAGGAATTGACTTTTCGATCCATGATTCATAAGATAGACCAAAAAGGACCTACTAATTTATCAAAGTCCTACTGAAACACTAAACAGAAATAACGAAAAATAATTAAGGTCAACATTTGAATAGAAAATATTTTTTATTGATCTTTCCATCACCATGCGAATATCTCTAGTATTAATTCATGACTGACACAATGGAAAAAATAGGATTAATAATCTTTTCAATCTTTTTTTTGATTGATCTTAACGCCCAAAAAAATGAAACTGTGACCCTAACCTCAGAACAGCTTAAACAAATAAAAGCCAAGGCAACAGAATTGTATCAAGCGTTAGATCGTGTGACACCCGGGGAGGGGAGCGCACCACCTTCAGATGCCTTCGTTCTGTTTGACGGGTCTTCGTTGGATCCATGGCAAAAGCCATTTTTTGAGTACAGTGGAAGTATGGCGGAGTACGCTGAGTGGTTACCTGCGCTAAAAAGAGGCCCCTATAATACACGTCCAGCGGATTGGCAATTGGAAAAAGGTGAAATGGTGGCTGTACCCGGGGCGGGCCACTTGGTGACCAAAGAACTTTTTGGAGATGTTCAATTTCATATTGAATGGTTGGCTCCAGAGAATACCACTAAAAAAGGTCAGGATTACAGCAACAGTGGAATTTTTTTTATGGGACTTTACGAAGTTCAAATACTGAATTCCTTTGATAATGAAACTTACAGTAATGGTCAAGCGGGCGCCATTTATAAGCAACATACCCCCTTAGTAAACACCACAAAACCGCCGGGTAACTGGCAGCGGTATGATATTATTTTCAGCACACCGAAGTTTTCTGAAAGGGGAGATTTACTTAGTTCAGCAAGAATGACCGTCTTTCATAACGGGGTATTGATTCAAAATAACGTTTCGTTATTGGGCCCCACCTGTTATATCGGTCAAGCGCATTATATTAAACATCCCGAAGAATTACCTATTCTATTACAAGATCATGGAAACCCAGTGAGATTTCGCAATATTTGGGCGAGGAAGTTATAGCCCTTACCACCTATTTTTATTTATGTAATTCATCATAAAGTGCCACGCAATGTGTGTATCTTATCAGGATCTTACCCACTTAAGCTGGTATGCCTTACCGTTTATATAAGTTAAAAAGGGATTTCAATGGGCGCTCATTAAATTAGACTTTACATAGTGGCGTTAACTTCTCATACTTTTAAATAATCAGCATGCTAAAAAACACATTTTCAATATTTGGACTTTTGGTATTTTTCCTGTCCAATGCACAACCAGATGTTGTGGATAAGCAACGGTTTTCATTTGAGCCAGAGCTAGAAATCAATGAAAAAATACCCAGTCCGAAAACATATTTAAACTATGATTTAGGTGCTTCTTTTACGCTATATGCCGACGTAGAAGCTTACTTTAAGGCCCTTTCAGCCTCTTCTGGACGTGTTTTATACCATGAGTATGGACAGACTTACGAGGGTCGACCTTTGATTAATTTAGTTATCTCCTCCGAAGAGAACATAAAAAACATAGATGAAATTAAATCAAAGCACATGCAATTCTTGCAAGGAGCTGAGGCGGACAAAGCAGTTTTGAAAGGTCAACCTACTTTTACTTCTTTTAGTTACAACATTCATGGTAATGAAGCATCATCGACTGAAGCGGCGATGCAGGTAGCCTACCGCATGGCGGCAGCTCAAGACGATGAAACGGAGGTAGTACTCAAAAACTCAGTAATCATCATGTATATCTGTATCAATCCTGATGGTCGTGATCGATACGTGTATTGGTATAAATCTATGAAAAGATTAAAAAGGCCAAGTAACGAGCCGCAGGACATCGAGCATATGGAAGGTTGGCCAGGTGGGAGAACTAATCATTATTGGTTTGATGTCAATAGAGATTGGGTCTGGCAAGTACACCCAGAGGCAAGGGGACTATCCGAAGAGTATCAAAAATGGCTGCCACAAGTACATGTTGATTATCATGAGCAAGGTTATAATAACAATTATTTCACGGCACCCGGCACCACGCCGAGAAATCAATTGCTTCCAGATACTTATGAAGGATGGGCCAAAGTTTTTGGAGATGCAAACATCGCACAATTTGATAAGTATCAGATCAATTATTTTACAAGGGATCGGTTTGATTTCTTTTATCCAGGATATGGTTCAAGTTATCCGAGTGTTATGGGCGCGATCGGGATGTTAACCGAACAGGGTGGTGGATCTGCAGGGGGGCGAATTGTAAAGACTGAAGACGGGGTGAATCTCACCCTTAGACAAAGGATATTTGATCACTACACGACCTCTGTTGCAACCATCAAAACCTCGGTTTTGCACCGTGAACGATTGCTTGATTACAGCAAGAGAGCATTGAACCCCGACAATAGTAAATCTAAGATCAAAGCTTATTTTTTTAGTGATCATGAAGTTTACAGTAATGACCTGGTCAATATATTGATCCGAAATGGGATCAAAGTAGAACAGGCCCTTGATGATTTTCAGATCACAGCTGCCCAAGACTATCGTTCAGGACGCACCCTAAAAAAAAACTTTAATCAAGGGATTTATATTGTAACCACTCAACAGCCGAAACATTTGTTAATCAATACGATTATGGCCCGTAATTTGGAGATTGAAGATTCGGTGATGTATGATATGGCCACTTGGTCAGCTCCTTTGGCTTATAATTTAGATGCATATTCCACAACGGGAGGGTATATGGTCAAGACCAAACAGTTGAGTCAAGAAGTTGCGTTCAACGGATCAGTGATCAACAACGAGGCTCAATATGCTTACGTGATAGACTGGAGTCAGCGGAATGCACCCCAAGCATTGGCACAGTTATGGGCTAAAAAATACAATGTACGTTCTGCATTTGAACCTTTTTATGTAGGTGATCAATCATTTCCTGCAGGTACCCTTATTGTGCTGCGAGGTAGAAATTTGGAGCACAAAGATGTAATGAATCAGGAGATCAAAGCAATAGCTCAAAACCTAGGAGTTGAGATTATTGGATTGAACAGTGGTCGTGTGATGAAAGGCATGGATTTGGCCAATGGTAGAAATGTCCCCATTAAGCAACCGAAGGTGGCCTTACTGGTAGAACCTCCCTTTAGCACTTATACTGCTGGGCAAATTTATTTTTTATTTGATTGGCAAACGGGTCTGCCTATCGATCGCATTAAAGCGACGGCACTGCAGCAAAGCAGCAGCCCAAAATTTGGAGGTAGATCAAGAAGCGTTGATTTGAAAGATTATGATGTGCTCATTTTACCTGATGGAGGAAATGGTTTACCTGAGCTGTTCAAAGAAGAAGCATTGGGCCAGATCAAGGATTGGGTAAATGAAGGGGGAACGCTCATCGCCACAGAGGGAGCTGCATCATTTTTCACCAGGGAGTTGTCCGACTTCACGGAGATATTACTTAAAGAATATCCAAAAGATTCGAGTCTAATGGCACGATCGCTGCCCTATGATCAGCGAACCGCTTACGAAGGTAAAAAAAGGATACCTGGGACGGCTTTGAATGCTAAAATAGACATTACCCATCCCCTTGCCTTTGGCCTTAAGGCCGAGCTCTATACTTTGAAATTTGGTACCGACGCATTGGTGCCAAATGTAGGATTGGAAACCGTAGGTAGTTATGAGAAGTTGAATCAACTTAATGCAGCCGGTTATGCTTCCCCGGACAATCTCAGCCATTTGGCTGAGAATACTTTTGCTGGAGTGGTGAGTCTGGGTAGGGGAAAAGTGGTGTATTTGATTGATAATACACAATATCGTATGTTTTGGATGGGTCCTTCCAGAATGATGCAAAATGCAGTCATGCAAATACCCGGCTATTGAAACCATTTTTAAAAAAAAGTAATATTACAATGAACAACCTTCGATTAATTTTTTTAACGTGTCTTGTGCTGCCGCTCATGGTTTTTGCTCAAAAAAATAAAAAAGCTTCTCAGGTTGCTGAAAGTCTTGTTGAGGCTGAATTATTTTCGGGTTTAAAATGGAGAAATATAGGTCCTTTTCGAGGAGGAAGGAGTGTCACTTCTTCCGGCGTAGTTGGAGACCCCATGACTTATTACATGGGCAACACTGGAGGAGGGGTTTGGAAAACCTCTGATGCCGGCCAAACATGGAAGAATATTTCGGACGGTTTTTTTGAATTGGGTTCTGTGGGAGCCATAGGTGTGTCAGAGTCAGATCCAAATGTGATTTATGTAGGCATGGGTGAGCACGCGGTCAGAGGAGTCATGACTTCTCATGGCAATGGCGTATACAAGTCTAACGATGCCGGGAAAAATTGGGATCATATGGGATTAGTGGGAACCATGACAATTTCAGATGTCATCATTCATCCTACCAATCCAGACATTGTATTCATTGCCGCGCAAGGGGCTCAGCATGGACCTACAAAGGAAAGGGGTATTTATAAATCCATAGATGGTGGGAAAAATTGGGTGAAAAAACTTTTTGTTGCTGAGGACGTTGGAGCGTCATCTCTGACTATGGATATGAATAATCCCCGCATACTCTATGCCAGTATGTGGCAGCATACGAGGTATCCTTGGACGATGAAATCGGGAGGTGCTGGATCCGGTTTGTATAAGTCGACAGATATGGGGGAGACTTGGGACCCCATGAGTGAAGGACTCCCAGAAGAATTTGGAAAATCAGGGATCTCTGTTTCAAGAGCCAATGGTAATCTGGTCTTTGCCATAATTGAAGCCAAGGGAACTAAAGGAGGGGTTTATCGATCGGACAATGCAGGTAAAAGCTGGAAACAAACCAGTACAGACCGGGTGACTATAGCAAGATCTTGGTATTATATGGAAATATTTGCAGATCCTTCCAATGAGAACGTCGTTTATGTCTTGAACGCTCCCGTTCTCAAATCCATTGATAAAGGAAAGACATTTCAACAGATATCTGTTCCTCACGGAGATAATCATCATTTATGGATCAACCCTATGGACTCTAAAAATATGATTAACTCCAATGATGGCGGGACCAATATTACCTTCAACGGAGGTGAGAGTTGGACGCGGCAAGACCAACAGCCCACCGCTCAATTCTATCGGGTCATTACGGACAATAAGGTACCCTATCATGTGTACGGTGGGCAACAAGATAATTCTGCTATTGGAATTGCAAGTAGAACGAATGGTCGGGGAATCACATGGAAAGATTGGTATTCGGTTGCTGGATGTGAAAGCGCTTATTTGGCTTTTGATCCGGATGATCCCAAAACTATTTTTGGAGGCTGTTATCAAGGGATTATCGATCGTTGGTCAAGATCAACGGCGGTATCAAAATCAATAAAGGAATATCCAGAACTGAGCTTGGGGAATGTACCTAAAGATTTTAAATATAGGTTCAATTGGAACGCACCCATTATAAGTTCTCCCCATGATCGGTCGGTCATTTACCATGCAGGAAATGTAGTATTTAAAACCCTTGATGGGGGTATTAATTGGGAGGTAATCAGTCCTGATTTAACAAGGAATGATAAAGCACATCAAGGGCCTGGTGGGGGTCCTTACACCAATGAGGCTGCGGGTGGAGAAAATTACAATACAATTATGTATTTGACAGAATCACCACATGATAAAGGCGTTTTATGGGCAGGTTCTGATGATGGATTGGTTCATCTTACGCGTGACGGAGGTATGAATTGGGCGAATGTTACACCTAAAGACTTGCCCGAGGCTATTATAAATTCGATTGAGGTATCTCCCCATGATCCTGCAACAGCTTACATAACAGTTATGGCATATAAATTCAATAATTTGAAGCCAATGGTTTACAAAACTATGGATTATGGTGTGAGCTGGGTGAAACGGATTTCTGGCATTGATGACCAAATAATTGTAAGGGTAGTAAGGGAAGATAAGAAAGTAAAGGGATTACTTTATGCAGGAACCGAGGTAGGATTATATATCTCGTTCAATGGAGGCGTATTTTGGCAAAAAATACAGCTCAACTTACCCATTGTACCTATCAATGATTTGACCATCCAAGACAATGATTTGGTTGCAGCGACGGCGGGTCGGTCTTTTTGGATTTTAGATGATTTAGGAGCTTTTCAGGGCTCAAAAGGGAAGTTTGAACAGGAACTAATGCTATTTCAACCAAAAAAAACATATCGACTATTCGGAGGGTCGACAGATGAACCAAGACCCGGTCTAGGTCAAAACCCAAAATCAGGGGTTCTGATAGATTATTATCTTTCAGAAAAAAAGGACAGCGCTTTTTTGCGGTTAAAAGTGATCAATAGTGATGGAAAAACGATAAGAAGTCTTTCAAATGAGCGCACAGACACATTCGAAAGTTGGCCTGGAGGACCGAAAAAGCCTGTATTATTAACTGCCGATCGGGGTATAAATAGAGTTGTATGGGACTTCACAAGGACACCGCTTCCATCCATTGATAAAGTCTTTGTTTATGGAAATTATTCTGGCGGTCATGTAGCTCCCGGAACCTATACCTTGAGATTGATATTGGATCAAGATTCGGTAGAGACCACCGTTGAAATATTGGCAGATCCGCGAGTTCAAGCCACCCTCAATGATTATGTTTCACAACAAGAGATGATGATTTCAATTGAACAGGCCATCAAAGAGATCCATGAAGCGGTCAATGACATGCGTTCAGTGAAATCTCAAATCGAGCATTATCAGTCGATGTTTGAGGAAAGCGCCGTCGCCCCAGAAATTATCGAATTGGGAAGAGACATTATCGCTCAGATTGGGGCATGGGAAGTTGCATTGATCCAATCGGATCAAAAGACGTTCCAAGATGTTATTAATTTTCACAATCAGTTAAATGCGCAATGGATGAATTTGAAGGATTATGTAGACAGTGCAGATCCCATATTGACAGCTGGTGCCAAAGAGCGATTCAATGATCTTGAAGAGCAATGGGCTTTGTTTCAGCAAACAAAAAATCAAATCATCAATGAGGAGATGGAGAAATTCAATCAATTGTACAAAGCGCTAGACTTACCGATGATTATGATTCCGAATCGATAAACATAGCTTCCATTATAATTATTAATTGTCAAGAAAATCCTATATTCATATTTAAATTAACCTATGAACGAGATTCAAGATTTAATTAAATCGGGCGCAACTATTATAGATGTACGTTCCAGGGAAGAGTTTGAGCAAGGTCATGTGACCTCTTCCTTAAATATTCCACTCAA
>MDTB01008208.1_pt1 | contig 20396 bp, 21 predicted proteins | sample 811161 | NCBI WGS metagenome assembly MDTB01 (sample SAMN05326650, study PRJNA326480) | marine metagenome | isolation source: seawater | place: Mediterranean Sea | collected 2009
AATATCAATCAAGTGCTTTTAGATTGGTGGGCCGTGTTGGTTACGCTCCAACTACCCCTGCAATGTCAATGCAGTACTCTACTATTGAGCTAACGGCCCTTTATATCTTCATTAAAAATATTCGTTTCTTTATTTATCGCATACATTATGGAAAAATTAAGCATAAATAAAGTTAAATTAAAATCACTGAAGAATGCGCCACTTGGCAAGATTGGAATAAAGTTTATCAATACATATATGAATGCACCAATCTGGATATAATTTTTTGATAGTAATATTTTTTTTAAAATCCTAAAAGTAAGAAAAAAAATAATTGCTAAGATAATTACAAAACCAAACACACCATGTTCTGATAAAAGTTCAAAATAAACTTGATGTGGATGGGTTGTGCAATAATATTCAGGATTAATATCCTTTTTTTTATTATCACAAGTTTCAACTCTATAATTTTTATTACCAACTCCAAAAATAGGATTATTCTCGAATACAGCATATCCTGATTTATAAAGCTGAATATATAAATTATCTGAAAAATTGGATTTCTCCCCTTTATAAGCTAGCTGATTGTATATCTGACCTACATATCTCATTTTAATATAGTCTGAGGAATAAACAATTATTGAAAGTATCCCAAAGAATAAGATCATAATCATTATTTTTGTTTTAAGTTTTATATAATCAATTACGAATAAAAAAACAAAACATCCCATAAAAACTTTTATTGCATTTGATCTTTCACCTGTAATTAACACACTAATCAAAAAAGTTAATAATATTAAGAAACTTAAAAATTTAGAAAAATTATTCTCTTTAAACTTTGAAAAGACAAAACCCAAAAGAACAAATATGAAGCCAGACATAAATGCTCCTGAAATCGGCTCATCTTTAAAAAAACTCATTACTCGATCTCCATTAGGTTGTGCCACTCCATCAATTTCAATTTTTCCAAAGCCAAGAATATTACTCCCGCTAAACCTCTCAAAGTAAACATCAAATATAAAAATAGATAAAATAACTAACCAGAATTTTAAAACCTTTTGGTTATTAATGGACAAGTAGAAGAAATAATTAATTACAATAAAGTAAAGTATAAATCTAATGAAACCTAAATTTCTATAAATACCAATAGAATTATCGATCGAAATCAAGGAATTGAATATCAGGTAAAAATAAAGTACAAAAAATAAAATTATTTCGATCCTTTTAAATGGAAAAATTTTTCTATTAAAAGAAAACAGTGCAAAAATTGACACTGTAATCAAAATATTTATTAGTGAAATTGCAGGTCCCAATATTATTGATAGTGGAACCAAAGATAATAAAAAAAAATACAGTTGGTTTACTATTTGATCTTTTTTTAAATTAAAATTGGAAACTTTCATTTGTGATTTTTAATATGATAAAAAAAAATATATCACCTTTTAGATCTTCATAAGAAAATATTTTTATTTTATTTTTGTATTTTGTTCCGTAGCTATCAACTTGCATAAAATATTTTTTCAAGACTTTTAAAGTGATTGAAATAAGTAAAAACCTTTATACCTTTTTTACAATTAATCAATTTTTGTTTTATAATTTTCTTGTCCATTTTTTCAAAATTTAGAAGAGCATTCTGCAAGCTTTCTTTATCATTAGACTTAAATAAAATTCCATTCTTGCCATCAGCGAGTATTTCTTTTGGTCCGTTATTACAATCACTAGAAATTATAGGTATATTCATGTAAGCTGACTCAACTAGGACGAAACCAGGGTCCTCCCATAAAGAGGATAAAATGAAACATTTGCTTTTTTCAAAGTATTTAAAAACATTTTCTTGATAACCGATTAAGTAAATTCTATTTTTTAAATTCTTTTTTTCTATAAACTTTAGTAAACTGTTTCTTTCTTCACCTTCACCAATAATTATTAAATTATCATTGTTAGTTTTTAAAAAATCTGAAAAAACTTCAATTAAGAATTTGAAGTTTTTTTGTTTTGTAAACCTACCTATAGCTAAATAAAAATTGTCAAATTGGAAATTCAATTTTTTCCTTTTTTTTTCATTAATTACTTTGGTGCTAATTATTGGATCATATAAGGTTGAAATTTTTTTAGAACTTACCATATCAAGTTTTTGGATAAAGGAAGTTGTTGATTTTGTTGGACAAGTAATGTGGTAAATTTTCCTTAGTGTTTTTTTCCAAAAAAATTTCCTAATCGAATTTAACTTCGGTAAGCCAGAAATTCTTAAAATAACTTTAGTATTTATATTAAAAAAATAATTTAATAAAAGCGGTAAAGGAGTTATTAAATGAATAATAAGATAATCTGGAGGTTTTTTTTTTTAATAGTCTTAGCAAAGGTATAAATAAAATAAAAAATAAATACAAATATATCAGTCTGCTTTTTAAGAATCCTGTATAATTTGAATTATCAATTATTTTTGACTTTGTTAATTCAATTATATTTACACCACATTCATTTAATTCTTTATAATATTTATTCCACTCACCTGCTGCATTTATGATATGAGGAACATATTTTTGATTAGAGTAAGTTTTAAGAGTCTTAATAGACCCTAAAACAGCATTAACAGTTGCTACATTTGATATAAACGGTGACCAATAATATATATTAGTTTTATCTTTCATTGGTTTATTTTATTTATATATTAAAAATTGTTACATTAAAGAATATAAAATAAAAATATGGATAAATTAAGTTCACCTCTTTTCTCGATTATTACACCTGTTTTGAATAATAAAAATGGATTATTAGAAACAATTAAAAGTATAAAAAAAACAAAATTTAGATAGCTACGAACATATTGTTATTGATGGTGGTTCAGTAGATGGAACTTTAGAGGTAATCAAAAATGAAAAAAATATTACTAAATGGTTATCGGAAAAAGATAAAGGTATATATGATGCTATTAATAAAGGCTTAAGAATATCAAGGGGAAAATATGTTAACACAATTAATTCTGGCGATTGTTACTATTCAAGTGATTCCTTAAATATTATTAAGAATTATTTTGAAGAACATAATATATCTTTTGTTTTTGGGGCAGTTTTAAAAAAAAAGGTATATTACAAATATGAGCCTAACAAAATGTTTTGGACATTCAATTTTTACCCAGCGCACTCTAGTGGTTTTTTTATTAAAAAGGACGTACATGATGAGATTGGTGAATACAGTTTAAAATATCCTTGTTCATCTGATTACGACTTTTTTTGGAGACTGATTAAAAAAAATAAACATAAGGGTTTATCAACAAAAAAAAGTGAAATTATTGGAGTTTTTGAACCAGGTGGATTTTCAGCAAACTATGGGGTTTTCAAACATATTTGGGAAGAAACTTTAATTCGCTTTTATAACAAACAAAATAAATTTGTTGTGCTTGCTATTCTTATACTAAGGGTGCTTAAAAATGGTTATAAAGTTCTTATAAATCGTAATAATTCTTAAACCAACTGACTGTATTTCTTACCCCCTCTTTAAAGTTCACAAATTTTCTTTTTTTTACTAATTTTTTTATTTTTTTGTTACATCCATGAGTTTTAAAGATTTCAATTTTTTGTTTTGATATTTTTTTTATTTTGCATTTTTTTTCCGTAAATATGCTCAATATAAGATATAAATGATTTAAGATTAATTGGTGAGTTAGAACAAACATTAAGAATATTATTTTGAAAATTTTTTGGTGATTTGAGGTTTGAAAGTTTAAAAAGAATTTCTCTAACATCTTTAATGTAGGTAAAATCTCTTACATGATTTCCATAGTTGAAAAGGTTTATAGTTTTTCTATTTTTAAGTGCATCAAGGTACTTCAAATAAAGCATGTCTGGCCTGCCCCATTCACCGTAAACAGTGAAAAATCTTAGACCAATTGTTGGTATTTTAAAACTTCTGAGATATAATTCAGCAATATCCTCATTTAAAGCTTTCGTTGAGGCGTATAAATTTTTTTGAACTCCTTTTATATTTTCCTTAATTGGAAATTTTTTCTGGTCTCCATACACTGAGCTTGAAGAAGCATAAATTAGTTTAGTCTTTTTAATTTTTGCACATTCGAGAATATTTATAAAGCCTCTTAGGTTACTTCTAAGATAGCTTTCAGGATTAATCAGTGAGTATCTAACTCCTGCTTGAGCTGCTAAGTTGAAAATCAGATCAACCCTATTTTTTTTGAATACATTTGTAATTTTAAATGAGTCTGAAATATCAATTTTATGAAATTTGAAATTTTTATATTTTTTTAGTAGAGAAATTCTTTTTTTTTTTTAGTCGGACAGAATAATAGTCATTTAAATTATCAATACCTATAACTTTTGAATTAGACTTTTTTAAAATTTCATCTGCTAAATGAAATCCTATAAAACCAGCAGCACCTGTTATCAGAATAGTATTTCTTATCTTAGACATAGTTTAATTTTTTAATAAATGACTTATATTTAAATAGTTAGTATTTGTAAGCAAATAAATTATTTTCTTTTATAATCTAATTTTTACCTTATAAGACTTGATATATTTGATACAATTAAGAAAGCAGACATACCAATGATTAAAATAGGATTTAATAACTTACGCCCTTGTGTCATTGGATTAGGTTATGTCGGGCTGCCAGTCTTTTTAAACTTACAATATCATATTAAAACTGTTGGTTACGATGTAAATAAAGAAAGAGTTCAGTATTTAAAGAGAAGAATTGATACAAATAACGAGTTTAAAAAAAAAAAGTTAGTTCTTAAAAAAAAATCAGTTTTTTCCTCAAGTTTCAATGATATAAAAAACTGTAATTTTTTTATAATCACTCTTCCAACACCATTAAAAAAGAATAATAAACCTGACATGTCAATTTTACATCATGTTTCTAAAAAATTATCAAAGATATTAAAATTTGGAGATATTATAGTATTCGAGTCAACTGTTTACCCTGGAGCTTGCAAAGAACTTATAACAAAGTATCTCCAACCAGTGTCTGGTTTAATAGAAAATAAGGATTTTTTTGTTTGTTATAGTCCTGAAAGAATTAATCCTGGAGATAAAAAACACACACTTAAAAATACAAAAAAAATTTTAGCAATAAAAAGTAAAAACTTATATGTAAAAAAAAAAACTATATACATTTATAAAAAGATAACCAATAAGATAGTTTTAACTAATAATATCGAAGAGGCAGAAATGGCCAAACTTATTGAAAATGTTCAAAGAGATATTAACATTGCAATTACCAATGACATTTTTTTATTTTCAAAAAAAATGGGATTTAATTTTAAAAATATAAATAACTTGGCCTCTACAAAATGGAACTTTCGAAAGTTTAATCCAGGTTTAGTTGGTGGTCATTGTTTACCAGTTGATCCATATTACCTAATAGATGTTGCGAAAAAAAATTCTATAAAAATGAAAACAGTTCTTAGCGGAAGAGCTATTAATAATGAAATCGGACGATGGACACAGCAACAGATTGAAAAAAAAATCCGAAATCGTAATTATAAAAAAATATACTTTTTAGGTATTACCTATAAAAAAAACTCTTCCGATACAAGAAACTCTTTGCCTTTAGATATATATAAAAACCTCAGAAAAAAATATCAAAAGGTATATGCTGTCGATAATTATTGTGGAATAAAAGATAGAAAAAAATATATGATTTTAAATAAAATAAAGGAATATAATAAAAATTCATTTTATATATTTTTATTAAACCACAAAGAGAATTATAAAATTTTTAAAAAGATCAAAAAGAATCATTTAGATTTTTATGATCCTTTTGGGTTTTTTCAGTAAGATACTTGTAAAGAAAATAATCTCTTATTTTAACAATTAAAATTAATTGGTGACTAAATTCAGCGCTAGATTTTATCTAAGGGTAAATAATTAATTTTGATTAAGTTGCATAAATCTTTATCAGGAGAAAATAGCCTTATAAAATATTTGTCTTTAAGCCTCTTGATCAGTTCTCTATCAACATTAGCTCTATTTGAGGAGTAGACTGTCTTATCATTATAATAATGTTTGCCTCCTTGCATTCCGATTCCTGAAATTATAATAGAGTGTTCAGGATATTCCTGAAGGGCATGCAATATTGAGAAAAAGCCAGTTGAAACTCCAACGAATGGCTTATGTCTTAATGAGTAAAATAAATGATAAATTTTTTTATCAATTTCTTTAAAATATTTAAGCTCTTGAATAATTAAGTCTAAATATTTTAATTTAAAAAAATTAGATTGGAAGGAAATATTTTCTATTTGATTAAAACATTTAAATTTTATTTTTTTACTAAACTTAAACTGACCAAAGTCAATATTGCCATTTCTAGATATCAATAAATCTGGGCTGGAATTAATTACTCTATTTTGGACGTTATGATTTTTACAAAACTCTTTACAACTTACAACAGCTGTAAAAGGGACATCTGAATACTTGTTTAAATAATCACGCGCTTTTTCTGCTGCACCATTAGCAGAATAAACCCTGTTAACTTTAATATCAGGAATTATCGAATCTTTCTTTGATCCAAGAATTAAGATATATTTTTCATGCATAAATTTAAATCTAATTAATTATTTTCTTTATACGATTTAAATCTTTTTTTGTATCTACAGATATTGAATTATTTGACATTTTTAACATTTTTACTTTAAAACCTAATTCTATAAACCTATTTATTTCTATGTCCTCTATAGACTCTAAAGAAGTTTTTTTCTTACAAGAAGCAAACTTTCGCAAGGCGTTATAGGGAAAAGAATAAATACATACTTGCCTCCAAGATTTTATAAAAACTCTCTTTTTATTAGATGGAATGGGTGCTCGGGAAGCATATAAAAGATTTTCATCTTGATCATACACAATTTTTGGTATGGTTGAAGAATAATATAATTCTTTATCTTTGATTCTAGTATAACCGTTTACAATTATTTTAGGATTTTTTTTTGCAAAATTGATTATTTTTTTTATGTCTAACGGACTACAAATAGGTTCGTCTCCTTGAACATTAATATAATACTTTTTTTTAATTTTTTTTGCTACTTCTGCAACTCTATCTGTCCCTGTTAAGCATTTTTTTGAAGTGATTAAAACTCTTATGTTGTATTGGTTACAAACTTTTTCTATTAATTTGCTGTCTGTTGCAACAATAATATTAGATTGATCTGTAGCTTTTTTGCATTGATTAAAAGTTCTAACAATCATTGGTATACCTTTAATTTTTATCAAAGGTTTTCCTGGAAGCCTTTTAGAGTTATATCTGGCTGGAATAATAACTACATAATTTTGCGATTTCATTTTTGTTAAATTGATTTAAAACTAATATTTGGAAATTTTTTTTTCATTTTTTGAAACAATATTGAGGAATTATCAAATTTATTTTTATTTTTGATATCATCAACTCCTGCAAAATATAAACTTTTACATCCCTTGGCAATACAAATCGATATTGCATAGCCAATTCCTAAAGGTTCAGGAAGATTGCAATCGTTAGAATTAATTTTTATTTTATTTAAATTATTGACACCTAATCCGAAATTATAAAGATTTTTTATTTCGCTCGGATTTGTCTTCGGCAGTTTTTTACTTAGAAAAGAAAAGGGGTAAACGATTTTATGGTTCCCACTTTTGACTAGATTCAATTGGGACTGAATTCTTAACGGATGTGAAAAAACAAACATGTTTATTAGTTTTTTATTTATTTTTTTATTTAGGTTTATACTAATAATGAAAGTATTTTTTTCTTTTGCAAATTCATTGATTTTTTTTATTTTACTTTTTGATATTTCACCACCAGCAATAATAATTACTTTATTTTCAATAAAAAGCCCCTTAGGTAAAAAATGTGAATAATTTTTATTTTTTTGATTAAATTTAATAAAGTTATTTATCAACATTGGATTGAATTTCTTAGAAGGAATTTGTTTTAAATAATTCAAAACCTTAGCTCGCTCATTTTTCTTTATTCTTTGGTCACTTAATATTTCTTGAACAAAAGTTGGATGAATACTGTTTTTAGCTGATATTGCATAATATTTATTTTTTCCCCACTTATATTTTTTTTTTAATTTACTAAAATAATTTTTTATTATCTTTCTTAAACTCGAAGTTTCTTGACTTGATGCATTGAGTTGTTTTAAGATTTCCTCAGTTTTTGTGTTACCTGGTCCACGACCCATACCTAAAACAGTAGAGTCAACCCAATTAGCTCCTGCTTGAGTAGCAATATTTGAATTTTTTAAAGCAAATCCTAAGTTATCATGGGCGTGAACTCCAAGATCTTTGCTCCAAAACTTTCTAATTAATTCAATAAGTTTTTTTGTATTTTTAGGCAATAAGCTTCCCAAACTATCTGCGATATAAAAAATGTCTGTTGGCGTTTTACTTAAAAATTTAAGAATCTTTATTAAATTTTTTTTTTTAATTTCTGAAATTTGCATTAAGTTTACGAAAATTTCATAATTTTGTTTTTTTAAAAATGAAATGACTTCTTTAATTTTAAAAATTTCGAATTCATGACATGCAATTCTTACAAATCTAATCTTTGACTTTTTTGGAAATAGTTTTTTGTAATCTTTATTTAATTTACCATTAAAAATAAGATCACTGGCATTTACCATTACACCATATTTTGTTTTTTTATCTAGTTTCAAAGAATTTATAAACTTTTCACTAGAAAATCCTGTTTCACCTAAAGCGATGTTATTTTTAAATTTCCTAAATCCAATTTCTATATACTTTATTCTCGTTTTTGATATTGCATTTAGATATAAGTTAATCTGTTTTTTTTTAAATTTCCATTTATTGTAGTATCCTCCATCTCTAAGTGTACAGTCTAAATAATTTAAAAAATGCGGCATAATAAATTTTATTGAAAAGTATGTGTAGTTGAATTTTTTACCAAGATATTACCTTATCATTTATTTAATAATCTTTGTCAATATATATGTTGTCTGTTTTTATTCCTTTAATTTTTTCTCTAATTAATTTTTTTACAATTAAGTGATTTGTATAAATATTTTTATAATTTTGAGAAAAGAAAAGTTTTTGATTTTTATCTTTAATAAATTTTATCTTATTTCTAAAATTAGATTGAGAAATATTTACAAAATATAATACATCTGGCTTTGGTAATAATTTTAATATCGTTAAAATCTGCTTCTTGTTTATTTTTTTAATTTCAAAAATTAGACTTAAGATTCTTTGAAAAATACCTTCATCATCAAAGATATCATTATTATTTTTTATTGCGATATGTCGATATAAGATAAATTCTTTAAACCATAAACTTATTTTTTTTCTTCTATATTTTTTATTTTTTTTATTTACTTTTTCTAATTCTATATTAAGCCTATTATACTTTCGATCCAATTCTGAAAAGTCTTTCAAACAATAAAAGTATAATTTTTGGAATAAAATCTTTTCAAATAATGAAAAGATCAATTTTTTTAAATATGATTCTAATAAAGAATTTTTTTTATTTTCAGAAAATTCACATAATGTATTCAATAACTTGAAAGTAAAAAATTTTATTTTTTTTTTTGATACAAATGTAAAATATAGTTCCTTCTATAACTTAAGAAATTTTCGTATTTATATAAATTCTTTTTTTTTGCGGAAGTTTTTCCTGAAAGTGGTAAACCGAAATGCTCTATGATCATTACAAAGAATTTATTTTATTCGAAATATCTAAAAAATATTTACTAGATAAAAAATTTTTATTATATTTTAGATTATTTTCTATTCCTTTTAAAACAAATTTAATATTTTTATTTTTAAAGGGCGGTATCAAATTATTTTTTACAAAGCTATCTTGATATTTCTCTAAATAAACTATAGTGTTTCTTGCTCTAGAAATTTTTTTTGCATTTAATTTTTTCATTTTGCTAAATTTTTTTAAAGATGAAAAATATTGTCTTTTATTTTTTGGTTCAATTAGAAACCCTAAATCAGAGAATGAACATTTCCCAGCAATCATAGCTGGTTTTCCGCTTGAGGTATATTCTAAAGCTATTTTTCCTCTTCCTGTAATAACACCGTCTGTAATATTAATTAAATTATCTGTATTTATATTTTTTGGACACATTTTAATATTCGAACTTTTAATTTTGCTGACAAGATTTTCAACAATACCTTGTTCCCCATAATCTTTTCCTGTGGGATGCGGCCTTACAATCCACAAAATTTTTTTAAATTTTTGGACATAATTTAATGTTTCTTTCAACTGAGCAAAATAATCTGTAAAAAGAAACAATCTACCATTAGAATGTGGCGCATCAGAAAAAGCATGAGGTGCAATTACTATTATTCTTTGAAAATTATTTTTATTAATCTTTATTTTTTTTATCAATTCTCGCCGGGAAATAATTCTTTTACTTCCATAGGCGTTTAATATATCTTTTTTGCCAGTAAAGCTGAATCCAGAGTTTATTTTTTTTCTTTTTTTGAAAAATTTATTAAATTTTTTATTTGAATAATCTATTTGTTTTAATTTTTTAAGATTGTCCTTTGTATTGATATAGTATTTACCTTTATCTAGCTTCTGAGTGGTAAAATTTAAAAATTCACTATGAGTAGAAATTATTACCTTAATATTTTTTTTTAAAGCAACACGGACAGAAACTCCAGTTGTATTAGCGTAAGTGTGACTAGCAACAACTAAATATTTTAATTTTTTTTTATCAAAAAAATCGTTAAACAATAGGGTTTTATATACTCCAAGCAATAAATAATACCCAAAATAAAGATCAAACTTTGGGTTTAAAAATCTGTGCTTGTGTCTTACATAAGAGTCAAAAATTAAGTCACCAATATATATATCTGCAACTTTAAAATTTTTAACAAAGTAGTCGAGATCTTTTGAGAAAATTAAAAATAAGCCTTTAGCTAATAAAAATACTGATTTTATAAGAATTACACATATATTTAAGAATTTAACGTTATCACTATAATTTTTTGGTCTTATGCCAAAATTAATGAATAAGTTTTTTTCTGAAGAAATCAAACTTTTTTCATTTAAAAAAAATTGGTTTATTCCCTTTTTTTTATTCAAAGCTAGTGCACAAAAAACCAAATAAATTGAATTGAATATTCTAGATCGACCAATTAATAATGCGAAATCATCTCTTTCATTTTTTTTACAAGAAAAACCAATAGTCTTTTTAATTTTATTTATTAGATCAATTTTCATCAGTTTTTTTTTTTGAAATTCTTTTTATTGCAGGAAAATCGATTGAATAATCACAGAATTTTTTTAGTTTTTTGTTATGAGAGACAAAGATAATTGTTCTAGATTTATCTCTTCTAAGATTGTTAAAAATTTTATTTTCTGTTGTTTTATCTAAAGATGCTGTTGACTCATCCATTATTAATATTTTATGATTTATATACAAAGCTCTGGCTAAAGCTATTCTTTGTGCTTGACCACCTGAAAAGTTCTTACCGCCATCTTCACAAATTGTTTTAACACCTTTTGGTAATGATTTCACAAATTTGTATATTTCAGATTTTTTTAGACTATCTCGCAACTTATTCTTATTTAAGAAATTTGAATCATTTCCAATATTAATATTATTTTGTATCGTATCATTGATGAGGTAAGATTTTTGAGGAATATAACTAAAAAATTCATATATATGAAATTTATAGAAATTAAATATTTTTTTATTTAACAAAATTTGACCTTTTGTCGGTTTTAATAAACCTAAAATGATATCCAAAAGTGTACTTTTACCACATCCAGATGGTCCAAATAATCCAAGTATTTTATTTTTTTTTATTTTTATATTTAAGTTTTTAAAAATATAGATATTTGATTTAGGATATCTAAATGATAAATTCTTGAGTTCAATTTCATTAAAATCAATCGGCATAACTTTTTTCTTTTTAATTACATTTAAAGAATTAATCTTATTCTCAACGTTTTTGAGTGAGTTCTTATAAAACTTAATATTATTTATTGAGTTATAAATATTTATAAAACTGTTAGCTAGTCTAAGTGAAAATAAAACAAAAATACTCAAAAAAGGGAGTACTTGATTAAAGTCAGATTCACTTTTAAAGAAGAAATAACTAACAACCAAAAGCACAACTAGGAATGATATTTCAAAATAACTTGGGGGATACTTTAGTACCATACTTTGTTTTATTTCAAATTTAATTTTTTCACGTAGTGTACTTAAAAGTTTTTTTTCAAAAAAAATTTTTTTATCTAATATTTTTAAAAACTTAAAAAATTGAAAAGGCTCAATTATGTTTTTAAGAACAAGTTTTTGACTTTCTGTGATTTTATTTCCAAAATATTTTGATTTATTTCTAAAAACAAAATTATATAAAAAAAGAAGAACAATTATTGTTAAAAATGAAAAAAATGTTACTTTGAAATTTGCTAATGATAAAGTTATTATTAAAATAAATACTAAAATTATTTCTCGTATAAACACAACAACAGAATTTATAAATTTACTGGCTCTAATGGTTTCTGCAGAAATATCATTTAAAATTTCATTTAATTTTTTGTTGGTAAATTGTAAAAGGTCAAGGTCGATGTATTTTTTGAATAAAGCAGAACTATTTTTTATCTGGATTCTTTTAATTATTGATACTTCAAGATAACTGTTAAGAAGTTTTATTAAATTCTTAACAATAAATAACAAAAATATAAAAATAATAATAAGATTAAGAAACTCTGAGTCACCTAAATTAGTAATAAATTTTATACCTGTATAAGAGCTAATTTTAGCTTTTAATATGTCAATATCGTTTAAGAAAGTGTAAACTAGACCACCAATTGAACTTAAACTGGCTGCCTCTAAAATAGAAACTACAATGCTAAGAATTAATAATAAAAATAAGTGTTTTTTAAAGCCTTCAATTATTGGAATGTTTTTTTTTTAATCATATAATTGTCAAAATAATTCTTTAAAGAATTTAAAATATTTATAAAGTCCTATCCAATGAAACAAAAAACAAAGTTTTTGGCATGTATTGTCTATAAAATAATTCTTTTAATTAATTACCTTTTTTTTATTTTTTTTAAAAGACAAATTACCTATGATCTCAGCAATTATCTTCAATCAAAAGTATCTACAATTGAATTAAGTCAAAAAAAAGAATTATTTATTTACAATACTTCCAACATAACAAATTGGAGGATAAATAACTTCTTTAACCACGAACCTGAAATTCTGGAGTGGATAAAGTCCTTTCCTAAAAAGAAAAAAATTATTTTTTGGGACATTGGATCAAATATTGGAATGTATTCAATTTACGCTGCGAAAATCCATAGAGATATCGATGTTACTGCATTTGAACCCTCGATAAAAAACCTATTGCCTTTGTTAAAAAATGTTTTAATAAACAATTTATCCTCAAAAATAAATATCATTACGAATCCAATATCAAATTCAAAAAAAAAAATAAATTTTATATTTGAGAAAGATTTGGTCGCTGGTTCATCCCTAAATTTTTTTGATACAAAAAAGGACAATCTTGGAAGATTTCACAAAAATGAAGTCAAATATAAACTTTTAAGTATAAACATTGATCAAATGGTAAAAGAAAAAATTCTTTTAGTCCCTAGTTTTATAAAGATTGATGTTGATGGAAATGAACATTTAATTTTAAAAGGGGCAGATAAAACTTTAAACAACAAAAAAATAAAAGAAATATATATTGAGATAAACGATAATTATAAAGAACAAAAAAAATCTGTTTTGAATATATTGAAGAGAAAAAAGTTTAAAATTTTTAAAAAATTTAAAAAGAAAAATAATACATATAATGTTATTTTTAAAAGATAAAATTTATTTTAAACTTTTATAAATTTCCACATACTTAGCGGCAACATTCTTAGGGTCAAAATTGCTAATTTTTTTTTCTAGCGGTTGGTCAAGTTCTTTCCTTTTTTCTAAATTATTCAATACCCATTCTATACCATTTCTTAAATGCACAGGATCAATTTCATTGACTACAAATCCATCAATTTTATGTTCAACTATTTCTGAGGCAGAAGTATTTTCAAAACAGACCACTGGCAGTCCACAAGTCATTGCCTCAGCCCAAGTTTTTCCAAAAGCTTCCTGTAAAGATGTGAATATAAAGGCATCTGCACTATTATAAATACAATTCATTTTCTCACTATCATTAACGTAACCAAGAGTTTTATACTCTATTCCAATTTCATCTAAAATATTTTCTGACCAAAACTTCCCAAAAATTAAAAGAAAATACTTTGAAGTATCAATATTTTTTAAAGACTCAGAAAAAATTTTCCATCCTTTTCTTTTGCTTTGTGAATTTTGAGCTCCATATAAAATAATTTTTTTTGAGGTAAAAATATTAAGTTTTCTTTTAGCATCATTTTTTGGAATTATTTTAAATTTATCTAAATCTATATTATTATAAATTCTCTTTATATTAAAATTACTTAAAACATAACTTTCTTGTGCTTTGGTCCTTAACCAATTACTTATTGCAATAAAGTTTATATGTTTTGGATAACTTTTTTTCTTTATATTCTTAACAATTTTTGACAAAAAACTTTTTTCATATTTTGGAAAATCAATTAAATAATGTGCTCCTCCAGTAAATGCCCACATGTCCCTTAAAGTCCAAACAACTGGTTTATTAATTTTTGATAATGAATAAATATCTATAAAACCTTGACCAATCCAATGAATATGAATAATATCAGCATCTTTATAAGCCTCACATTTTGTTAAATCTTCACCAAAAAAACCAAAAGTAAATGTTGATCTGGGTGTTGGTAGAAATATAGTTTTTAAAATTTTTTCGAATGTTATTTTTAGATATTTAAGTACCCTTTTAAAATGACTATCTTGAATGAATAAAATGTCCTCCGATAATTTGTTTTCTGTATATATTTTATTTTTAATATTATTATTAAGTATTTTTGATTTTACTCCAAATTCTTTTAAACTATTATGTAAGATGCTTGCTCCTTTAAAAGCACCATCCTCAAAAGAACCACCAACTATATGTAGTATTTTCATATTATTTTAGGTAATTTATTTTAAGAACTGTATTTGATCTTAAATTTTTTTTACTTTTTTTTCCTAGAATTTTTTTCAATTTTTCAAGGGGTATGCCTGCTTGAGGTCTTAAAATCATCAAGTTGTTTTTGCTTATTTTTTCATTTTTTTGAATACTTCTTCTCAAGTATAGAGACCTTCTAGCAAGGAAAAGGTTTTTTTTCTCTCCTTTGGCAGACTCCTTTTTATACACACCTAACATTTTTGAGGTATTTTCAATTTCATTAACCATCACTTTCATATTTTTGGGATCAACTGAGATCTTGTGATCTCTAAATTTTGACTGGTTATTATTTAAGGTAAAATGCTTTTCTATAATTTTTGCTCCATATGTTGTTGCAATAATAGGTGCAGTTATGCCTAAAGTATGATCTGAATACCCGATATTCATTTTCAGCTTATCCTTAAGATAAGGTATGGATTTTAAGTTAGCCTCCTCTGGATCAACTGGATAATTTGTGACACAGTGTAAAAAAGTAACATTATTCAATTTTGTCAAACTTGCCACATATCTTTTAAGTTTATAAATTTGCTTATAATTAAGAAGACCAAGTGAAATGATTACTTTTTTCTTAGTTTGTAAAACAGATTTTATAAGATCAAAAAAATTATTGTCCCCAGACGCAATTTTAAAGAAATCAACATATGGTTTTAAATACTTAATTGAATATAAATCAAAAACTGTAACTCCAAATTTCAATTTAAACTTTTTTGCAAGTGAAGAAAGTTTTTTATATTCTTGGAATGTTAAGTTGAATTTTTTAAGTTGTAAGTATCTTTTCTTATTGGTTTTTAAAACTAGTTCCTCTGGTCTTATCGCTTGAAATTTTACAGCATCAACTCTACAATCCTTTGCAGCTTTTATATATTTTCTCGCTAAATTGAAACTTCCTTCATGATTGTTTCCTATCTCAGCAATAATGAAGGGTCTTTTGTATTTTTTTTTTACCATTTAATTAAATTTTCCAAAAGCCTTATACCAACTGATATATTTTCTGTATCCTATCTCGATTGGATAATTAGGATTAAAGTCTAATATTTTTTTAGCTTTAGAGATATCAAGTGTACCTCTTGAGGGGGTAAGTTTTTCCTTAGCCTTATAGTTTAACTTAAATTCTCCAAATTCGTCTCTTAAAATTTCTATAAGTTTATTTATTGTCTGTGAGTCTCCAAAAGTAAGATTAAAGGTCTCTTTAAAGGCCTTTTGATTATCAATACATTTAGTTATTCCTTGGACAAGGTCATCAATATAAGTGAAGTCTAGTTTTTCCTCACCACTGCCATTTATATCAATTGGTAACTTACTTATTATACTTTCTATAAATATTTGACCAACTCTCCTACTTACACACCTTTCTCCATAAAGTGCTGATGGTCTGATTATTGTATAAGGTAAATCAAATACTTGGCCATAAGATTTTAATATCATTTCTCCTGCAAGTTTAAGGTTCCCATAAATACCGATTGGGTTGCAGTTTGTAGATTCATTGACCTTTTCACTTTTGAAATCTCCATAAACCATACTAGATGAAAGATAGATTACTTGGGTTTTATTATCTTTGGCAATATCAAGTGTATTTTCAAGTGTTCTTAAACTGTTATCAAAAGTCGTATGAGGATCTTTGTTAGATTTGTTTGAGTGCGAAACAGCCGCTAGGTGAATTATAACTTTTGGTTTTATTTTCTCGCAATGTTTCGCATATGCATCATAATCTCTCGAGTCTTGAATAATTAGTGGAATTTTATTTTCGTTAATAATTCTAAGTCTTTCCTCTAAAATTTTTTTGTAAAGTTCCTTATTTTTTACGCCCCCTAAGTCTGACGCATATAAATTATTAATTGTTAAACTGTCCAATATAGTTACCTCATATTTAAGTCGTGAAAGGTGCAAAGCTAGATTATGTCCAATGAAACCACATCCTCCAGTAATTAAAATTTTTGTCATTTACAATATTTTAAAATTAAATTTGTTATCTTGTCTACTTCAGTAGATTTCAGTTTAGGATAAATTGGTAGAGATAACGCCAATTTTGAGTATTTAAACGCATTTGGAAAGTTTTGAGATAAATTATATTTTTTTTTATAGTATGTCATCATTGGTAAAGCTTTTCCATAATGTACTGAAATTCCAATTTTTTGTTTTTTAAAGATTTCCATTATCTTATTTTTAAAATTTATTTTTTTAAAAAGTATTTGAAAAATAAAATATGAATAATTTTTATCAAATTTTGGAATAATAATATTTTTATTTTTTCGTAATTTTGAAATGTATCTTTTCGCTAAATCATGTCTTTTTTTTAAATTTGTTTTATATCTTTTTATTTGCATTAATCCTAATCCAGCTTGAAAATCTGTCATTCTATAATTCAATCCCAAAAATTTAACATCATATTCGCCTGGTTTTTTTCTTTCTTTTAAATCTTTATCTATTCCAAATGCTTTTAATCTTTTAACTTTTTCATAGATCTTTTTATCATTAGTAATTAAAGCTCCACCTTCACCTGTTGTAATTTGTTTTGTTGGATAAAAAGAAAAACACCCTGCTAGTCCAAAATTTCCAACATGAATATTGTTAAACTTAGTACCTAATCCATGAGCACAATCCTCTATAAGTTTAATTCTATTAGAAATGCAAAAATCTTTAATCTTTTTCATATTGCAAGGAACTCCGGTCATATGAACAACTATCAAGTCTTTTGTTTTGCTTGAAAAGACTTTTTTTAAATTGTCTATTTCTATGTTTCCAGTTTCAAAATTAATATCAGCAAATTTAACATTTGCTCCAGTGTACTCTACTGCATGAGATGTTGCGGTATGAGACATAGCTGGAACTATTACTTCATCTCCTTTTTTAAAGCCTGCTGCTATACAAGAAATATGTAGTGCAGCAGTGCAACTTGAAACTAAGGTGCAATATTTTGCTTTCGTATATTTTTTTATTTCATCTTCAAACAATGTAGAATAAAGGCCATGAGTTAACCAACCAGATTTAATTATTTTTGAAACAAGCTTGATATCCTTGCTCTGTATTTCTGTTTTGGAAAAATTGATTTTCATTTTAAATACTTAATTTTAACCTCTTTATTGGATTGTAGAGATTTTATACCAGATAAACAAATGCTCATTAAATCAAAATTTTCCTTCATTATAAATTGTTTTTTTATTGTATTTTTATTTTTTAAAGTTCTTACAAAATCTGAAAGAAGCTTATATCGGTTTTCTTTGTCTGGATATTTTCCACTTATATTAAAAAAACTTACTTTATTATCTTTCTTTTTAATTATTTTTTTTCCTATAATGTTTGATAAAACGGTTTTCTTTTTTTCAAAAATTTTAAGCTCATGATAGTGTTGATAATTATCTGTAGAATTTGCTGTAACTTTTGCTATGACACCATTTTTAAATTTTAAGATTAAGACAATAAAACTATCTTTTTTAAATTTTGTTTTTTTTGTCAAAATTTTGTTACCCTGAGCGTAAATTTTTTCAGGTTTCATCCCCAAAATCCAATTTATTAAATCAATCATATGTATGGATGCTCCTAAAATAATAGAGTAATTTGGAATTCTTGAACGCCAATTAAATAATTTATGCAGCCTACCCCAAATATAGTCACCTTCGATATAAAATAAATCATTTAGATTAGTCTTTTTTTTAATTTTATTAAATAGATCATTTGTTCGTAAAACTAGATTTGATGAAAAAAAAACTTTTTTATTTTTTTTTATTAAATTGTGTATGTGTTTGAGTTCGTTTGAATCTAAGCACATCGGTTTTTCAACAAAAAAATGTTTTTTGCTTTTGATGCAACTTAATATTTGTTTATAATGATAGTTATCATAACTAGCAATACAAACTAATTCAATCGATTCATCTCTAAAAATCTTTCTATCTGAAGTTATTACCTCTATATTTTTATCTTTAATTGTTTTTCTTAATTGAGAAGCCTTTTTTAAATCTTTTTCACAAAGATATTTTATTCGAACGACACCTGATTTTTTCAGAGCATCTAAATGTTTGAGGCCAATTCCAGAGCCAACTACTGCTGCTTTAATCACTTTGTTAAAAATGTAAATGTTTTAAATTGAGTTTTATTAAATCTTTTTATCATTGATTTAAGGTCTTCTTTTGTGTCTATAGCAAATTTGAATTTTTTAAAGTTTTTTTTTCCTTTTTTATTATCAAAATTTTTAATTTTGAATTTAGTGTGGTTTTTATAAAAGTATTTAGAAACATGCTCCTTTTCAAAGTTTGACATTTTTTTAATATTATCCCTCAAAATTTTAGTCTTAATAATTTCAACTGATTGGCCTTTTGGAAAATTTCTTGGGAAGATATTGGATAATATATCTATTTGATCTTGTTTTTTAAATTGGCTGATCATTTTAGAAATAATCTTTCCATCTATCATTGGACTATCTCCATTGATTCTTATAAAATATTTCGTTTTATGTTTATGGGCCGCCTTATAAAGCCTAAGAGCAACATTTTTTTCACTACCCGCAAAAAACAATATTTTTTTTTTTTCGGAGCAAAGAAATAAGTTTGAAATCTTGTTTTTTATTTGAGGTTGCTACAATTATTTTTTTTACTTTTTTTATTTTTTTTAATCTGTCTATAACATGTTCAATTAATGTTTTGCCATAAATGTTGTTTAATACTTTGTTAGGAAATCTTTTTGAACCTGTCCTAGCTTGAACTATTGCAATCAATTTTTTATCTTAAAATTTGTTTGTACTTGGGGTGATAATCATAATATACGTATTTTTGTGATAACTTTTAAAAATTTAAATAATTTTAAAGTCAAAAAAAAAGATATTAAATCAATTTTACATTTAAAAAAACAAAATTGGAAATACACCTTAAATAGTCAGTATAAATATTTCCAAGAAAATGTAAAGTCAAATGATATTCATTGTTTAATGCACATAAAAGAAAAATTAGTTGGATACACTTTGTTAAGATTACGAAAAATATTTAATATCAAATTTTTAATATTTGATACCTACATAATTGACAAAAAATTTAGATTAAAAGGTTATGGTGGTGAGCTTTTAAGATATGATAATAAAATTATAAAAAAAAAGAAATTACCCTCAATATTACTTTGTAAAAAATCAATGGTTAATTTCTACAAAAGTTATGGATGGTTACTATCTAATTCCAAGGTAAAAAAAAAAAAATTAATGTATTTCAATCTAAAAAAAAAGGATCGGGTTTTAATTTCTAAGAAATATATTAAATTGATATCACTTTAAATTTAATTTAATCAAAAAAATTTTTTATCTTTATTAAATTTTTTTCAGTGCATAAATCAAGCCAATTGAGCTATTAGTACTGGTCAGCTACATGCGTTACCGCACTTCCACACCC
>MDTB01044012.1_pt1 | contig 20396 bp, 17 predicted proteins | sample 811161 | NCBI WGS metagenome assembly MDTB01 (sample SAMN05326650, study PRJNA326480) | marine metagenome | isolation source: seawater | place: Mediterranean Sea | collected 2009
AAATATTAAAAACAGCTTTATATAATAATAAATAAATCAATAATACAATCGGGTTTTGTTTGTAACGATTTGTATTAAGAACATTATATATATTCTTGAAATAAAAATCTATTAGCATTATATTTCGTTACAAAATCTTGAGATAAAATATTAAATTATTATCAATATATTGTCTATTATTCTACAAAATGAAAACAATAAGGAGTATATAACGTGAGAAAATTTAAAAAAATTTTAAACAAAGGATTCACATTAGTTGAAATACTGGTTGTAGTAGTTATTATAGGTATTTTAGCAGCTGTTGCAATTCCAACCTACTTTGCTTTAACAGAAAATACCTATGCAAAAGAAGCTGAAATTCAAATAAAAAATATGGTGCAAAGTGCTGGAAACTTCTATTTAAATAGAGGCAAAATGCCTGTAGACTGCTACGATGAAATGGAAACATCAGGATTAATTGAAATGAAGCAAAATGTAATAGATGACTGGGATTTCCAATGTGATTGGGAATTTGATGATGCTGAAAAAGAAATTGTTGGGACTGTGACTGCGACAAGTACTGAGCAAAATCAAGCCGGTTCAGGAAAAGCTATAACCTATGATATTTTAGAAAATAATTTCACTGGATACGGCCAAGGTCAAGACTCTAACGAATAATAATGTCAAACCTTAATATCAATGAACTTTTAGGATACTCTTTAGAAAGTGGAGCATCTGATTTGCACCTAAGTGTCGGATCTTACCCTATGGTAAGAATAAATGGAGAAATGAAAAAACTCCAACTGCCAATCACTAATTTAGAAACTATGGAAGAAATCAGAGATTCGGTAATGGACTCAAATCAGCAAAAACGCTTTCAAGAAAATCTTGAAATCGACTTTTCAACCTCATTAGACAATAAGGGACGATTTAGAGTCAACTTCTTTCATCAAATCAATGGACTTTCTGCAGTATTCAGAACAATCCCTTCGCTGATAAAAAGTAGTGAAGAGCTTGGAGTGCCACCGATACTAACCAAACTAGCTCTTAAAGATCGTGGTTTAATTTTACTAACTGGGCCAACTGGTAGCGGAAAGTCAACAACACTTGCTGCTATGATTGACCATATCAATGAGAATAAATCAAAACATATCATCACAATTGAAGATCCTGTAGAATATTATCAGCAATCTAAAAATTGTCTTATCAATCAAAGAGAGCTAGGGCAATCAACGCATTCTTTTACAAACGCATTAAAATCTGCTTTAAGAGAAGACCCTGACGTTATTTTAGTAGGAGAAATGAGAGATCTTGAAACTGTGCAACTTGCATTAACTGCTGCAGAAACAGGTCACTTAGTTTTATCTACCTTGCATACTTCTAGCGCTACGAAAACAATTGATAGAATTATTGATGTTTTCCCCGCAGGACAAAAAGATCAAATACGGTCAATGTTATCAGAAAGTCTTGAAGCGGTAATAGCTCAAAAACTCCTTATAAATAAAAATGAAGATGGGAGAGTTCCTGCATGCGAAATATTAATTGCAAATCCTGCTGTAAAAAACTTAATCCGAGAAGATAAAATTTATCAAATTCCTTCGCTTATTCAGTCAAGTGGTCATGAAGGTATGCAGACTCTTGACCAAGATTTACAAAGACTTGTTAGTCAAGGGATGATTACCCGAGAACACGCTTTAGAAATTGCTGACGAGCCTGAAAAGTTTGAAAAAGGAATCTACTAAAATAGCCTTCAAAGGTTTTACGCTTATGGAGTTATTAATCGGAAGTATTATTGCGACTATTTCATGCCTTGCTATTATATATGGAATAGCATATATACAAACTCGTTCATATGAAATTAGATTAAAAGAAAGAGCTTTTGAAGAATTAAAAAGCTACACAGAGCTTTGGAAAGGAAAGATTGCAGCAGACAACATATCTGAAGTATTGTCTAACTCAAAAACTGTATGCCTAGTAAAAGATATTGACAATAGCGCACTTTGCTTGCATAATGCAGTTTTAAATTCAACAATCGTTCCAATTGATGTAGAAGAATCAAATGCTAAAAGATCTGGCCTTAAAACTTCTATACAATGGGAGTCAAGGGCAGGAGCTACTCAAAAACTGGATTTTTATGTCGAACAGATGGTATTTTAACTAACGATGAAACTTAAAGCTTTCACACTTGTTGAAATGGTTGGAGTGATGGTTATGGCTTCAGCATTCTCTATTGGACTTTACTTTATTTTCTTATCAAGCGCTAAAAACATTAGCCAGGAAGAAGTATTAAATGATATTAAAAACTATGCCACATCATCACTAGAAATTATATCAAATAAAATCCGAAATGCTGATGAAATATCTATAAATACAGTCCTTAGTTCAAGCATTATAACTGTAACTAACTCGAATGATGATTCAAGCGAAGAATTTACATACAATGTGATTAATAATATCATATATGAAAATTCAAATCCCATGAAGCTTAATGGGTTTAAATGGATTGATAATCAAGAATTGTACGAAGTTAATCTTCAAATGGTTTGTAAAAAAAACAATCTTACATTTTTTGAAACTGATAATTCTGACTTAAATGAGCATACTTATGATTTAGATATTATTGTTAATATTCAATCTAGATTAGATCCAGATTTCAAAACAAAATACAATGCATTTAATAGAATTTTTGCTATTAATAAATTTTCTCAATTAATTCAAATATGAAAAGTTTAACTAAAAATTATAATGGATATATACTATTTACGACAATTGCTATTTTAGGATGTAGTACTGCACTCATTCTTGGATTTTATGTTTCTTTGGGTTCAAGGGTATTAAACTTGAATTATAAAATTGCGAAAACTAAAGCTTTATATAACGCTGAAACAGGTATTGCTGAAACAGCATATCCATTCCTTATTAAAAGTGCTTTTAGTTCTGACACTACCCTTCAAGGAAAAAATGTTGTATTTGATGGAGTAGATATGGGAATTTATTTAAACCCAGAATTAGAATTTGCAAATGATGGGCAAAGGCTAGCAACCGTAGAAGGTGTTAGTTTTATAAGGACATCTAAAGGAACTTTAGATTCCGTTAGACAAAAAGTAAATATATCTGCTAGGCCTGAAGCTCTTTCAAAATATATGTACCTAACAGAATCTGAAAAAGCAGGCGGAGCTCCATGTTCTTATGGCCCTCCTGCTCCTGCTGCTTCAAATTTAAACCAAAGGCGTTTTGTCTACTTTGGCATTGATGATGAAATGGAAGGTTTGGTCCAATCAAATGATGATATTGCGATGTCAACATCAACGTCATGCCCTGATTTTTCAGATGCAACATTATATATGACATATCAAACAGAAACCTTATTTAATAACTGCGGAGGCTACGCAGATTTATTTGGTTCTGCTTCAAATATTGACACAGTTTCAAGCCCGCCAGTAAAGCTTCCTCCCGTTGGCTATGAAATATTAAAAAACAATGCAACCCTTATATATGACAGTGGACGAAAAATAGGTAACGGATCATTTAAAGATACCTTAATTATGACAGATATTCAGTTTAATGAATCTGGTATGGTAAATATAAAACAATGGTGGTATCTAATGCCTCCTCATCTCAAAGCAGGCCTTGGAGAATCTGACCTTTTTATACCAGGTCCTGAAGATCTTGATGGAGTGACTACTGCCAACAATGGAAATCTTATTTATGATGGAACTCTATTTAATCCAAATACAGGCTGCGGAAATTCATCAGACATCAGAACCTGCAGGCCTTACATTGATTCTCTGTACTACTACCATTCTAGAGGATACAATGTTTTTCAAAATGATAATATGCCTTCTTCATGGGTAAATCGCGACCCTGAGCTTGAAGATGATATTACGCCTACTGTTTCTGGCCCCCATGGTGTCAATCAACACTTTGACTTCGAACCTTTAAACGGAAGCGGGAATCCAAATAATTCATCTTTATTAATTGATGATCAATATTTTATCACTAACCCTACAGTCATCTATATTAAAGATGGCCCGGTAAGAGTACATGGTAGATATAAAGGGCAGTTCACTATTGTAACAGATGAACATACAACATATAGAAGACATGCATGGAATAGTTTTTTTAACGTAAAAATTGATACTGTTTGGAACAACATATGGATAACTGATGATTTAATTAATATTGATGCTATAGGTCTAGCATCAGGCGGGAACCCTAATCATGACCATGGAAATCTAACATCTTTTCAACCCACCCAAGACTGCTCTACGGGAGGTTCTAAAAATATAATGGGGCTTGTTTCTGGGGCCAATGTTATTATTGCAAACACCTCAGAAAATGGTGCGGGAGGGTGTAATTCTTCCAGTAGTGATTTAATATGTAATATATCTATTAATGCAGCTATTCTTGCCCTAAATGAATCTTTTGTAATGCATTTTTGGCAAAATACATTAAATTACTCTAGAACTGAACAGTTTGCTAGTATAGGCAATGTTACAGGAGAGGTAAATAGCCCTCCTTGGGCTGATGGAAGGGGACCGGATAGATTTGGATCAAACAACCAAGATAAAAGAGGAGAAATCTATTTATGGGGAAGTGTTGTTCAAAAACATCGTGGCTATATGTTAAGAAATACTAACTCGCAGTATGGAGATTTTTTTGATCCAGCACATTCTATAGGGATGGATAAAAATTATCATTATGATAACAATTTATTTTGTACCCCTCCACCATTCTATCCTGCTGTAGAATACGATGATGGTACGGGAGAAATTGGCGTAAGATTAACTGGCTTTAAAGCTATAGAATAAATAATATGAGTATAGGATTAGATATAGGACATTTTAAATCAAAGGTTGTTGAACTAGCAAAGTCTGGGGAATCAATCACTGTGCAAAACATCGGCCAAAATAATTCATTTAATGATTTGAAAACGTTTGACCCTGATGCATCAACAAAAGCTCAATGGGTTGCAAGTGTTCAAGATTTATTTAATGAATTAAAAATTAAGCCTCGTAATCAAAAAGATTTAGTCTCATCTATTATTGGCTCTAACACAACAATCAAACAAATTGTAACATTAGAAATGGGTGGGCAAGAGCTTGTTCAATCATTAGAATTTGAGGCAAAAAAACACATTCCACTAGATGGTACTGAGGTAATTATGGATTACCATATTATAGGAGATAACATCAAAGAAGTTGGGAAAATTGATGTATTATTAATTGCTACAACTAAAAATTTAATCAATCAGCATAACCAAATTATATCAGAAATTGGATTTAAAAAAACAGGTATATTTGATGCTGCTCCAATCTCATTAGCTAATCTTCATATTTTCAACAAAGGTATTCCAGAAGAAGGGACTGATGTACTAATCAATATTGGAAACAAATCAACTACAATAGTTGTAATTGGAAAAAATCAAGAATTTTTCACAAGAGAGGTTAATATAGCAGGTCATCATTTTAATAAAGAAATCATGAATAAAAATAACATTGATTACTCTGAAGCAGAAACTCTTAAAAAAGAAGCTGGAATAAAATCAATTGAATCTAATTCTTCTGAATCAAATCAAAGCTTTAGTATACAAGTAACAGAAAAAACAGTTTTTACAAATTTCGTTGAAGATTTAAGAAAATCACTAAGATATTACATGAAAACAAATCCTCAGGCATATTTTAACAAATTATATTTATCTGGAGGATCTGCGAATTTAATTGGTTTAAAAGATTTTATTGCAGATAATTTGAATTCAAGTGTTGAATTGATTGATCCTTTTAAAAAAATATCTCTAAAACAAAAAGTAACCAATCCCTATCAATATTCAATTGCTATAGGCTCTGCTCTAAGAGGTCTTGAAAAGTGAATCCTTTAATTAAAATCAATTTAAATCAAACCGTATCAAAGACAGAACTAAAAGAACGTAAAACTGAAATTTTAAGATGGGCTCTGTTTTCATTTATAACTGCTTCTTTTTTGAGCTTAATCGTATGGCTTTCGCTGCTTATCATAAGAACAAATAATATTTTGAATGACCAGATAAGCTTGCAAGCAATCATAAGTAAAGAAATTGACAATTTAAAACTGTCAACTACAAAGATAGAAAATTTTGACAGTAATAGATTACTTTCTATAAGTGATATTGAAAAATTAAAGGGATTCCAAAACAATAAAAGAATTTTCTGGGGACCAAAGCTTATTGCTCTTATAGATGCCGTTCCTGAAGATATGGTGATTACAAATATAGAATTAATCAACCGAAGATTTAAAATGGTGGGTTACGCAAGATACGACAGTATAAACCCTCAAAATACTGCCTATAAAAAAGGAAAAGAACTCGAATTTAAATTAAAGAATAGTCCTTTTATTGCAAATTTTAAATTAAACAAAAAAAAAGAACCTCTATTTAGTTTAGTTGAATACGAAGATGATATAATTGAAGAGAATAAAATTCACAAAATTATTTTTGAAGGTGAACTACAACAAACTTTAAACAAGAAAAGCAGACGTAAGAAAAAATAAATTTGAAGAGAAATATAATACTACTATCAAGCCTTATTCTATCAATCATAATTTTATGGATGACATATGTTTTTACATTTAGCGGAAAATACGCAAAAATAAATAGAACTGATCTTCTAATAGGTAAAAACTACGAAAAATACTTAAATCATAAAATTATAAGAGATGCAAAACATCCTACAACTGACGATATGCTTGCTAAAAACATTGATAATGACTCAAATGATGACCCTGCATACTTTGGCCAAGATGTTTACAATCATGTAAACAAAATTCTCCAAGAGCTGGAAATTAAAAATGAAAGTCCCAGCCTACCACAAGATAGAGAAATTAAGTCTATGCAAGGCTTTCAGTATATTGAATTTGAAGTAGAGATTAAGTGTTCTTTTGAGAAGTTTGGTAAATTTGTAACTAGATTAGAAAAAAGTAATAAAATTTTTATAATAGATCGTTTTGAGCTTTCAAATGGTATTACTCGTGGAGTTCAGAGGGCAAAAAGTAAGGGCAAGTTTCCTGAAAAAGATATAACAATGAGGATTTGGGCTATAAACCTTAATAAAGGATAAAATGAATAAAAGAGAAAAAGCAATATGGAGCATTTTGATTTTGATGAGTTTTATCATGATTTCTTTGTTTGTATATATCATTTGGTCTGACAGAAAAAATGCTTTAAAAAATGAAAGGAAATTTAAATCTTCTCTTAAAAAAGCAGGAGAGTATTCTCTGCCAATAAATGACAATACTTTAATTGATTTAATTAAAGAATATGATTTAAATGTCAAGGATATCATTAAACAATCAAAAGATAAAGAACCTTCTCAAAACACGATGAGTTTTAAAAAAGGTTTTATGGAAAACAAAAAAATTACATCAAAAACAGGCAAGCCTTATACTTCTATAAATGGCTTTTCATTAGATAATCAGAAAATAGCACCTGGAAAACATTTACTTACTGAGCTTACAGGAACGCCTTTTATAGTCCCAAAATGTAAAAACTTATCGAATATCTATTTAAAAAATGTAACCCTCTTAAATGATTTAAAGCCAATCAAGTTCTATGATTTAAGTAATCTGAAGAAAGATACGACTATAACTGATACTCTGCTAGAAAGTATTAATTATTATTATTTCAAAATGAATAATAAAAAAAATCTTGAAATTTATATAAATACAGTTTCTCAAATTGATGAATACTATTTTGAAGCGGCATGTTTTGAGTGCTACATTAGTGACTTGCAGGAGAGCTTAAATGAATTGGAAATTTCTTTAAAAAAACAAAAAGAGCAGAACTTTGATTTACCTATTGAACTTACAGACCCAACAGATCTTTCAAATGTTGTAATCCTTGAAGGTTGGGATGGATTTAATCAAAATAGGAAATTTAGAACTATAGTTCCTACAGCTTTCGTCCACAATGAGACTACTGGTAAAAAGCAAGTCTCAGTTTTATTTCAGGGTGAACGCAAAGTACTAAAAGAGGGTGATTTAATAGATCAAGGAAAAATTTTAAAAATAAACAAAGACAACCTATTATTTGAAAAAAATGGTAAAATTGATACTTTGGTAATGTCAAAGTAGGTAATTATAAGAGGACAACATGAAAAAAATACAATTTATAATAACATTTACAATATTAAACACTCTAGTTTTATTTGCAAATGATGACGAAGCTATGGTTACTATTCATGCAGTTGATACTAACTTGCCAGACTTACTGGCAACTTTAGCTAATGAGAGCGGATATAATATTGTAACTGGCCCAAATGTCAATGAAAATGAACTACTAACTATTCACCTTGATAACGTCAGCGTAGATCAGGCAATTAATCTTATAGTTAGAGCTTCAGGCTTAAGTTATGAAATTGTTGGTAATTCAATTTTAGTTGCTAACAAAGAAAGGCTATCAGAAGATGTAGGCATAATGCCATATGTTTTTTCATTAAATTATGCAAACGCTGAAGAAGTATCTAGGTTGTTATTTAATATTACTGACCAAATAACAATAGACCAAACTGGAAATAATTTACTTGTTAGCGCTAGTCCAAAGAAAATCGCTGAAATAGAAGAAATCATAACTGAAGTTGATGTACCTGCTACTCAGATTATGCTTGAAGCAAAATTAATTGAAGTAGGTTTAACTGATGATGACAAGCTTGGAATTGACTGGGCAAAACTTTCTCAATTATCTCTTATTTTTGCAGAAACTGGAGACCCTATAGACTTAGGAGGTGAAAACTTTACAGGATCTCTTATTCCAGGGCTAACATCTAGTCTTCAAACAACTGATACAGGTTTTGAGGTTATTGAAAATTTAAATCCAACTACTGCTGGCCAGCTTCCTGATGAAATGTATTTTCAGCGACTTAGCTCAGATAATAAGTTTGGACTTAGCCGACAGCTAACTGCTTTTGATTTAACTTTAGACTTTTTATTAAAAAATAATAAGGCTGATATTTTAGCAAATTCGCAAGTTGTAACTTTAAATGGTCACGAAGCAACCATTTCAATGGTTGATGTTGTCCCCTATATCTTATCGAGTGGCGGACTTGGAGGACAAGTTCAAGTTCAAAGAGAAGAAATTGGAATTAAGCTAAATATATTGCCCACTGTTAATAAAGATGGTTTTATAACAACTAAAGTAACTCCAGAAGTAAGCTCAATTTATGACTTTATTGGCCCTGACAGAAATATTCCTTGGGTTAAAAAAAGAACATCTACTACTACAATTCGAGTAAAAAACGATGAATCTATAGTTATTGCTGGCTTATTATCTGCTGATAAGAAGAAAGTTCAAAGCAAATTCCCTCTTTTATGGAGAATCCCTTGGTTAGGACCTAAGTTTTTCACTCATAATTCTGAGATTGAGAATAAAACAGATCTTATTATACAAATTACGCCTAAGATTGTTAAAGATAATTATACAGGGATTGAAATTAGTAATGCTATAAAAGGAGTTGAATCTGACCTTATGAATGAGCTTGAAAATGATATTTTAGAGCAACTTGTTAGAGAGGTTAAAAAAAATAGTGATACAGATGAAATAGTAAAACTACAAAAAGCTCTAGGAATGAAAGATGAAGATATTGATGGTAAATGGGGACCTAAAACAGATGAATATATAAATAGATATTTAAACAAAGATAAAGAAGAATAAGTAATTATTCTTTAGGAGCAATATTATGAAAATCAAAACAAAAATATTTAAAACAATTTTATCAACAACGCTTTTATCTATGATATTATTTCTTGCTTGTGATGAGAGAACGCCGGTATCTTCTCCCCCTCCTGTTCTATCTTATCAACTAGAGTTTTTTGTTGATAATAACCAATGCGATAGTAGCGCGGAAGATGCAACATGCTCTGAGACAACAGCATATGCGGCTGAAAACAGCGCAAATCTAGGTGAACTATCAATTACTTTTAGATTGCAGTATGACAGTAATGAAGATGGTATTATTGATGGAGGTTACGGAAATCAAGAAGTGCAGTTTTCAGCTCTTAAAGACGATGGTTCTCCAGCTTATGGATTGTTTTTAATTGATGGACAAACCGAAGATGTAACTTCTGGAACAACTAATACAAATGGGTTAATTCAAGGAAAATGGTTAGACAAGTCTGATACTGGTAATTTCATACTCACTGCAAGCTATATAGATCAATTTAATGAGCCCTTTACAAAGACACAGAATCTATCTCTAATATCTCCTGATGCATTAGTTGGCTCTATATCAACTGGAACAGACTCAGAATATTCTCCAGGAAATACACTAAACGTACCAGATAATGGAGAATATTTCACGTACATTCAGGCAACGGTCAAAGATAGTGAAAACAACGCACTTCCTAATATTGATGTCAAATTTCAACTACTTGGTGATGATCAGCCAGGATCTCTAGTAAATAATACTGCTACAACTGGTTCTGATGGAACTGCTGAAGTTAGATACCAACTCAGCAACGAACAAATAAGCGATACTGCAATACAATTCAAAGCAAGTGTGGATAATGCACCTGAAACTTGCTCAAGTAGTTGTGAATCTACCATAACATTAAATTTAACATCCGAATTCTTTCCTCAAGAATATTATGTAAAACAATTTTCATTTACATCGGACTTAACAAACGATTATAATGGTAACAATATAAATGATTTAACTTTAATTTCTCAATTGGATAATCAATCTGAAGATGATGGAGAAGAAACAGATAATGGAGAATCTAATGCTCCTGAGCAAGATTCTGAGTTTATTGTTACTTTTACTGCGACAGCAACTGATATTGATGGCGCATATGTTGATGGAGTTCCAGTTCAATTTAGAAAAACATCTGTTTTTGGAGCTATATCTACAAGTTTAGCAACTACTGTTAATGGTCAAGCAACCACTACCATCACAGTTACAGAAGCTATGCTTACTTCAGGCTTTGCTAACTTCTCTATTGAAGCTATAATTTACGATCCTCAGCTTGATGAGGTAGGTAACGCAATTCCTATAACATTAGCTGATGGTAATCAGGCCCTTAAAACATTAGAGGCAGAATTTTTTACTGAACAATATGCTCTTATATCAGATATACAGACTCTTCAAATTAGTAAAAGTCAAATAGTTAATATTCAGGATAACAATACTTTTAATTATGAGACTACAATAACCGCAAAAACAATCAATTCTGCAGGTGCTTTAGTTACTGACCCAGTAATGATTAAATTTGAAAAAGCTTATACATGTAATGATGGAACATACTGTACTTTAAATGGAAATTCTTGCTCAGATGGTTCTCAATGCTCAACTACTTCAGGTGGCTACCTATCTAGCTCATCTGTAATGACAAATGAGAATGGAGAAGCTAGCTCTGTATTTACTGTAAACTCTGATGAATTTTCTATTACCGGAGCAACAGATATAGATTTCAAGATATCTTTAGAAGAAAATAGCAATGTATTTAAGGAATTAAAATTAAGTTATTTTATTGCTGGAAGCTCAGCTCCAGAGCTAAATGTTTCAGAGTTTCATTTTTATCCAGATGTAGATACAATAAATCACTCTTTATATGAAACTACCAATTTATCTGTTATAGCAAAAAATAGTGCAGGTGTTGGTGTAGCAAATGCTTTGGTAAGATTTGAGCTTTCAAAGTCTCGTGATTCTTTTGGTATTATAAATACTCCATCAGAGTATACCTGTTGCGGAGACCAGGGTTCTGAATCAAACCCATCTGAAGAAACTTATGTATGTAGCGATGGATCAAATTGCGATCCTGATGGAGACGCTTGCGTAGATGGATCACAGTGCACGGCCTCATCTTCAGTAGGTCCTACCTCAAATAATGAAGGAGGTTTAAATGGCCTTGCAACTATTAATTACGAAAATATAACGGAAGGAATTGATCAGTTAAGAGCTTATATTTTAGACCCTAACAATGCTTCAGTTACTCTTTGGGAAGACATTATAAAGATTAACAGTATCCCAAATTGTCCTGATTGCAAAGAACAGCTAAAATTAGTAGCAAAATATAATGAGCTTCCTGAAACAATAACTGGTTTTTCTCTTGAATATACAGATATATATGCATTTTACACGGACTCTCTAGGCAACCCTGCTCAAGTTGATGATTTTATAACTTTTGAGGCTATCCAAAAAAATGATGATGATGACTGGCTAGATGTTGGATCTATATCACCGCAAACCGCTTTTTTTGAACAAGGTTCTTTATCTGCTGTACAAGCATACCTTCCAGATGAATTTGAAATAGCAGGTTCCTCTATTGTGTATGCAGGTGCAACTTTTAATATGGAAAACTCTGCTGGCTTAGGTCAAATAGTAGGCACATATAAAGGTTTAAAAGATACATTGGGAGTTTTTATGAGATCAACTGAAGCATCTTACGTTGAGATACTTCCTCCATCACCAAGTGAAATAATTGTCCAAGGTGGTGGTGGTCAAGAGGCTACTTTACTTACTGTAAATGTAACTGATGGTAATGGAAATCGCGTATCAGATCCTCACTATGTAAAATTTGAAATAACTCCTCCGCTATTAGATGGTGTTCATTTAAATGGATTGCCAGGAGATACAAATGAGACCGAAGTAAGTTCTGATGGTGTAGCTAGCGTTACTCTTAACTCTGGAACAAAACCAGGTACAGTTCACATTAGGGTTACTGTTACAGATTTCCCAACAAACCCTAATTTTGACCCTAATCTAGAAATTATTGCTGAGGCAACACCTGTAACAATTACAACAGGACCTCCTACTAGCGCAGTGATTGGCTATGCTTTTGGAGAAGCAATTAATATTGGTGGCGGATTAACAGAAATGCCTATATCTATTATGCTTTGGGACGCATGGGCAAACCCTGTTACAGATAGTACAGCTGCTTACTTTACTTTAAACCCTCCTACTTCTGCTGCTATTATTGCAGAAGCTAAAACTGGAAATATTAAACCGAACGGTGGGGCTGACGAATCATGGCCAGGAATTGCTTGGACTACAACTCAATATAACTCTGCACAATTATTTGAATTTCCTGAAATTTTAGCAACTACTACTGGTAACACATGTATAGATGCTAATTTAACTAGCAGAGAAGCCTGTGAAAATGTCGATAACGTCTGGTTACCTTTAACGAGTGAAACTGATGGTTTATGTTCTAGACCAACTGGCACAAACCCTGAAATATGTGATCCAGAAGATTATGCGTGCGATAACTCAAATAATAATTTAGTCGATGATGACTTTGATAATTTTATAGATGAAGGAGATGAATGTACAACAGGAACATGCTGCGAGAGCTTATCAGCATCTGGCTTTGGTAATGACCCTGATGGAGATAATGTTTATTGGGGTGTAGCTTTGCCTATAACATTTTCTAGCGAAACAAATATAGTAAGTTATGAGAATGTTTGTGTTGATTGCAGTCTATCTCTTGTACCATTATCAGATACCCAATATGATTTCAATGATGCTTTTCCTATTTCTACAAACAATACATATGAAGTTGAATTTAGAGCACAACTACTTGACTTCTATCAGGTTCCAGTTGAAGGTGCGTTAGTTGAGCTTATAATTACAGGTTCTCAAGGAGGTCCAACTATTGAAGCAGGAGGATGCTCAGATAATCAAATAGTTAATCAAGCTGAATGTGAAGCTGAAGGAGAAACTTGGGGATATCAACAATGGGTTAATGAGCTCCCTACATATGGCCAAATTGCAGTTCAAACAGATGCTGATGGACTAAAATATTTTAAAATAACATTTACTGGAGATGAGTGCGTGAGAACTGCCGTTAATCCTGAGCAATGGAATTGCACAAGTCCATCTATACAAGCTAATTTACTTAATCCAAATGGTGCTACTAGCCAGCAAGTAAGTATTACAATTAATAATACTGTAACTACTCAATAAATTATAAGGTAATCTAATGAAAAGAATAGGTGAAATATTAATAGAAAAAGGCTTTATATCTCTTGATGCATTAAATGAAGCGATTCAAGAACAGCAAAATAGTGATAAAAAGCTTGGAGAAATCTTGATAGAAAATGGTTATTTAACAGAGGAAAACCTATTAAAGGGATACGCTTCACAGACAGGATCAAAACTTGTTTCAGAAAATGATCTTTTACAGGCATCAGCTGAGGTCGCAACTTTAATACCTGAGGACTTTTCTAAAGAGAAAATAGTTTTAGCTCTATCAAAAACAGAAAATACGATTTCTGTTGCAATGCATGATCCAGAAGATATTTCAACAATAGACTCTATAAAACGCCTTACAAATCTAGATATCGATATTTTAATATCTTCTAAAGAAATCCTTAAAAAAGCTATTGAAAATGTATATGAAAAAATTAAAAAATCAGGTGAAGTCCAAAGCGCGATTTCAAGCATTGATTCAGGTGCTTCTGATAGTAATGAAGATAACCAAGAACAACTTGATTTAGGAGATGAAAAAGTTTCAGCTGAAGATGCGCCATTTGTAAAATTAGTAAATTTAATTTTATCTGAAGCTATTAAAGAAGACTCTTCTGATATTCATATAGAGCCTTCTAAAAAAGAGGTTGGAGTACGCATCCGAATCGATGGTGTTCTCGTTAAAATAATGTCTCCTCCTATGAATTCACTAAATGGCATGGTAACTCGTATTAAAATCTTATCAAAATTAGATATTGCAGAAAAAAGACTCCCTCAAGATGGTCGTATGAAAATTAAAACCTCTGAAAGAGAAATTGATGTTAGGGTTTCCATCCTTCCAACCGTTTATGGTGAAAAAGTCGTTCTTAGACTTCTTGGAAGTGGCAAACTATCTTTAGACTTAGCTAGTTTAGGCTTTTCATCAAGTAAATTAAATATATTTAAACGATGGATTAAACAACCTTACGGAATGGTTATTATCTCTGGTCCTACAGGAAGCGGTAAATCAACAACACTCTATGCAGCTCTCAAAGAAATATTATCTGAAGGTATTAATATTACCACCGTTGAAGATCCTGTAGAATATCAAATACCAGGGATTAATCAAGTTCAAATGCATGCTGAAATCGGTCTAAATTTTTCAGGTGCCCTGAGATCAATTTTAAGGCAAGATCCTGATGTTTTACTTATCGGTGAAATACGTGATCAGGAAACCGCTGATATTGCAGTTAAGTTTTCATTAACTGGTCACTTAGTTTTTAGCACTGTTCATGCCAATGATGCTCCATCTACTATTGCAAGGTTACTAGACTTAGGTATTCCTCCTTTTTTATTAGGGTCTTGTCTAAATCTAGTAATGGCTCAGCGATTAGTAAGAACTATTGATCAAGATTCAAAGGAGCTATATACTCCTAATTCTGAAGATTTAAATCGACTTTCCTTTCCTAAAGATAAAATTAATTCAAGTAAATTTTATAAAGGTATACCTGGTCCAAGTAACCATAATACAGGCTATAAGGGAAGAACCGCAATACATGAAGTATTAGAGGTTAATAAAAACATGAAACAACTTATATTTGAAAGTGCAAATCAAAACATAATTAGAGATGCAGCAATCAAAGATGGAATGACTCCTCTACGTGAAGCAGGATTAGAAAAAATTATAAACGGAGTGACTGATATCAATGAAGTTTTAAGAGCTACTGTAGAGGAAATTTAATATATGGCTGAATTTAGTTTTATTGCTAGAACTGAAGATGGAAAAAGGAAAGAAGGAGTTATTGAAGCTTCTAACATCAATAGGGCTACTGAAAAACTAAATAATAAAAATCTAATTGTAATAAAACTAACTGCTAGAGATACTTCATTTGATTTTTTAGGCCCTTTTTTAGATCGTTTAGCCCTAAAGTTAGAAAAATATAAAACTAGGATACCTTTAAAAACATTAGTTTTCTTTACTCGCCAATTATCTACAATGTTTGCAGCTGGTTTAACAATAGAAAAATCTCTTTTTTTTCTAGCTCAAGAAGAAAAAAATAAAAAATTTAAAAGCATACTTAAAAACATTGAATTAAATATAAAAAGAGGATTACAACTATCAGATGCATTAGAGAAAAATCCTGGAGTATTTAACAACTTATACATATCATTAGTTAGAGCAGGTGAAATTAGTGGTAAATTATCAGAAACTCTTGATGAGCTATCACGATACTTAGAGAGTGTCGAAGATACTCAAAGGAAAGTTAAATCAGCAATGTACTACCCTGTATTTATATTTTCATTTCTAGGTGTAATGCTATTTGTCACTTTTACTTTTATTATACCTGAATTTTCTAAAGTTTATGAACAAATTAATGCTGATTTACCATTCTATACAACCGCGATGATAGGTATAAGTGTATGGATACGTGCGAACCTTTTCATTCTGATTATCAGTGCTCTTTTATTTTGTCTTATTATCTGGATTCTTACACTTACTAATAGAGGCAGCTTAATTAAAGATAAAGTATTATTAAAAACTCCTATTTTTGGAAAAATAATTGAACAGGGAGTTTTAAGTAAATTTAATAAAACTTTTGGTATTCTTATAGGTGCTGGAGTTTCTGTTCTTGATTCTTTGAAATTAATAAGTAAAGTAGTTGATAACCGCGTTTATGAAATTGCAGTAACTAATGCTTCAAAACAAATAGAGAATGGCATAAATATATCTCAAGCATTAAAAAATACTGAAGAATTCCCGCCTATTATGATACAATTACTGAAAACTGGAGAAGAAACAGGAGAAATTGATAACCTGGCATTGAAAGCTTCAGATTTTTATACTAAGCAAGTTAATGCTATTGTCGATAGATTAACCTCTTTGATAGAACCTGTTTTAATTGTAGCTGTTGGTATTGTAATTGGAGTAATAGTTATAGTTACATACTTACCTATATTTAATTTTGGGACAGCAATGTTTAATAATTAATTTTAAATCTGACTTTAGAAATGATATTTTTAATTATTTTAACGATTACCGGATTATGCTATGGTAGTTTTATAAATGTTTTAATCTACAGAATACCTAAAAATATATCTATTATAAAGCCTAGATCATTTTGTACAACTTGTAAATCAAAAATACCTATTTTCAGAAATATTCCCTTAGTTTCTTTTATAATTCAAAAAGGAATGTGTTATAATTGTAATCAAAAAATATCTTTCAGATATCCTCTAATTGAATTATTAACTGGATTACTATGGCTTTTATTAGCATTGAATGGATTAGAAAAAATAACAGCTGAAAGCATTGCAAATACTTTATTTTCAATTGTAATGGTAAGTTTTTTAATTCCTTTAGCAATAATTGACTATAAACACCTTTATTTTCCATCCAATTTGATTGTTCCCCTAATAATCTATTCTTTTACTCACTCAATATACATCTATCTATATAATGGAAATTCAGAAGCTTTTTTTTCTATACTCTATTCATTATCTTTTCTATGTAGCACATACCTTTTAACTAAGCTATATCTAACTATAAAAAAAAGATATGAACAACCATTAGGATTCGGAGATTTTTTATTAATTATACCACTTGCTATATGGACAGGAGCGCTTGGAATACTTTTATGTATTTTTATATCATCTATATTAGGTCTTTTAATTTGGTTATTACTTCACTTTTTTAAAGGTTATGATTTAAAAAAAAGAATGCCTTTTGGACCATTTTTAATTATTTCAGCAATACTAATAAAACTAACAAATATAACTAATTTAATATCTGCCTTAATCTTTCAAACAATATAGCAGAACTAGCCGCTGAAGCATTAAGAGAATTTATTTCTCCCTGCATAGGAATTGTTGCTATATAATCAGAATTTTTAAGAGTTAATTTCCTTATACCTCTACCTTCACTACCTATAATAATACCTATATTACCTTTTAAATTAACAGTATCCCAGCTTTGAGCGCCTTCTAGTTTATTTTCTAAGGCAACTATCCAAAAATTATTTTTCTTAAGAATAGACAAGCTATCTCTCAAATTTGTACATATATAAAAAGCAATATTAACAAAAGCACCTTGACTTACCTGTAAACAAGTATCAGATAGTTTCACAGATTTGTTTCGCGTTAATAATATCTTATCTACTCCTGCACATTCACATGTTCTAACAATTTGTCCCAAATTTTGTGGATCCTCTAATTGATCTAATATCAATATACAATTATCCTTACTAGTATTTTGATTTGGAAGAAAATCATATACAGATTCTTTAATTCCATTAAATCTAAAACAAACAAGAACTCCCTGCGTTCTATTTGTATTTTTATGAGTTTTAATTTTATTCAAATCAGTTAGATTAACTTTATTTGTATATTCATTTTTATTAATGATTTTTTTTAACCTCTCATCCTTAAATGCCAAAGTATCTTTAGCTATATATATATATTCTACTAAACAATTATTTGAATTTAAAACTGCAATGGAACTATTTAAGCCATAAACCGTAAACTTATTATTGATTTGATTTTTCATATTCCTTTGTATATTAGTAAAATGAATTATTTAATTAAATTATTGCTGAAAGAAAAGTAGATATTAGCATGAAAAAAATTACTAAAACACTATTTTTTACATTATTTATTCTTTTATCAGGATGTATGTTTTTTACAACTTACGGAAGATATTACAAACAGGCTGAAAGGTATTATGCAAATAATGATTTTAATAAAGCTATCGAATATTACATAAAGTCTATAAATCTAAATCTAAATTATGAAAAATCTATAAATAGATTTGAACAAGTTGTTCCAAAAGCTTTCAATTATCACTATGAAAAAATCAAAGCTAGTAAACTTATAACTGAAAATTTCATTGAGATTATAGAAAACTACAACAATTTTTTTAATTTAATCAAAAAACTTGAAAAAGCATCTATATCTAAAAGTTATTTACTACATATAAATAAAAACATATATCTAGAATATGACCAAGAATTACAAAAAGCTGCTAATTTTCATTATAAAAAAGGCCTAGAATTTATGTCTTACACTAATAAAGAAAATTATAAGTCTGCATATAAAGAATTTGTTTCATGTGAAAATTACATAAAAAACTATAAAGAGGTTGAAAAATACCTCAAAGAATGTAAAAAAAATTCAACTTTCAACATTACTATTTTAGATTTAAAAAATAATAGTAGAAAAAAATATGATAATATAGGAAAATCAATATCAAATAAATTAGTTTCATCTTTATCTAATAATAATTCATTTATTGAATCTGTAGATATTATAAATAGAAAAGATGTAGATATTATAATGCAACAACTGAAATTATCTAACTCTGGACTTATCGATAGCCCTACAACTGAATTAGGAAAACTAAAAGATATAGATCATATAATAAAAGGGGAAATTAATACTGTTATAATAAATGAACCTAAAAAAACCACTGCTAGAACTCGCATAAAAAACAACGAAAATAACTCAACAAAGTACACACAAAAAAATAACCGTCTCGAAGCATTTGTTTCATTGGAGGTATACTTAGAGATTCTTGATGTTGAAACATCTGAAATAATAAATTCTAAAACATTTCAATCAGAATTAGTAAATATAGAAGAATGGGAGGAACGAGGCTTTCATAATGATAAAGGAAACACATTGTTTGAAAACTTAATAGCAACCATCGCAATCAATAGTCTTTTAGATACAAGAAAATCAAGAGCACATTTCAGTTCTGATGAAATGCTAAATCAAGTTATAGATGATATAAATATAAAGATGAAAAATTATTTGATAAAGTTTTACGAATAATTTAATAATTATATCTTTCTCTATATTTTTCTACTTTATCTTCCATTTCTTCATATAATTCAGAAGCTCTAATTGCCTCATAAATCTCTTTTTCTGATTTAATTCTATCAAGAAGGCGTTTCTGAGCTGCACCTTCATCCCATTCTATTAAAACATATGCCCTAAAAATATTATTTCCCTTACTATTCTTTTCTCTATATATATCCTTTATAGATACTTTCCAGTCTTCAAGAGTTGTAGCAACAACTTGTTCTTGAACTTGAGAAAACCTGTCTAACAAATCTGAATCATCTTCTTGTCCTGTCTCTTCTCTGACTCTTTTAACTAACGCATTCATCTCAGACCTTACCATACTTGCAAGTGTATTTGCAGCATCTAAGCTAGCCTTATTAATTGCAACTTGCATATCTTGACTTGTTGCACTTGAAGAGACCAATTTAAAACCTTCCTTTGTTGGTGTATTTAGATACCAATCTGGTGCTCCTTTTATAATACTCTTAGAAGCTGCTGGATTTAAATCAGTTTTATTTTTTGCACACTCAAAAATAAAAAACAATAACATAAATAAACATAAGTTCTTACCAATAATATTAAAAAACATACTTACCTCCTTAATAAATTAGGTTTAGTTTAATATACTAACTAATTCTGGTAATGTTTCATTAAATATTTTTTTACTTA
>MDTB01167757.1_pt1 | contig 20387 bp, 26 predicted proteins | sample 811161 | NCBI WGS metagenome assembly MDTB01 (sample SAMN05326650, study PRJNA326480) | marine metagenome | isolation source: seawater | place: Mediterranean Sea | collected 2009
TCCATTACATTAAAAGAAAAAAATATTTGAAAAATATTGCGATGCTTTTAAGGACATACCGAACATTTGTATTCCAGAAAAAATCAAAAATATTGAAAATGTAATGTGGATGAGTTACTTCTTTTTTGAAAATAGAGAAAAGATAGAAAATTACTTACAATCAAAAGAAATACAGACAAGAAAATTTTTCTATCCATTACATTTGCAGCCATGCTACAGTAATTTTCCTCTTGTAAAAAAAGACGGAAACTATGAAATATCAATCTCTCTTTATAACCATGGACTATGTTTACCATCATCTGTTTTAATGACCGATGATGAACAAGGTATAGTAATAAATGAAGTTATTAGCCAACTTAAGGAATAAAGATGCACATACCAGCATACACTCCGGAGTTTCATTATATTGATTTTGGTTTATTTAAACAATATAATGATTTTGTCTTTTCAACCTTTTCTTCTAATTTTAGATCAAAGCTAATACTAACTTTTGATACAGAATTATTTGGAAATTGGAGCCAGAAGCAAGAACAAGTATATCCTTATGTACTTTCATCTATTGCAGAAATACTACAAAAAAATAACTCTTCTGCAAGTTTCTGTCTTCTATTAGAAGATGCAAATAATATGAAAAAGACACCGGTCGAATGCATAGATAATATTATCAAGCGATTAGGTCCTGAAGCAATCCAGTTACATGGATGGCATCATAATATTAAAACACCAAGTGACTATAGCTATGAATGGTTTAGAAAGGGTAACGCTGGTATAAAAAGTCTTACTGGAAAAAATCCAAGTTATTTAGCACAACCCAGTTGGGTATGGAATGATGTTTCATCAATCATCTTGACTAATTTTGGAAACATAAAGGCCGTACGCGGTGTACAGTCTGGCCCTAATTTTTATAAGAGGTTAGATTATTGGCCAGAATTTAATTTCATGTTTCCTTATAAATACTTCGGAAAATTTCACTTTCCATATCAGTACATTGATTGGAAATATTATGATTTTTTTGGCAATGCATTAGATTTCACCACATGTAATTGGCATGCTACTGCTGCAGACATAACTAAAAAGTCCGGACCTTGCTTTATGGAAACAATTGCACATCCATTTAGGTTGACATGTGGTGATGTTGATAAAAACTTAAGTGAGTTTGAAGAGACAATAAAAAATTATATTGATAACGGCTTTGACATTATCGGTGCTTCTGAAGCAATTCAAATACTTGAACAAAATGAAGCCTTTCTAGACATGGGTGATTTAATTTTAATGAATCAAGACCAGCAATTTAATTTACAAAATATAAAACATTCTGCTGATCTAAACCGCGTGGAAGCTAATACTACGGAGTATGTCCGGTCAATGGAGCTACTTAAATGAATTTGATCATGACTGAGCATCAAGGCTGGAATTCACAAGGTGGTTCTAATCCAATAGATTTACCATTAAATCCAGATAAAATTATTTGTGATTTAGTAGAAAGTAATTTAAGTCATTTTAATAAAAATAAGTCTTTCGTTAAAATGTGGTTTTCCAAATTATATCATGATAGTGGAAACAACCTTGCCACAGTTCAAAACGAAATTTATAAAATAACTGAAAAAAACACTAGGGACGATTTAGTTTTTCTTTGTGGCCATATTATTGTTAATATGCTGGATTTTGGCAATAACAAGGTTTTAACGTATCATGGTTCTAATCTCAGTAATCATACTATAACAATTCCAATGCCGGCTTTTAATTATTCTTTAAACCCTAAGAGTTTTGATGAAAGAAAAGTAAAAGCTTCTTTTGCTGGATCGTTTGATACTCATTGGACTAGAAGGCATTTATGGCATTCTTTAAGAAATAGTAAGGATTGCATAGTAAAAGATACGGGAGCATGGCATTACTATAAACAGAAAAATGACCAAGTTTCCGAATATTCTAATTTTAAGGATTTACTTTCAGATAGTTTGATTACTTTGGCACCTAGAGGGACTGGCCCTTGTACTATAAGACTATGGGAAGCCATAGAATCTTTATCAATCCCATTGATAATATCAGACGAATATGAAAATCCAAATTTAGGAAGCTTAGGTTTAACAGACATGGCTATAAGAATCAATGAATGTCAAGCTCAGAATGTTGGCAACATAATCTCTTCTTTTTCAAAAGATTATCTACGGTCAAAATATGATAATCTAGTTAAATTTACTAGAGACAATTATAGTGAGCGAGTATTAAAAGTGCTTAAGTTGGAGCTAAATAAATGATAAATGTTTGGAAAGCAAAATCATCAGAACTACCCTGTATATGTGCAATTAATACGTTTAATAATGAACTTACTATTTATGCATGCTTACAGCAGGCTATTAAAAATTTTCAATCAAGCAACATATATGTTTTTGATGATGGTTCTAAAGATAAAACTATAGAATATATCGAAAAATTTAATAACGATTACAATGTAGACATTCATGTCTTATCAGTTGGTGACTTGGATCCATGGCCTGACCAAAAGGTTCCTAGAGATCACGGTCCAGGAAAGGGAACATTAATCGAAGCCGGAAAAACTCATGCAAAGTCAAAGTTTAAATCTTGGTGGGTTACAAAATCAAATTTTCCAGATGCAATTTATTTTTCTTTAGAGGCCGATGTAATATTAGCAGATGATGCCTTGGTAAGAGCCAGGAAAAGAATAGCAGAATGGAAAGATCCTGCAAATGATTGTGAGTTTTTTAATGTTGTGTTTACTATTGATTCCGAATATGTAAGACCAATGTGCTCAACTGAAGACAGCCTTGAAGATACATTGCCAGGCATTCAGCAAAGAAAAATATATGATCAACCCGGTGATTGGACTTTTGCATGCTTTTGGACTGGAGGCAATTTACAAATTGGTCCTGATCCTGCTTGGCCCTATGGTGCTTGTTTATTTCCATGGAGTAGAAAAAACCAGTGTGAAAAAAAAGGACAAGATACAGATATTCCTTATGGTTTTCATTTATACAATTACAATAATAATAATTTGAATAATGATTTTACCGGTAGACTAATGTTAAAAATAAAAGATTTAAACGATTTAGATGTTGATTGGTCAGTTCTGGAAAAAAGCTGGTTTCCAAAAGTCTTAAAAATAAATGAAAATTTAAAAAGATATATTGTAGAGGAATGATAAATGTTAATTGCTGGAATGTGGTGTTGTGATACTGGTGCACAGCTTTCGTTTAACGGCAGTGTTGCTGTTGTTGGTAATGGAGGCTGTTTATTAGAAAAAAAATATGGTAGTTTTATAGATAGTCACGATCATGTTGTCAGGTTTAATAATGCAAATACTGTAGATTATATTGCATCGACAGGAATAAAAACTACAGAGCTTGTTATAAATTGTCATGTATATAACAATGCAGACCTTAAAGCTGAAGGCTTTAGTGCTTGGAAATCAAATGAAGATGTTTTTTCAAGACATCAAGCTGCGAGAATATTATACGTTAACACGAATATGCCAACAAATGGAAGAGGGCCGGTTCCAAAAAAAAATCCATTCTACATTATGGAAAAAAAAATTTTTGATGGTTATCAGTATGCACCTTTAAAATTATCAAGAATACCAACTGTAGGATATGCCTTTGTTTTGAATCTTATCAGGTCAAAAATAAAGCCAAACCTTTTTGGATTTACTGTTAACCCTGATGCAAAATGGGATCATTATTTTGAAGATCGTCCCCATCCATCTGAATCACATTCACACTCAGAAGAAATGAACAACCTTTTGTATTTGTATAAAAAACAGTGGTTGAATTTATATACATAATAACTTTATAAATATGCACCCTGGTATCTATAATAAACCAGTGAAGGTGATTTATGGTAATTTATGTAGATATTGATGAAACAATTTGTATTACCCCGGGCGAAAAGCATTTGGCTAGAGATTACTCTTTGTCCAAGCCGATTAAAGAAAATATTTTAAAAGCGAATAATTTGTATGATAAAGGTCACACAATAGTTTATTGGACAGCTAGAGGAACAAGGTCTGGCGAATGTTGGTTTAAAGTTACACATCAGCAGTTAAATGATTGGGGTGTAAAATTTCATGAGCTAAGAATGGGTAAACCAGCCTACGACTTAATGATATGTGATAAAGTAATGAATACGGAGGATTGGAAGTGAATAAACCTGTTTTTGGAATCCCTGTGGCTTTTACTTCTGAAGAAAAAATAAATGTTCAAGCCACTTTAGATTATTGTAATTACTTAAAAGAAAACGGCGCTAGCAGACTAATGACAACCGCTGGTACATCAACATTTAATTTACTTACAAAAGATGAAATCCATGATCTCAATAAGAGGATAAGTGATTTAAATTGTGAAACGTTTTTAGGCTTACCGGAAATGTCTTTGTATCATACTTTAGAAATGGTCGAAAAATGCAATCAAGATTATAGTGATAACTCCAAATTACTTCTTTTGTTTCCAGAAAGATTTTATTCATATAACCAGGTCGTAGAATTTTTTACGACTATTGCGGATAAGTCTAGGTTTCCGATATACATACATGGGAAAACAATGCGCAAAGCTTCTGGTGGAAACTATGATTACTGTCAAAAGGTTATTAACGCTTTATCAATTCATCCTAACATAAGAGGAATGAAAGAAGAACACCCTAGCTTAAATAAATCTTTTAACGAAATAACTAAAATAAACTCTAGGTTTGAAACGATAGTGGCCGGCGGGAGCATGAGAAGGTTTATGTTTTTAAATTCTGCTGGTGCATCTACTTTTTTAACAGGGGTCGGTAACATACTACCTCAAATCGAATTGGATTTTTGTAATAGTATTGACAATAATGATTTATTAAATGCTAAAAACTTGATTGACAAATATGAAACGCCTTTGTTCGAAACTTTTATGGGATTAGGATGGCATAGAGGACTTAGGAATGCTTTACATTTACTAGGATTTGATTACAATTATGCTAGGAAACCGTTTTGTGTTGACCTAAAGAAAGAAGAGTTAAAACAAGTTCAGGCTTGTGTTAACAACATAATGGATTATAAGAATGAAAAATAAAGTTTGGATATTAGGTCCATGTAGTATGGAATCGGAAGATAACTTTTTAAAGGTTTTTAATACTCTGTCACCTTTGATGAAAGGTAGAGACTGGTATTTAAAAGCTAGTTTTGATAAAGCAAATAGAACTAGCTTACACGGCGGAAGAGGTCCGGGTTTAGAATACTGTTTAGATGTTTGGAGAAGACTAAAAAAGGATAATCCAAATTTAAAATTGCTAACAGATGTACATGAAACACAGCAAGTAGAAAAATTGGCCGGTGTTATAGACTGTATTCAAATTCCTGCTTTCTTATGCCGGCAGACTGACCTTATTGTCGAATGTGCAAAACATTTTAATCAAATAAATGTAAAAAAAGGACAATGGCTCGGTCCTCATAATTTGATAAAGTCGGTTGATAAAATTAAAGAAACAAACCCAGATTGTGAAGCATGGGTATGTCAGCGAGGTTCGAACTTTGGATACCATGAGCTTATAGTTCATTTCGGAATTGTGGACGAATTAAAACAGCACTATGACAGAGTAATCCTAGATTGCACACATGCTATCCAAAGATCTCGAGCCGTATATGGCACGCAGGGAGATCGAAAATTAGCAGAAAGATATTTTGCGGCTGCAGATATATTTGGCTATAACGGTGTTTTTGCAGAAGTTCATCCTAACCCTTCCTGCGCAGTTTCAGATGCTGACTGTCAATTAGAATTAGATCGTTTTGAAACACTTTTAAATATGGCGGACAGCGTTTCTAAATCCGTCAAAGGTTTAAACGATGACTAGATTGGCAGTTATCCCAGCAAGGGGAGGTTCTACTAGACTTAAGGACAAAAACATATATCCTTTAGCTGGAAAACCTTTAATTAGATGGATGGTCGAAGCAGTGGTTAAGTCTGGGTGTTTCGATAAAATAATTGTTTCAACAGATAGTAATTTGATATTTGATGCGGTCAAAGATTTACCGGTAGAAAGACATGTTCGTCCGACAGAACATGCAACGGTAAGGGCAACTGCCCTGAATGCAATGATTAACTTAATGGAATCTATAGATAAACCATTTGATGAGTTTGCTTATTTTCTGCCAACCTGCCCTTTTGTATCCCCAGATGATATATCTAAAGGAACTAATTTACTTTCTCAAGAAGTCGATTTTGTAGTCAGTATGACGCAAATTCCAGAAACACTTCAACTTGCATGCTTAATGAAAAACGGTTGGGTCATGCCAGTTTTTGACAACCTAGAATGTGGTCTAACAAATAGTAAATTCATTAAAAAATATTATAAGCCTTCGGGTGCTTTCTATATGGGAAAATGGAATAAGATTCTAGAAAATAAAAATTTTTTTAAAGGCAGTGTAAAAGGCGTTATGATACCCGCGGAAAGGTCTGTAGATATAAATACTTTAGAAGACATTAAATTCGCAGAGGCAATGTGTGATTAAAGGAATAAACTTAGGTTCTGGAAAGAGTTGGTCTTCGCCTGGTTGGATTGGTTTAGATGAACTAAATGGTATTTATTTGGACGAAAACTCTGTGTTGCCATTTATGGATAGATCTGTTGAGAATGCTTATTCTAGCCATTTTTTTGAACATGTTGATGATAAAACATCTGTTAATCTTTTTAATGAAATATATCGTGTACTTAAGCCTGGTGGCTGTTTTAGAATAGTGGTACCAGACTTTAAGTTATTACACGAAGAATGCCTTAAGTCAGGTATAAAAATATTTAAAGAAGCTGGATTTACCGGCCGAGATGAATGGAAAGAAAACGGTATCGAGTATAATGCTGCCAATTGCCTTTTTCACTATATAGCAAATTATGACAAAGGTGAAGAAGGTGCTCCAGGTTTTTATAGAGGGCCACCTAAAATTTCCAAAGATGAAGCTGCCAAAATAATTAATTTAAACACAGACGATCTCTGTAATTATCTATATGAAAGAATCCCAGCTGGCAAAGACATAAAAACTCAGCATATTAATTTTTGGTACACAGAAAAATTTTCTACTATGTTTAAGAAATATTCTGGGTTTAAAAAGTCAAGTCACATGAATTCTTCTATTCCAGAAATAGCATGCGGTCATTTCGATAATTGGAAAGATAGAAGCAAGGTTAGTTTATACGTAGAAGGAGTTAAGTAATGAAAATTGCATTATGTTTATATGGCCACACTGGCATTAATAAGTTGGCTAGCCTAAGAATGGATGGTGACATTACAAAAGAGTCACAAGGTGCCTCTACTGCGCTAGACCGTCCCTTTAGTGGTTTTACCAATAGTCTTTTATCTAAGTACGATACAGATGTTTTTATACATACTTGGTCACATGAAAAAAAAGACACTATTGAAAAATTCTATAATCCAAAGAAGGCAATCTATGAAGAGCAAATTGATTTCCCAGTCAATCTAGAAGAATTTGGATTGATTGGTGACGACTATACCAAATGGAAAGTCAGCGATGACGCAAAAAAAGGCTATAAGATTCTTATTGATGACCGACCATCTTGGGAACACCTTATGAAAGAATTAAATAGGGAAGCATATCGAGCTCAAAGTAGATGGTATAGTACAAAAAAAGCAATAGATTTAAAAAGACAATATGAACTTGAAAATAAATTCGAATATGACTATGTCGTAGTTGCTAGGTTTGATTGTTTGTTTTTTGCTCAATTTCAGTTTGAACGCTTACCAGATGAAGGATTTTTTGCTTCAAAAAGAAAAGGGAGGGTTGACTTAGATGAAGCACTGTTTGATTTTTACTTTATGACCGACTCTAAAACAATGGATAAGTTTGGAACACTTTATGATCACGTTAAAGAGTATTGCATAAGGCCAACTTTTGCATGTCGCGAGCATCTAAAAAAACACATTGGCGACGAAAAATTATATCATTATTTTACACACCATCAACATTATGACAAAGCTTAATACAAAAAACATAGTAAATCAAATTAATGCTAATGGTTTTTTTCATTACAAAAACCTTATCACGGATGAAAATTGTGATAAGATTTTATTTAATTTATCGTCAATGAAATCAGCTATCAATATACCATATAGTAATATTGCTTGGGGCTTTGGGAATCTTTTAGGAGATCCTAATTTTTCTTGCATTTACAATAATGTAATTATAAAAGAAATATGTGAGAATTATCTTTCAAAAGATTTTGTGTTTAATCATTTAATGGTAAACAATAAAGTTGGCTGGATAGGCCCGGGTGTAGAATGGCATCAAGAAATATTTAATGTTGACACTTATGCTCCTGGCGGAAACAAAAATCCGGACAGTTGGAAAAATTTTCTTCAAGTGTATATTGCTTTGGATCCACATACACTTGAAAACGGCTGTTTGAAAGTTGTTCCAAAATCTCACGAATTAGGTGTCCTACCCTGTGAAGACATTGTCAACGAATTGCTTAACCATAAAAGAAGAATACCTTATGATACCATGGTTGAAGTTAACAAAAAATATCCTTTAAAAAACGTAATAATGCAGCCCGGAGACGTATTGTTTTTTAACCATAGGTTTATTCACGGATCAGCTTCTAACACTTCAGATAAAACTAGAAGATCGATCGTTATGCAGGCAAGATTACCCTATGAAAGAGATGAGAAGATATTTTCTAATGAAACCAAATACCGAAGTGATTTTGTCTTGAGGACTCTAGAGAAAAAAATATTAAAAATTAAGAGTAAAAACACTTATAATGATTTTAACAAGGGTAAAAAATGAGACTTAACAAATATATCCATGATGTAGAAAGAATGAAGATTGCTAGAAAAAACAAAAAGCAATTTACTAGGCTTGATTGCGCTGAAAGAATTTTCAATTATGATGAAGATCTTTTCGAAGGATTTATTAAATCGTTAACACAGGAAGATTTCATTACGTATCCGTCTTATGCTGAATATGCTGTTTTGGAAGACAAGCTGGCCAAGTATCTAGGTGTCAAGCAAAACAACGTATCATTAGCAACTGGGTCCGATTCTTGCATAAAAGACCTCATTCAGGTTACATGTACAGAAGGTTCGGAAATAATTTCTGTATCTCCTTGCTTTCCTATGTATTTTGTTTATGGTTTTGGTTTTGGTGCCAAATTTACAGGCATTGATTACTTGGAATTCAGACAAAAAGGAGTCGATGCTTATCTTGACCATGTTAACGAAAATACTAGACTGGCTATATTTACAAATCCAGGTAGTCCGTATGGTGAGTATACTGATCCATCAGAAATATCTCGTCTTTGTAATAGTCTAAAAGAGAAAGGAATCATTTTATTGGTCGATGAGGCTTACGTTGATTTTTCTCCGGGAAGTTGTATCTCTTTATTAAAGCATCATGATAACATGATTATATCTAGAACGTTTTCAAAAGGTTGGGGAGCTGCCGGAACTAGAGTTGGGTATTTTGTAGCAAATGAGAACTTAATAGACTTAGTTTCAAAAGTTAAGCTGACATATCCAATATCTTGTACTTCGATGAAATTTGCTTCTTTTCTTTTAGATAATTTTTCTATGGTGGAGAAATACTGTAATGATACTGTTAGAGATAGAAATAAATTATGTGATCTTCTAGAATCTGCTGGATATGATGTTGTAAGAGCTCACACGAACACTATTCATTTTCATGAATCTAGCGGAGATAATTCTACTACGATAGAAATATTAGATCAACACGGTGTTTCTTTTAAGTGTGGCGGAAGGAAAACAGGAACTGCAGTTAAAGTACCAGGCGATGTTAGAACATCTTGGATTAGGCTTTCAGTTGGCCCAGGCATACATAAAACAGAATTTATTAAAAATATTTTAGAAGGAAATCCAAATGTATAGCATAGGACTAGAACAAGATTTTATATTCATACACATTCCAAAAACTGGTGGCACATCTGTTAAAGATTGTTTGATAAGAAATTATCCTAAAGAAAATTTGTTTTATACTGACTTTGGTTATCATGCACCTTTAAGAGAATATGTTAAGGCTATTAAATCTAATCCTAATTGTAAACCAATGGCAGAATATGTTATATTTGTTTGTGTTCGCAATCCATGGGATAGAATGGTTTCACTTTATAACTGGAAAACAAAAGGTACCGCAAAAGAAGACTATAAATTAAATGAATCAAAGGCTCAAATAAGATTAGATACCGGCAAAGCAAACAACCAGCGCCCAAACACAATGCTGCCAAAATCTCTAAGTTTTGATGATTTTATTATTGGTCATCATCGATTTTTAGAGTTTAAAGAAATTATTCCATTCGATTGGTGGACTTCTTGTGAAGGAGGTGAATATCATGTTAATACCTTAAATTTTAATTTCCTGCAAAACCACTTTGAAGTCATGGCAAATACGGTTTTACATTTGAAAGATCCATCTTTGTTGCATATTCACAAGACCAGGCATAAACATTATTCTGAATACTATGATCAGTTTACCGCAGGGATTGTTCACGGACTCAATAGCGAAGAAATCGATAAATTCAAATGGAGATTTGAAATGAGTGATGCGTATATAAAAAACATAGAGGAGTAAGTCTTGAATAAACCAAAAACTATTTTTTGCGACATTGATGGTACTTTATTGTACCACCATGGAGATTTAAATAAACAAATGAAAGAAGAACCGGTATTATTACCTGGTGTTAGAGAAAAAATTGTTGAATGGGATCGCCATGGATATAATATAATTTTAACTACTGGTAGAAAAGAATCTTGTAGAAAATTAACAGAGGAACATCTAGAAAAAGCTGGAATATTTTATGATCAGCTAATAATGGGTATTGGCGGTGGCCCAAGAATACTAATAAACGATCTAAAACCAGATTCAGACAAAGAAACTGCAACTGCAATAAATTTAATAAGAAATAAAGGAGTAAAAAATGTCAAAGTTTGATCATATTACAGATGAATATATTAAAGAAGCATTAGAGGATTATAAAGACAAAATTGATGCAAAAAAACCCGATGAACTTTCTCTTAGCACTTACAGAGTAGATAAACCATGGGGATATGAGGTTTGGCTTGAAATGAATGAATTTTTTGCTCTTAAATTAATCCATTTTAAACAAGGTAATAGATGTAGCTTACAGCTTCATAACAGAAAAATTGAATCTGTTTATGTTATTTCTGGTGAAGCAGAAGTATTTCTTGAAGACGATGATGGCGTATTACAGTCAAAAATTTATGGCCCTGGATCTGGCTGGTCTGTTCCACTTAATAAAAAGCATCGTGTTTATGCAAAAACAGACTTTACTATTATTGAAGCACAGAGCCCTCACTTGAATGACATCATAAGATTTCAAGATGATACAAATAGACAATCAGGGACAATTAAGAGTGAACATGGCGGAAATTAAATACAAAGTCTGTATATTGGCAGCTGGTAAGGGTACGAGAAATACAAAATATGTTAACCTTCATAAGGCACTTTTGCCTTTAGGTAATAAGGCAACTATTTCAAGAATTATTGAATCTTTTCCTAGTAATACCGAATTTGTAATTGCAGTTGGCTACAAAAGCGATCAGGTAAAATCGTATCTCAATTACACACATTCAGATAAATCAATTACTTTTGTTGATATAGATAACTACAATGGCCAAGGTTCAGGCCCTGGCCTTAGTTTATACAAATGCAAAGATTATTTACAATGTCCTTTTATTTTTCTTGGGGCAGATACTTTAGTTGATTTTCAAGAAAACCACACTGTCCCAAATCGAAACTGGATTGGTGTTGGTGATTGTTCTAAGTGGTCAAATGTTTCAAAGCAATATTGCATGTATGATAAGACAAACGGATTTTACTATAGCTTTATACAAGGTAGCAATCCAGAACTAAACAATTGTTTTGTTGGCGTAGCTGGTATTAATGATTATAATAGTTTTTGGTCCAGTCTAAAAGACTCAACTCAAATAAATGGCGAACATCAGGTGCTAAACGGTTTTTCAAATCTTGAAAAAATTGAGTCAATGAGGTTTGAAACATGGAGAGACACCGGAAACAATGAAAGCTATGGATATGTTTCCGCACAATATGGAAATATAGTAGAGCCAAAGCCCGACGAATCGATTTTTATTGATAATGGAAAGGTTTTAAAATATTTTGATGATAAAGAAAAGGTCGAAAATCGGGTAAAGAGATCAAAGATATTGCAGCCAAATGTACCCGTCGTTCAAAAACTTCATTCAAATATATTCGGTTATGACTTTATTCCCGGTAAACGATTTTCAGATATTTTAGATCATAGACAGATCGAAAGTTTTTTTGCTTTTTTTAAAGAAATTTATTTAGATAAACAAGTTGAGCTTAAGAACGTAAAATCGTTTAATGAAAATTGCAATAATATGTATCGAAACAAAACATTTAAAAGGGTTTTCGCACATAAAGAATTTGATAGTTTGGATTCTGTTAAGTACATAAATGGCGTAAAAGTAGATTTTGTAGCTGACATGTTGCAAAAAATTGATTGGGATGTGTTTGTTAAAAATGCAATTCCAGTAACTATTCATGGTGACATGTCCCCAGAGAATATCCTTTATAATCCCGATAATGGAAAATTTACTTTAATAGATTGGAGAGATAAGTTTGGAGATGACTTATACGTAGGTGATGCCTACTATGACCTATGTAAATTAGATCATGCATTAATTGTTAATGGTGAGATCATAAGATCTAAACAATATTCCGTCGAAGTGTTTAATGAAAACTCGGAAATCAGTATTGATTTTAAAAGTAATCTTATAGATGCTAGATTACTTTTAGAAAAATTTTGTTTGAACAATGGGCTAGACTTTGATTATATTAAACTACTGACAGCAGTAACTCTACTAAATATATCTTCTGTTCATTCCGATGATACTTTTAACCGGTTCCTGTTTTTGTATGGAAAATTACTTTTAATGGAGCATCTCAAAAATGAATGATCTAAATGGCTTGATTGAACTCTATAAAAAAGAGTCTGCCGATGTTTTTAATAGTATCTCCAATGGTGAGATTACTGCTATGGTTGATTTGATATGGAAGACATATCAAAATGGTGGTACTGTTTTTTGTTGCGGTAACGGAGGAAATGCTGGGTTTGTAGCTAACCTTGTTTCTGACTTTGCTTTACATCCCTTTGTTGCAGAGGATAAGTCTAAGCCGTTAGATATAGAAAAAAGGTTCTCCGTTATTGACTTAACATGTTCGAGTACGATGATGACTGGCTTACTTAATGATTTAGGCGCCAACCATATCTTTAGTGGACAGATAAAAGTACATGCAAAGCCTGGAGATTTGGTTATTGGGTTTTCTGGGTCTGGAAATTCTGGAAACATACTGGCAGCGTTTGAAGAGTCTAGACGTTTGGGAGGTAAATCATTAATGATAACAAGGAATAAAAATGGTAAATGTTCTCCCTATTGTGATGTAATAGTAGAGGTTCCTGGAGATTCTACTTATCCTGGCCAAACAGGTAAAAATAACAATAACTTTCATTTTGAAGACTGCCTGGCCAAACTAACACATTTAGTTACCGGTATCTTAAAAGGAAGGATTCAAAATGAAATTGAGTGCTAATAAATTAAGACAACATGTTCTTCGTATGGTTTATGAAAAGCAATCTGGGCATATCGGAGGAAGTTTTTCACTAGCAGAAGTAGTAGCTTATCTTTACTCTAATTATGATATCGCTTCAGGAAAAGAAGTTGGAACTTCAAAATTAGTATTATCAAAGGGCCATGCTGTTCCTATTTTATATGCCGCCTTATATGAAATGGGCATTTTAGATGACAGTGATATATCAAAGTTCAGAGAGATAGATTCACCTCTGCAAGGACACCCAGATAAATTAAGATTACCATATATGCATGCAACAACTGGTTCTTTAGGCCAAGGGCTCAGCATTGCGATTGGTCATGCACTGGCAATGAAACTCAAGTCTATGAATAAAAAATGCTTCTGTATTGTTGGTGATGGTGAAATTCAAGAAGGTCAAATTTGGGAAGCTTTTATGTTGGCTCCAAAATTTAAATTAGATAACCTTATATGTTTTATAGATTCTAATAAGTCACAAAACGACGGATTGGTTGACGATATATTGCCTTTGGATCCTTTAAAAGAAAAAATAGAAAGCTTTAAGTGGGACTGTTTAGAAATTGATGGTAATTCTATGGAAGAAATAGATAATGCATTAAATGGCCTAAAAGAAAATGGTAAGCCAAAATGTATTATTTTAAATACCCAGAAAGGATCAGGCGTATCATTTATGAACGACCCTGCTTGGCATGCCAAAGCACCAAATAAGGATGAATACGAGGCAGCACTTAAGGAGCTAAAATGAAAGCGACAAGAGATGCATTCGGCCAACAACTGGTCGAATCCGCAAAGAACGATAAAAACATTATTGCTTTAAATGCAGATCTTTCAAAAGCTACCAGACTTTCAAAGTTTTTAGATGCATATCCAGATAGATTTTTTGAATGTGGAATTGCTGAATGTAATATGCTTGGAATTGCTTCTGGAATGTCAGAATACGGCTACAAGGTTTTTCTAGCTTCGTTTGCATCTTTTCTAACAGGAAAGTATGATGTAATCAGGGTATCTATTGGCTATTCAAACGCACCAGTAGTATTGGTAGGAACACATGCTGGTTTAGCAATTGGAAAAGATGGAGTCACTCAAATGGGGTTAGAAGACATCGGTCTAATGCGTGGCATTCCAAACATGAAAGTAATCCAACCAGCAACTCCAATCGAAGCTCGGCTAGCTACTAAATTTCTTGCTGAAGAAGATTTAGACAGCCCAGCTTATTTGAGAATTGGGAGACAACCGGTTGAAGAAGTATTTGATGAAAATTACAAATTTGAATTTGGTAAAGGTGTGACAATAAAAGATGGAAACGACATCACTTTAATGTCCACTGGATGTATTTTACCAGAGGTGATCAAAGCCTCTAAACAAATCGAGTCTAAAGGTATTTCGTGTCGTATTATTAATATTCATACTATCAAACCAATAGATAGAGAAATAATAATCAAGGCTGCAAAAGAAACTAAAAAGATCTTTACTATTGAAGACCATTCTATAATCGGAGGCCTAGGCTCAGCTGTTACTGAAGTTGTTAGCGAGACTTTTCCAACTTTCGTAACCAGGATAGGTTTGAATGATGTTTTCCCTGAGTCTGCTCCGCCTGCTGACTTATGGCACAAATACGGTCTATCTGCTTCTAAAATAGCAGAAAAGGTTTTAAATGATCTCTGATTGGAACAAGGTAGAAAAAGAAATTAGAAATCAAGGATATTCTGTTTTCCAGCAGTCTGGCCTTGATTTTAATCATTTAGCTCAATCGGCAATTGAAATGTGTAAGGATGATTCTTATGAAAGAGGTTCCGTGTATCGATCTCATGTTTCTAATTTCAATAATAGTGATTTAGCTGGTTTGATTTTTAGTCGTCCGATATTTGATATCTTTAATAAAGATTCATGTATTCCCCAAGATGTATTTATTACACATGAATTTAAAAACGATATATCTAGAAACAACTATTTGCATTTTGATAGGCTTAGGTGTTTAAAGGTTTTGGTATATCTTCAGGATGTAGATGAAGATAATGGCCCTTTTTCAATAGTACCAAAGAGCCATATTAAAGGTGCAGAATTACGAAGGTCCTTTTCTAAACTAAACGATTATGAAGAAAAGAAAAATCGCATAGATATAGACTACCCAGAAATAAAGTATGACTTAAAAAAAATAATAGGACCTGCGGGAACTACTATTATTTTTGATAGTGATATATTCCATTGCGGCGGCAATGTTTCTCAGGGAAGAGAAAGACTAGTCATAAGATCTCACTGGTACAAAGATTATAATTGGAGAGTGACTTCATGAGGATTCTTGTTACTGGTGGCACAGGAATGGTTGGATCGGCTTTTAAAAAAATTGATACTACTCACGAAGTAATTTTAGTAGGATCTAAAGACTACGATTTGACTAATACTAGACAAACTAAAAAGATGGTAATGAGCACCCGCCCAGATGCTGTTATTCACTTGGCTGCTAAAGTAGGTGGGGTGAAAGGAAACTCTGATTATGTAGCAGACTTTTATTCGCAAAACGCAAGAATAAATGTAAATGTATTAGACGCATGCCACGATAAAGGCGTTGAAAAAGTTGTTTCACTTCTTTCGACCTGCATATATCCCAACAAGGTAAAATATCCACTAACTCCTGATCAAATACATTCTGGAGAGCCCCATCCCAGTAATTTTGGTTATGCCTATGCTAAGAGAATGTTAGATATTCATTCTCGCGCGCTGAGAGCGCAATATGGCCGCAATTATGTAACGGCTGTGCCAAACAACATGTATGGTTTAAACGACAGCTATGATTTAAATAATGGCCATGTTATTCCTGCTGTTATAAGAAAGATATGGGAATCTAAAATAAGTCAAGCACCTGCTGTTTTTTGGGGAAATGGTCAAACATTAAGAGAGTTTAGTTTTGCACCGGATATAGCTAGAATACTTTTGTGGATGGTTGATAACTATGATGATCCTGAACCTTTAAATATTGGAAATACTGGCGAGATAAGTATAAGTAACATTGTTCAGAAGGTCAGGTCGATTATGGATCATAGGGGTGGTGTTGAATGGGATATATCTATGCCTGCGGGGCAGTTTAAGAAACCTAGCGACAATTCTAAATTTCTATCTTTAAGCCCTGGTTTTAAATATACAGATATAGATTCTGGCTTAAAGCAAGTCTGTACATGGTTTATGAAGAGATATCCAAATGTTCGCGGAAAGTAAGAAATGGAATGTTGGATTGATTTGTGGATCTTTTGATGTAATTCATCCAGGATATATCAAAATGTTTATTGATGCAAAATCTGTTTGTAGCAAGATTATTATAGCCTTACAATCTGATCCAACTATTGACAGGCCCCATAAAGAAAAGCCCTTACAAACCCCAGAAGAAAGAGAATTTATATTAAGGTCTATTAGATATATTGACGATGTAGTTCATTATACAACTGAACAAGATCTATATAATATCTTAAAAACAGACATATATGATGTAAGAATATTAGGTACAGACTATCTAGAAAAAATATTTACTGGTTCGGACTTAAACCGGGAAATTTACTTTCATGATAGGAACCACGAATATTCTACTACCGAATACAAGAAAAAGATTAGGAGAAAAAAATGAAAACACTTGTAACTGGAGGTTGTGGTTTTATTGGTAGCAACCTAGTTGATAAATTAGTAAACCTAGGATATGAAGTCATTGTTGTTGATGATTTATCTTCTGGCAAAAAAGAATTTATGAATGGCGGTGCTAAGTATATTTTTAAGGATTTTAAAACATGTCTATTAGAAAATAATGTTGGGTTTAAAAATATAGATGTGGTTTTTCATTTAGCAGCCGAGGCTAGAATTCAACCTTCTTTTGAAATGCCTTTATATACTTGTCATAATAATTCCTACGGGTCTGCCGTTGTAGCGGAGTTTGCCAGAAAAGAAGGCTGTAAAGTTGTATATGCAGGTTCTTCATCATTTTATGGAGGTGTTTATTTAAACCCTTATGCTTTTGCAAAATGGCAAGGTGAAGAGGTGTTTAAAATGTATTCGGAGGTTTACGGAATAACTACTGGTATTGCAAGATTTTTCAATGTATATGGTCCTAGAAATCCACTCCTTGGGCAATATACTCCTGTTGTCGCTATTTTTGAAGAGCAGACAAAAAACAGTCAGGATCTTACTATTGTTGGTGATGGAGAACAGAGAAGAGATTTTACACACGTGCATGATATTTGCGATGGACTTATTGCCATATCAAAAGGTGATTGGAAAGGTGAGATATTTAATTTAGGAACAGGCACAAATCATTCGATAAATGAATTAGCAAATCTATTTCCTGGTAATAAAAAATATTTACCAGCTAGACCTGGTGAAGCAAGAACCACAAAAGCAGACATATCTTTTACTACAAAATCAACAGGTTGGAAACCTAAACATACGCTTGAAAGCTATGTTGCAAGTATTCTGGAGACGTTATGAACGTAGGCATAATCGGTCAAGGATTTGTAGGTAGCGCAATAAATAATACTTTAAGTAGATACCATGATGTAAAGACCTATGATATAGATAGCACAAGGTGCAATTCTTCGTTGGAAAGCCTTATGAGTCATTCTGACATAGTGTTTGTTTGTGTGCCAACGCCAATGAGAAAAAATGGCTCATGTGATACGAGGATTTTAGAATCTGCAATTAATTCTGCATATAATGAAATTAAGAAACAGAATCCAAACCCAAAACATTCTGATTTTCTTAATTATCAAAAAACTAAAAAGGTTTTCGTCATAAAATCAACTATTCCACCAGGTACAACTGAAAAATTATCGCTGGCATATCCAAGAATTAATTTATGTTTTAGTCCAGAATTTTTAACTGAGGCTAATGCTTGGGATGATTTTAAAAATCAAAATAGAATTATAGTTGGCGGAGAAGGTGCAAAAAAAGTAAAACAAATGTTTAGAAAGGCTTTTCCAAAGATTCCAATTATTATTACCAAATCTCAAACGGCAGAAATGGTCAAATACTTTACTAACTGTTTTTTAGCTACAAAAGTTACATTTGCAAATCAAATGTATAATATCTGTGACGCGGCAGATGTTGACTATGACAAGGTTTGTGAGTACGCACTTTATGACAACAGAATAGGGAAAAGTCATCTTGCAGTACCTGGGCCAGATGGTGATATGGGATTTGGTGGACATTGTTTCCCTAAGGATTTAGCGGCAATGATTAACTTTTCCTATCAAGAAAATGTTGACAATACGTTTTTAGACTGTGTGGATCGTTATAATGCTAGAATTAGAACCAATAAAGATTGGTATGAAATGAAAGGAAGGGCAGTATCAGATGACTAAACAAAAAACAGCATTGGTGACTGGTATAACCGGTCAGGATGGATCTTATTTATTGGATCTACTTCTACAAAAAAATTATAAGGTTATCGGTATAAAAAGAAGGACTAGCACAATATCAACTGCTAGAATTGATCATAACTACGACGATAAAAATTTCAAAATGTATTATGGTTCAATGCATGAAAGCTCATGGATGTATCGTTTGCTAAACAAATATAAGCCAGATGAAGTTTATAATTTAGCTGCGCAAAGTCATGTAAGGGTAAGTTTCGATTGCCCAGTAGAGACTACTGACATAGTTGCAACAGGCGTTCTTAGATTATTAGAAGCAGTAAGGCATTGTTGCCCTAACGCTAGGTTTTATCAGGCTTCTAGTTCTGAAATGTTTGGCGACAATCCAGAAAATCCTCAAAGTGAAAAAACCGCGTTAATGCCTGCAAGTCCTTATGCATGCGCAAAGGTGTATGCACATAACTTGGTAAGAAATTACAGAGAGGGGTATGGCCTTTTTACTTGTTCTGGCATCTTGTTTAACCACGAATCTCCAAGAAGAGGAGAAACATTTGTCACGAGAAAAATTACCTTGGCTGCCGCAAGAATTAAATTAGGAATGCAGTCAAAGCTTTACCTTGGTAATTTAGATGCAAAACGTGATTGGGGCCACGCAAGAGATTACGTGCAAGCAATGTGGTTGATGCTTCAACAAGAAAAGCCAAACGACTATGTAATTTCAACTGGTAAAACATATTCTGTAAAAGAATTCCTGCATACCGTTTTTAAAATTGCAAATCTTGACGTCGATAAACATGTTGAAATTGATAGTCGTTTATTTAGGCCGCATGAAGTGCCTTTGCTACTTGGTGATTCAACAAAGGCAAAAAAAGAGTTGTCATGGTCCCCGATGTATGATATGCAAATGTTAGCAAAAGAAATGTATCTTACTGATTTTAACGATCAATCAAAAATATTACGCGGGAATTTTGGTACTGTTCCACCGCATGCGTGGACATAATTTTGTAAATACTTTAAATGCCTCTTATAATAATCAGAGAGGTGTTTATGATTTTCCCAACCGGTAAACCACATATTAGTTATTCAGAAATAAAAACATGGCGTGAATGTCCGTGGAAGCACAAAAAAATGTATATTGATAAAATTGAAACTTGGGAAGATAACCCCTATGCTGAATTCGGTACAATAATACATGATGTGATTGAGCAGTATTTAAAAACAAACGTCATGAATATAGACAGCGTTGAATCAAGATTACATGATAAGTGGCAAGAGTTTGGTTTTGATAGTGAAGACTACATCAAAAAATTGACTATTCAAAGAGCAAAGTTTAATTTAAAATATAGACACGAACCGTTTCATTCCTGGGTAAAAAGCGCGCACAATATTTTAAACAATATTCCTGATTTTATGGAAAAAA
>MDTB01046602.1_pt1 | contig 20386 bp, 19 predicted proteins | sample 811161 | NCBI WGS metagenome assembly MDTB01 (sample SAMN05326650, study PRJNA326480) | marine metagenome | isolation source: seawater | place: Mediterranean Sea | collected 2009
AATAAATTTAATATTTTTTTTGTTAAGCACTACACTGGGGGTGTAGGGGTCGCAGGTTCAAATCCTGCCGTTACGACCATTCACTGTTACAATTAATTACTAAAAACACTGTATTACTATTAACTTTATATTAATTATTATTTGTCTTAATTTCATCTAATATTATCTAAATATCAAAAATTTGTAGACATAGTGTCGAATTAGTATTTTATTCTCTCACATTTTTGTTGAATCACAAATTCTTATACTTGGGGGAAGAAATGGTGGCACAGACATTCAAAACACTCATATTTATATCAATTTTTTCTTTGTCAGCCACTGCTTATGCAAATCAGAAAAACATCATTTTTATGTTATCTGATGACCAATCATGGTCTGGTTTATCCGTTGTAATGAATCCTCCTGATAAAAATTCTTCGAGTTTGTATGACGAAACTCCAAATTTAGAAGCGCTTGCGGCAGAAGGCACTCGTTTTACGCATGCATATGCTCCCTCTCCAGTATGTTCTCCCTCAAGAATTAGTATCCAGACTGGAAAAACCCCCGCCAGAGTAAAATGGACTAAAGCGGCACCTTTTATAAGTGCTGAAAGTGGACAATATTTGATACCCCCTCAGCACGATAAAAATATAGCTCACTCCGAAATCACAATAGGTGAAATGCTTAAAACAGCCGATTACAAAACAGCCCATCTTGGTAAATGGCATTTGCTGGGCGGTGGGCCTGAAAGTCATGGCTATGACTTTAGTGACGGAGATACCGGTAATAAATATGCCGCTAAATTTTTTGACCCCAATCCGGTAGATTTATTTGGCATGATAGAGCGAGCAGAAAAATTCATAGATGAATCACAAAAAGAAAACAAACCATTCTACATCCAACTCTCTTTTCATGCACTACACTATCCAGAAAATGCACTGAATGATACTATTGAAAAATATAGACAAAAATACCAGGTCAGTCTTCAGGAAAGGGATATTCAGAGACTTGCCCTTAATGAGAATATGGATACAGCCATTGGAAGACTGTTTAATTATCTTGAAGCAAAAAATATAGCCAAAGATACATTTATAATATATATGGCTGATAATGGAGCGTTCCAACGTTTTTCCTCTCTGAAAGGAGGCAAAGGTACTCTTTCGGAAGGCGGCATTCGGGTTCCTTTTATAATAAAAGGTCCTGGAATTCCAAAAAATACTATTAGCCATTTCCCAATAGTAGGATACGATTTGTTTCCTACATTTATGAGCATAGCCGGGTTAAAAGATTATCCCGAATATTTGGATGGGATTAATATTATTAATACTTTCGATGCGAAATATAACCCAAGTTCAAGGCCAAATGAAGGATTGATATTCCATTTTCCACATTATCAAAAAAATCAAAAACCTGCGTCTGCGATAATTATTGATAATATGAAACTTATAAAACATTATGGACAAGAATCAGACATGCTGTTTGACCTTTCAAATGATACCGCTGAGCAGGATAATTTGATTAGTAAAAACCCAAAACTTTATAGGAGCCTTTTGACTAAGCTGGAGGATTATTTGCAATCAGTTAATGCATCTATGCCTTTATTAAACCCTAATTTTGACGCTTATTTAGTAGTAGAATCGGAAAAAAGAAAAAGAAAATAAAAAAAGAAAAATAATTATTAAATGCAAAGCATAATGCAAAATAGTTGTTAAACACTGCCTATAATATTTTTTTATTGCCGGATAAAGTTAGCGCATTCAATAATCTCAGACTTACCATTCTATCATTTATCTAGCTAATGTTGCGGTACAATGTGTGCAACTGATTGGGTTTGGGAAATGGACTTTTACAATATCTTTTTCGTTCAATTTTATAAAACTTTGAGGTAAAACTAATACGGATAGTGCTAGCTCATTCCTGTAGTTTAAGTTCCGCTAATGGCAACTATAATATAAAATGGTTTCTCTATTTCTTCTAACCTGTCACGACAACTATTTCCTAATGGCTTAGACAATAATTAAGTTGTTGGAGTTGATACTAGCTTATCTCTAAGCAAATAAATATTAGGAACATCTTGCTTGGATAGTCTTAAAAACAATCTCTAGCAACTTACTCATAAAATTTTGATAAATACAATTTTACAAAACTTAACATGTTTATTCAAAAATAAAAGCTATTACGAGCGTCTTACTTACCTTTAGTTTTATTATTTTCATCAGCTCGTTCTTTCAATTTTGCTTCGACCTGCTTCATCATGCCTAAAGCTTGGTTAAATGCTTGAGGAGACATCGCTATCTCCGACGATTTTTCAAATTTATAAGAATTGTCGTCATTTTGACCAACGATATTCATACAATCCATTCTTATAGCTCCAGATACTATTCGGATATTAAAGATGGCATCTATTAACTGAGTTTTCAATTTATCTTCCTATTTTGTTAATTATAAATTTTTGGTAATTAAGGGTGAAAATTGACGCGTCAATGCAGTTTCAACTTATTACCCCCAATTCACCTCTTTCAGATTTGCATTTATGTCAATTGTATCCAAAAATAACCCATTATGAATTGTTGCATAAAGTTTGTAATATTTCTATATTCAACATTTTTTTGTTACATCCTGATTTAATAAGTTTATAATTTAGGAATTATTTCCTACTTATATCGTCTTATAAGGTGTTCAACTAATTTATGTTAGATACATATTTTTTTGATAGAAGTTTAATTTTTTTTATCACTAGTTTTTTTGTATGAAGCCTAGAACTTATCCTTCGTATTTTTTTTTGGAAGCTCCTTGTCCATAAATTTTTAAGGGAGAGTTTATAATGAGAGTTGGAAATAAATAATTTTGCCACCCAGATCGCTCTGCTTAGGAGACCGGAAAAGCTGAGGCAGGAATTTCTGGTTAGTTTATAGATGTTTTATAAGTTGTTCGTACAGTGTTAGCAGAGAGGATGGCATAAACTTTCTTGGAGTAAAAATAATTAATAAAATTTATTCAAAAACAGATTTGAGTGATGTTTTATAGTAAAATATTATAATTCAATTATAAGATCTAACCTATATTTAACTTATAGTTTGATTGTGCACGAATGCTCATTCAGGTCAAAGGGGTACGACATAGAATCTAAATTATGAGTGCCAATCAACTTGATTTTCAAAGCAAAGTAAATCTTGAATTACATGAAAGCCAGCTTGTGAGGAAAACGAAAATATATTTAAAATAGCTCTAACAAGCCAGTATTCTAGAGACAGGTGAGTTATAACAAAGTCTATTTTAATAAATCATGCAATGGTTGAATTTTCTTCAAAGGAAAATTTGGAGCTCAGAAAACATTAATTATTCGATGTTTCGGCCGAATTTTTTTCCAAAGCCTTAAAATTAGCTAACTCAGATATATAATCTCTAAAATTTGAAAAAAAATTAAGCTCATAAACTATGTTTTGCTTTTGAATGTAAAGATAAGAAATCTTCTAAAGACGGCCTAAAATTTATAGAGCTGTGGGCAAAGACAATTGATAAATCCTCTATTTCCTAAAAACTTTTTTTGTGAAGGGAAGTGAGTATAGCAGATTATAATAATGACTAAAATAGGTTTATATTAATAAAAATCAAAACCTGTGACATTACCAAGGTTCTAAAATAACAAATAATCAAAATATGTTATTTGGTCGGATTATTGAGTTGTCAAAGGTGTTGAGCCCGTTTCTGTTCTCCATGCTAAACCATCCTTCTTTAATATAACCATCATTACTGCATCACGGGTTCCATTTGGAAATTCGCCAATCATATGTGTAACTAAAATATCCTCATTTTCGTATAAACACCGGGAATTAGTTTGTTTCACTGTCTCCATCATCTTTTTTCTTTCTTCAACGGAAATATCTCCTTTTCTCATTACGTTTCCGTTAGAATGGAATTTAAATTCCCAGTCATCATGATAAAGTGCAAGCTCAGCTTCAGCATCATTTTCCATCCAAGCCTTTTTTAGTTTTTCAAATAACATTTTTATTCCTCTTTTCCTTTTTATTTCAATTCTGCTGTTATCTTAATTTTGGTTTAATCAGAACAAAGACATATTAGATAGTCAATGTGTGGCTTTCATATAAAAAAATATTTTTATAGAGGGTCGCCTGAATAAATACAGAATTATTTTATCAATTACCCTTTCCCTAAGATTGTAAAATGCTAAATAATTTTGGAAGATGAATTGGTTTTATTACTCTTTGCGAAGGTTTTTATTCTGTCTGGTGTGGCTATCATGAATATTTTATTAGTTGCAAAATTTGGGGTATTATTATCTATCCACTTAGGCTTGCTTTACAGTCTGAGCAAGATTGCGTCCTATTATAAGGAACCACTATTTCTAATTAAACGGAATGAACCAAATATTCAAAATCCATCGCTACCTATGATAGTGTTACTGGGATTGATTATAATATTAATAAGTTTTTTTGCGTTAGAACAAAGCAAATTGACTTTTTATATTTTAAATGCTGCTTTCCTTTCCATTTGGTTTTTAGAACTTGGATTTATAACAGGTAAACGTTTTTTTACGCCTTTATTTGGAGATGATTTGCCCAAAGAGATTAGCATTTTTGTTGGGTTTGTGTTGGCTATGAATGGTGGTTATTTTACGCTAATGTTTATTCAAAGACTATTCAGCTCATCGTCAGTTTAAGGAACGATTAATGGATAATAAGACTATTTGCGAAATTTTTGAGGCGTCAGCGAATACATCTGATTTTAAGAAGTCGTTCATGTGTGCACAAGAATCATTACATGATGGGTTGATGAGCAGCCCGTGGCCTATATTTGTATATGCGCTTAGTGTGATTTTGGTAGCATTTATAGTTCAACGGTCTGCAACTCGCCACGATACTAATCCTGATAAAGCAAAAGAAGAATCAGGGTAGGTAAGCTGATTAATTCGATTGGACAGCATTGCAGTAAAACTACATATTATTTAGCATAAAGGGAGGGATTATCTGTTGAAATTTTTTTCGCAAATTCTTGCATGCCAGCTAAAAGACCATTGAAAGCATCTGGAAATTCTTTTTTTAGTTGTTTTCTTACCTTACCAATTAATAATTTCGAAACAAGATTTGTACTTTCAACATCTTTAAAACGTATCTTCATTATACAACCATTTTTTGTCCCTACAAATTCATTGGTCTGATGAAGGACTACTCCAAATGGAAGCACATGTTTTATAGATATGTATTCACCAGGGTTCCAGTCGGTGATTTGCATTTTAAATACTTCCTTGCCGTGATAACAATGAAGTTCTGTTCCTTCACCTTGGGTTTTTTTACCGCTATTTAATATATCAATTTTATCTGCATGTAGATTTTGTTTACGCCATTCTGGTTTGGTGTACATAAGGAAGGCAATATCAGGAGAGACACACAACTCAACCGAAAATTCATCCATCAGCAAATCATCGCTTTCATTTACATAATGCTTTTTTACTTGTTTATTTTGCTTCCATTTTGAATTTAAATCTTCAACTAAAAATTTAAGTTCGCCAATATGTTCATAGGTTTCAGAATTTGCCAGAGGTTCGGCCTCATTAAAGTCAATTTCCATAGCATTAAGCGCGTTTTGGGTTATCAGAAGATACGCTTCAATATTTGTTGTTTCAACCACACTGTTTTTCATCAGTCTAAAAATAGCATTCACGTCTGTTCCTGCTAACTCTTTATTACCGTTAAAATCCTGAACACCATATTCGCCATAATGTAAAAACATTTTTAAGTCGAGTTCGTTCATATGTGTACATGCATTACATTCGCAATCCGTATTAATATTTATAAGCTCTTTTCTATCCGCAAATGCGCTATATATGCGATAAGAAAAATCGATCATAAACTGCGATTTCTCATACGCAACATTCTCTACATGAGCAAATATTGCATCTCCCATAAATTTTGAAATTGTAACGGATTTATTAAATTCAGGAACCATCGCATCAAACAAGTCTTTGATGATACCATTTGCATGTTCAAGCTCTGTATCCGCTAAAAACCTAGTATAACCTGAGATATCTGCTACCACCAGAAAGCCTGTCTTGATCTCTGAACTCATCTTAATAAACCTTATTTAAGGAAAAACTAATCTTAACTATGATGATAATCATGGGTGCTCACGTCAATAGATAGCGCGAATTATGTAATATAATTTTCATCAAAAACTAATAGATCTCTGAAATATAATTAAAGTTATCCAAAATCAGTGATGCTTTTTTCTTTGGTGCGTCAGAGTTAAGTTTCAAATAACCAGATTGGTAGTCAAAAAAGCCGTTGTTATTTGACCTTAAACCAGCGCCAGATAATCCCGTATTAAATGCATTAATTGTGCCGAGATCTTCAGACAAAATATAGCTCATTATTCCTTTCATAGCGCGATTTTCAGGAACAAGATCAGAAAAATAATTGAGTGTCTTTTCATTTACAGGTTGTTTTAAATTATCAATATTTTGATTAGATAGGGTGATTAGTATTTGATTAAGACTATCTGTCGTCTCCGACATTATTAAATCAAAATCTTTAAAGGGTATTTTGTTTTGAGTGTCCTTCATTTGCTGGTTTAACTGTGATAATTCTGGAAGCACGTCGCTAAAAATTTGAAGCCCGTCACTACTATTTAGGATGTTATCTGAGACCTTAATTCCATTTTCTTGTGTGTTTCTTAAATTGTCTTGTAATGTAGATAGCAAACGAAGATTTACGTCTGACATCTTATCATCTAAAAATTTTAAGCTTTTCATAGAGTCTATGAAATTGTTGTAGTTTTCAAACCAAAGAAGAATTTGTAATTTTAGCACTTCATTTTTTTGCAATTTCTGGTCGTCTTCAGAAATATAATAACCTATCAAATCATATAGAGAAGTAATAGCGGAGGATTCTTGTTCCAACGTATTAGCTAATTGTGACGGCAGTAGGTCTGTGGCCATATCATTGGTAATGATGTTATCATTGATCACAATTTTTTCAGCGTTAACGAATTCCACAAAATCATCTATTTGCTTAATAGTTTTTTGGGTAGTTTCAATTGACAAATTACTATCTTTAGCATTTGTATCTGTTTTTAATATATCAATGAGATGATTGGAGTCTAACTGGCTGGTGAGCTTTAGTTGGGATTGTAATATTTTAAGATTATCCTTAAACCCTGTTTCACTACCCGCAAAAATAGATTTCTTATTTTTTAGAATATTTCTGATTGCATAAGAAAGACCAGAAGGGCTCATATATGAATTCTCCATTGACTGTTCTTTTACGTCTGGAGCAAGAAAGGCAAGAGCAATTTCGTTTTCGGTAAGGGCAGGTTGTAATTCCAGCCTAATTTCAGGTATTGATGTTGGCTCTCCTAGCGCTTGTTTGCTATTATTTAAAAATTCTAACTGTTCTAACCTAGTGGAAATGGAAGATAATAGTTGAGTATTACATGTCTCAAGGTCAGTCCGGCAATTGGGTTCTGCGTCTACAGATTTAGGCTCAACTAATAAACTCGACAAACTATTTTGAGTGTCACTCACAATTATATCAAGCGCAGATAGAATTATGAAATTATTCTCAGGCGTAGATGGCACGAATTGGTAGAAGGAGTTTTGATTCAGCGAATTTCTTAAATCACTTAAAGTTTTAGATAGTAATGGAGTTTCAGCTCCCACCATTGTATTTTTAGGATCAATTCTTTGGAAAGTTATAGTAATTTTATTGTTAACTTCCGTTGGCTTGGGTATTTTGTCGCTTTCATTTTCAGCATCATTATTTGAGGTTCTAGCACCAGTACCTGCAGATTCATTTGTGCTTAGTGGCGCGGAAATATTTGTTGTCGGTTGCTCTTTTTCTATTGAGCTATTTTCTATTGGCGTAAGATTATACTTCTTAGGTATGTTTTCGCTTAGAATACCAAATGCAGGATTAATGGACGTGCTTGCAAGTATTACTACAATTATAAAAATTCGTATTTTTGTGAGTGGATACACAACAAAACTCCCGATAAAGAGTTAACGACTATTTAAGAATATGTTTAATTTTTGTTACAAATCTCGTATCTTGAGAATATCAGTAGGATATTGTTGTGCGCTATCATATAACACACTATATTTAAAATACTTGAGGTGGAAATGTCCAAAGCGAAAATATATAAACCATCAAAGACCTCTATGCAGTCTGGACGTGCTAAAACAGCTAAATGGATTCTAGAGTTCACGCGCAAAGCGCCTGCTATTCCAGACCCGCTTATGGGCTGGCAATCATCCGGAGATACTCAAAATCAAGTAAAGATATTTTTTTCAACGAAAGAAGCAGCAATTCAATATGCGGAGAAGCATTCTGTCGATTATCAGGTGCTCACACCACAAACCAGAAAGCTAAATATCAAAACCTACGCTAATAATTTCTCGGCTGATCGCAAAATCTCTTGGACTCACTAAACATGTGCTTATCGTGTGAATTGCACAAAACCAAAAAAGTGCAAATAACAAATAAATCAGTTCGTTTTTTATATTAAGAAATTATTTTCACTTATTTTTTAGTTATAATGCTCTATTATTATAATAATAGTTATGAAAAGAAGAAAAATAGGCAATACTTATTATGAAATTTGGATTATTTGGTAGCGCTAAGGCTGTTCGAGGAGGGTTAGATGTCGATAGCACTGCTGGTTATAATGAATGGCTAAATTATAATGTTGAAGCTGAGGCGCTTGGATATCACAGCAGTTTCACAGTAGAGCATCATTTTACAGGTTTTGGGCAGGTCTCAGCCTCTCTTAATTTACTCTCTTATTTATCGGCACTCACAACCACCCTTAGACTTGGAACGGCTGTTATGACACTCCCGTGGCATAACCCTGTATTGCTTGCTGAGCAGGCAGCGACGCTTGATCTGCTATCTAATGGTAGACTTGATTTTGGGGTAGGTAAGGGCTACCGATTTAATGAATTTAATAGTTTTGGCATCTCAATGGACGAAGCAGAGCCAAGGTTTCATGAATCTATAAAAATTATGAAGAAATCTTGGATTAATAATGAGAGATGGTCCTTTAACGGAAAATTTTGGCAATTTAATGATATTATTGTAGAGCCACCATGCGCACAAGATCCGCACCCACCACTTTGGCTAGCCGCTGGCCATCCGGAATCTATAAAAACAGTAGCCAAGATGGGAGCTAATCTTTTGCTCGATCAATTTTCTCCAGCAGATGTAGTCTTTGAGAGAGTGCGGGTGTTTAATGAAGCTCAGCAAGATAAAAAGTCAAAAGAGGCAGGGGGGCAAATTGCCTTGGCTCGTGCGTTATATATTGCAAAAGACGAAACAGATAAGATGAAAGCTATTGAGCGAAGAATGAATGCTCGTGCCAAAGTAGATACGTTGTCGCAGCGGCCTGATGGAAAAAATAAGTCTAGCATAATGATTCATAAAGGCTCAAATGAAGCTCTTGAGGGTGCGTTGATTGGCACTATTGATGAGATAGTTAAGCGTCTACGCGAATTGAAATCAGGAGGGGTGGAATATATACTCTTGGTCGACGCTGGTGGCGGTATCGAGGGCCTTCGAAAGTTTGCAACAGACATTAGGCCTCAAATTCAATAGCTAATTCATTTATCCTGAATAAAATAAAGAAGATATATTTTCAACGGAATTAATCGCATTTATATTATATTGAGTTGCTGCATATTCACCTGCAAATAAATAGCATAAAATGTCGGCCTGCATGGCAGCAGATTGGTTGGCCTCGGTGTCCTCTACTGCAATTGCCTGACTAGCATCAATATTTAAACTATTAAGAGCAAAATTGAAGATTTCTGAATCTGGTTTTTCATTGGTTGCATCATCTTTAGATGTGATTAAATCGAAGCATCCAAAATCAATCGTTGCTTGCAGCGAATTTGAGAGCGACTTTATCATCTGAGGGGTAGTCGTGGTGATTAGTCCAATTTTAATATTGTTCTGTTTGCAGAGATTAATACACTCGGTTACGCCTTTTCTTGGCTGCAGCCCCTCTGCAATCTTGGAATTAAAAATGGATTGCCTTGTCTCATGGATTTGCTGGATAGTATTCATTTCAATTGAAAACCCTCCAAAGGTGCTCAGTCGTTTCAACCCGCCAGGCTTTTTAAGTAATTCACAATAGTTAGCTACGCTCCAATACCAATCTAGACCGTGATATTTGAATGCTTCATTATATGCTTGTCTTTGAAGCTCGGAGGTTTCTGTTATAACGCCTATTGAACCTAGTAGGATTGCTTTCATTTATTCGGTGCTCACAATTTATTATCTTTGAGTAGAAGAAGAAGGTGTTGATGCGCAAGTTTCTCTAAACTTTCTATATCTTGTAAATAGCACATCTTCTTGCTATTTCGCCATTTCATAACAAGTGTTTCCCGGTTTATTGTTAAACCTTCAGGCCGATTAAAAAATTCTTTTGGTGTTATTGATAATTCAATAGGAGGCATGGAGAAATTAACCATATCATTGTTAAACTGTGCAACTCTGATAAATCGTTTTTTCTCTTCAACTATGAAAAAACTATCTAACCTCGGGTCGGGAAGATTACTTTTACAATGCAATCCTATAGACCATTTTAGCGTTTCTGCTTGTCCTATTGTTGGAATAGATAAGAAAATTGTTGCCAAAAGGAGAAAAAGTTTACTCTTTTCAAAGCAAAAGAATTTTAAATATTTAAGTACCAAAGCCTTAGACATATTAATCCTGACAATCAATAATAATATTACCAATTACGTTTCCAGACTCTAAATCTTGATGGGCAAGTACTGTTTCAGACAAATTATATTGCTTAGCTATAAAAGGTTTTATACCTACACCTATTTGCCAATTATAGATAAATTGAAGAGCATCTTGCATCATATTATCCTCTAGTAAATACATAAAGACGCTATAAATTGATAGGTTCATCTGAAGGAATTTCTGAAATGGTATTTCGGCAATACTTTTATTATCAGATGCATAGGTAGATATTATTCCATGCTCTTTGATGATATCTAAATTAGTTTCGATATTGTGGCCAAAAGCGACATCAAAAATAAGATCTAGCTTTCTGCCTGAAGTAATATCCTTGACATCTTTGATAAAATGAGAAGTGTCGTATCTGAGGACGTGATCTGCGCCAGCATTCAGTGCAGCAGTCATTTTCTCTTGCCCACTGACAGAAGAAATTACATGAGCTCCGGCATATTTTGCCATTTGTATTGCACAATTTCCAACACTCCCGGCGCCACCAGTAATCAATATGGTAGAGCCATTTAGCTTTGAATATTTAAACATGCCGGCATAGGCAGTTAAGGCAGGTATTCCAATTGTTGCGCCAATTTCAAGAGAAGTTGTATCTGCCAATGGAATAGCAAGGGAAGATGGCACACAAACAAAGTTTGCAGCCGTGCCAAATGGTCTCTGCCATTGTGCAGAATATAGCCAGACACGCTCTCCAACTCTATTTTTATCGACATTACTGCCAACCGCTTCAATAACTCCAGAGCCATCACTATGCGGAATAATTTTTGGGAAAGCGTGCTTCTGACCTCTGAATCCACTGCGTCTCTTTGTGTCAGAGGGATTTAGGCCAGAAAAAGAAACCTTTACCAGCACTTCATCATTTTGTGGTACTGGCTGATTTATCTCGCCAAAAACTAAAACGTCTGATGGCTCACCTTGTTTTTCATACCAAATAGCTTTCATATCTTAACCTTTATATCTTTCAACTTATATAGTGATTTCGCCTACATAGGTGGTTCAACAATAATTTCGGTACAGTTAGCTTTAAATCCAATTAACTGATTTATTCTCATAACGATATATTTAAAATACCAGTTTTTGTTTTTCTTTGGAGAAAAAATATTTTTCTGAAGAAATGCGCTTTTTGAAGTAAGGTTATTAAACTCATGTGCATAAATATGGTTAGTATAAGCATCGAAAAATTGTTCTAGCTTAATGAAACCAACAGGAGGTAGGTGAATAATCAAAGATGAAGTTCCGTTGGTTTCCAGTTTAAAAGTAGAATTTACATCAAAAAATCCAGTATCCGTTATTTCGTCTGTGATTGTGCATTTGAGAAACAGTTCTGATGCGATAGATGAATTGCTCAAGATAAAAGCCGCTACGAAAGTACATATGACAATCTTCAATTAAATTTTATCCTTTTTTTAAAATGTTGTTGTTTTAGCTTCAAAATTAACTACAGACTTTGCCTAAATTATCGTCTGAACAACAATAACCTAATTATTCGCCAGATTCCATTAACCAAAATCGAACGCATAAAAGGATTTTGTAAAATACGTTTAGAGAATTTAATAAGAGTTGGAACAAAGAGCCGAGCAAGAAAGAGAGCAATCGTGACAAGCAGAAAAATATATATAATTTTAGTCATGTTCAGTTAATTATTTTTTTGTAGCACGTTGATTTTGAAGCTCATCCACTTTTGTTGTGAGCAGTTCTAGATGTTCCTTCAGGAGTTTAAATTCTCTCATTGTGATTTGCAAATTCTCTTCGTCATTCATGGTTTCTTCTCGTTTTTGAACAATTTGCATTGAATCAACTATAATACCGATAAAGAAATTAAGGACGGCAAAACTGGTTACTATTATGAAAGGAATAAAAAATGACCAGGCCCATGGAAATAATTCCATTGTGGGGCGCACTACTCCCATGGACCAACTCTCAAGAGTCATGATCTGAAAAAGTGTGTAAGCGGATGCACCAATACTGCCAAACCATTCTTGCATATTTGGATCGGGGTGTATTCCAAATAACTTTGTTGCTAAAACAGAGGCGACATAAAAAATTAGTCCCAACACCCCAACTACGGAAACCATCCCAGGAATTGAATGGCCGATAGCAGATACGACGCGACGTAATTGTGGAACAACGGAAATCATCCTCAACACACGTAGGATGCGCAAGGCACGGAGAACCGTAAGTGCGCCACTAGTAGGAGCCCAAGCAATTGCAACAATAGCTAAATCAAATAAATTCCAACCGGAACGAAAAAAATAAAATCTGTAAACATAGAATTTTATAAGCAATTCGATAGAGAAAAGCACAAGAATAATTCTATCAATCCATTTTAATAACTCACCATAGCGAGCGCTGATAAATTGGTCCGTTTCCAATCCCAACGTAACTGCATTCACGAGAATTAACGCAGTTATTCCAAACGTGAACATATTGCTTTCAATCAAATTCGAGAGCTTTTCGATAATAAAATTTGGTTTAGCCACATGCATATTTTTTTGAACTCCCTTTTTTAATTCGTCGCGCGCACAAGCCAGCTTATGCTAATTCTATTAATAGATTATCATTGATAAATTTTGACAAGATCTAAATGCTAAAATCATAAAACACTTAATAATTTTAAAAGTCGTAAATCCCATTTATTTCCAGCTACCATCTAATTGCATCAAAATCTGATTTCTTCTCATTTTAAAATATCTAATTTTTTACAAATTTTATGAATTAGTTCTTTTTTTAAATTGGTTTGTCTAAAAATGTTATGGTAGCTTCATTTATAAAATATAGGGCGATCAGTTTATGGCGCAATAAAGAAAGCTTTAATCAAAGAGCTTGAACCAAAACTAGTTTATCGTTAAAACCTTGAAGATATGCTAGTCACTATCATACTGGTCCTGTAGCTCAACTGGATAGAGCAGCTGACTTCTAATCAGCAGGTTGGGGGTTCGAGTCCTCCCGGGATCACCATTCATGTTATTGATTTTACAACATGTATTTAAGTTTAAGTGTGTATTTTTCTTTTTACGTTCCCCATAAATAGTCCCTATTATCTGGGGTGTGTGATTTGATTCTAAAACCAATAGATAAAGAAGTGGGTGTCAATCTGGGGAAATAGGGGCAGATGACGCGCCCCATTCTGCCCAGCTACCATCATAAATCTTTATGCCTGTAACACCAATCAAACTGAGCGCTAATGCAACCCCAGTCGCTGTCACACCAGAGCCACAAGTTGCAATGATGGGCTTGTTTAGATCAATGTCGGCATCTGAAACTCTCTTTCTAATCTGCTCATCTGTGACAATCTCACCAGTATCTGCATTAAGAAGTGATGTTATTGGAAGATTACAAGAGCCTGGAATATGACCGCCACGAAGACCTGCTCTCGGTTCTGCTTCTACTCCTAGAAAGCGGCTTTTTGAGCGCGCGTCTAAAATTTGCTCAGACTCGCCAGATAAAACCTGTTTGTGTAAATCATCAAATAAAACAACATTTGTTTCAATTGGGTCTGATGCTTTAAAATTAGATTTGGGAAAAGTCTTGCCCTCACCAGCTTCTACTTTACCTCCGATAGCTTTAAATCGTTTTAATCCTCCATCTAGTACGTAAACACGCTCATGACCGAACATACGCAAAAGCCACCATCCACGCGCAGATGATAAAAAGGGAGAATTATCATACACAATCACAATATCATTATTATTAATGCCAAGTTCTTGCATATTTGCTTCAAATTGTTGTGCTGTTGGTAGCATATGAGGCAAGTCAGAGTTTGGATCTTTAATGGCATCTATATCGAAGCGAATTGCACCGTCAATATGACTTGCCAAATATTCTGCCCTAGCATCCCGGTTGTGAGTTAACAGAAAATAAGTTGCATCACATATTTTAAGGTCACTTCTTTCGTGATTTGCGATCAACCATTCAGCTGTTACTATATTTTTAACACGTGACATTATTTTACATCCATGAAGGCGTTGGAAGATTTTTAGATTTTAAGAACTCTGGATTCCATACCTTTGATTGATAACGCTGTCCAGAATCGCATAAAATTGTTACAATTTTATGCCCTTTGCCTAGCTTCTTTGCAAGTTCAATTGCCCCTGCCACATTAATGGCACTAGAACCTCCTAAATACAGGCCTTCTTCTGACATCAGATCGAATAAAATTGGCAGTGCGACTTCATCTGATATTCGAAAAGAATAATCAGGATTGAAATCTTCTAGATTGGCGGTAATCCGTCCCTGTCCGATTCCCTCTGATATAGAGTTGCCTTCTGCTTTAAATTCCCCATTCTCGTAGTAATTGAATAATGCACTGCCATTTGGATCTGCTAATCCAATAGCGATCTTACTTTTGCGGGATTTGAGATAGGCACCAACACCCGCAAGCGTCCCACCCGAACCAACTGCGCAAATAAATCCATCTACAGTGCCATCTGTTTGCTCCCATATCTCGGGTCCAGTCGTTGAAAAATGTCCCCCTCTGTTAGCAACATTATCAAATTGATTGGCCCAAATAACATTCGCATCAGTTTCTTGTTGCATCTTTTTTGCCATGGATTGAGATATCCGAATATAATTTCCAGGATCGCGATAGGGTAAGGCGGGTACAAGTCTTAAATCAGCTTTTGCAATACGCAAAACGTCTTTTTTTTCCTGACTTTGCGTTTTAGGCATTACGATGATCGTCTTATAACCGCGTGAGTTTCCAGCAAGAGAAAGGCTTATTCCAGTATTACCAGCAGTGCCTTCGATAATCGTTCCGCCCCTGCGCAAACTGCCACTTGCCTCTGCTTCCTCAATAATAGCTTTTGCCGCTCTATCTTTTACAGAACCGCCTGGGTTTAAAAATTCGGCTTTACCGTAAATCTCACATCCAGTTAACTCTGATGCGGCACGTAGTTTAATTAAGGGCGTATTACCTACTAAATCCAGAAAGCTTTGTGCGGCCATTTTTTAAATCATCCCAAATTCGTATTTTTCTATCAGCAGTCTAGAATGTATCATAGAAAAAGAAAAGAAATGATGATGGTAAAAAATCATCTGTTCTACGAAAGATTTAAGAATAATCCAAATAATTTAAGCTGAGGCTTCTAATGCTTGCATGGAATTGCGAAAACTCTCTATATTAATTGCTAAGGTTTTTAATATTTCAGCTTATTTCATAAGAGGGTTTTATGTTTTTTCAGCAAGCCAGTAATCTTCCATCTACGCTTTTCAAAAATATGGAAATATCGCCTGCTAGCTCCTTATTTTTTGATAAGAAATCTGAGGGCTGGGTGGGTCAAAGCTGGCAGGAAGTAGCTCGAAAAACACAGGATATAGCAAAATTCCTTACTTCCATTGGAATACAACCAGATGATAAAGTTATGATATGTTCTGAAAACCGGTCAGAATGGGCAATTGCGAATATAGCTGTTATGTCGGTTGGTGCAATAGTAGTGCCTGCTTATACAACGCTTCCCCAGTCAGATTACGAGTTTTTAATTGAGCATAGCCATACACGCTATATTTTTACTTCATCGGGCTCTCTAGCAGAAAGCTTGGAAAAGGCTGCGACAAAAACTGGTACTGTAGAAGCAATAATTTATTTTGATAAGCGCACACCACAAAGGAAAAAAGCACGTTATGAGTGCTATGATTGGCAAGAAATTCATACCGCCCCTCATTTGGCCAGCCAGCATTTAGATAGTGATTTTATTTCTTCTGTTGAAAAAATTGCTGCAAAAAATGTCTGCTGTATAATCTATACATCTGGCACAGGTGGAACACCCAAAGGGGTAATGCTTACTCATAAATCTATTCAAGCCAATATCTCCGCAGCGGCAGATTTGCTAGCAGAAGGAAAAGCAGACGAAAAAACGCGGTTTTTATCCTTGCTTCCTTTATCTCACGCTTATGAGCATACAGCTGGGCTTCATCTGCCCTTATCAATGGGCGCAAATGTTTGGTTTTGCAATAGTCCTGAGAGATTTGCACAAGATTTACAAGAGGTTAAACCAACTATAATGACGGCTGTGCCAAGATTATATGAGGTTTTATTTAATCGAATTAATTCCGGCATAATTGCTAAAGGTGGCATAACAAAAAAGTTTTTTGATAAAGCGGTTTCCATTGGTACAGCAAAAATTTTAAAAAAACATATTTCAATTATGGATAGAACTATTGATCCAGTTTTAACTTTGCTTGTGCGCAGAAAAGTTAAAAACAGATTGGGTGGAAGATTGAAATATTTCGTATCAGGTGGGGCTGCACTTAATCCTGATATTGGACGATTTTTTTTAAGTCTTGGCGTTCAAATATTGCAAGGCTATGGACAAACAGAAGCATCTCCCTTGATTTCTGCAAATAGGCCGAAGCGTATTAGAATTGAAACAGTTGGTCCCGCCGTAGAGGGCGTGGAAGTAAAGCTTTCTGGCACCTCTGAATTGCTTGTTAAAGGGGATTGTTTAATGCATGGATATTGGAGAGATGAGAAGGCAACAGCTCAAACATTGATAGATGGCTGGTTACATACAGGAGATATAGCGCTTATTCACGCAGACGGATATATCGAAATCACAGGTAGGGTTAAGGATATTATTGTAAATTCTGGAGGTGATAATATTTCTCCATCTAAGGTAGAATCCACTCTGTGCTTTGAGCCAGAAATAGAAGCCGCCGTTGTTTTCGGAGATAAAAGGCCCTGGTTATGTTCTATTATATCACCGTCAGAGTTATTTCTGAGCGAGATCACCTCGCAAGAGGAACGACAAACAAAGCTTGAGGAAATTGTTAAAAGAATTAACAAATCGCTCTCTCAGCCCGAAAAAATCAGGAAGTTTATTATTTCAGATGAAGCTTTTACCGTAGCAAACAAAATGCTTACACCTACTTTAAAAGTAAGGCGGAGTGAAATCTTAAAAAACTATCAAAAGCAAATAGATAAATTATATATCTAATTTTTTTATTTAAATAATAGAAACTGGTAAAATTGAGATAATATTTATCCTGTGTTATCTGGGCGATTTAAATAAATATGACTAATTACTTCAATTCGAGCTTGTACACCATCAAACTTTTTAAACGCATTTATAATTTTGAAATGAGAATTCGCCATTTCAACGAGATTTTTTTCAAGCCTGTTTACAATGAGGAATGTTTTAATTTGTATATGAAGAGTTTGCCATGTTTTAAGCAAAATTTCATTGCCCGCATTTTTAATAATAATAGAGTGAAAATCGTGATTAATGGATGCAAATAACATCATATTTTCGTTCTTTGCAGCACCGAACATTCTTTCGACCGCTTCTTCTAGCTGATCTGTTATTTCAACCCGATTTTTACAAACTACTTCCGCCGCATATCCTTCTAGCTGGGCACGAACGTCGTAAATATCCGATAATTCCTGATTACTTATCTTGCGTATCCTAGAACCACGATTGGGTAATGTTTCTAATAATCCAGTTGACTCTAACTCTCTTATAGCTTCTCTTACAGGAGCCTGACTTGTTTGCATTTGTCGAGCAATTTTCATTTCTATTAAGCGTTCTCCCGGTTCAAAACCACCACTAAGAATTTTTGTTAGGATGTAATGCCTGACTTGCCCTGATAAGGTGCCTCTTTGTTTTTTAGCAGCTGTTTCCATGGTACTTAATTCTATTTTATTTTTACAAGATTAATAGGCTCTCAACGACTATACACTTATTGAGTATGACCTAAACAGATCAAATATCAAGTAGGTTAAATTAGATGCTCAAAACAAAAAATATTTTAGTTAAGTTTAAGAAACGATTTTTTTAGGATTTCTCACTTTATTCATTATTTCAGATTAGAATTAGAATTATAAATACTTTTATAGAGTTTTTTTGCAGTATGATTAATCCGAATATAGATGGTAGCGATAAATCGCTTAAAACATCTAGTTAAACTCAAGCACAGATTTTTTATATCTTAAAAAAGGATTTTACCCCGGTTTTGTAACTAGTTTTTATTATCAGGCGTCCAAAGAATATTCGATGTGATTGAGCGCTCATCCCTCATCCCCCATCTGCCAGCATCCACCCTTGCTAAAAAATCCCCTAATAGCTGGTTAAAAAGTGCGGGCTCTTCTAAATTAATTAGATGGCCGGATCTTGGAAGAAGAACAAGAGCAGAAGAATGTATGTTCCGTTTCATGAAAAGCGCGACATCAAGACATGGGTCATCCTCATCACCGTTCATAATAAATGTTGGAACCGTTAGTTTCTGCATTTGTTCAGAAAAATCGTATAAAGAAGGTCTTTTCCCCTGTACCGAACGCATTGTATTCGCCGAGCCAACAGTAGAATGATCCGTCAACTGACTTGCAAATATTGCCCAGCCATGAGGGTCTTTATTGGCAAACTGCACCCGCGTTGGGCCGATTGCATAAACCTTACCAAATTTTTTCATAGTATCTGTTTCAATTCTTCTCGCAACTTGCTTTGTTTCTTCTGAGAATTGCTTGTGAACGTCAGGGTGAGCGCCATATCCAGCACCAGCCACTGTTAGAGACAAAGCACGGTCTGGATAATTAAATCCAAAATGTAATGTCGCGAAACCGCCCATTGACAATCCAACAATATGCGCTTTTTTAATGTCAAGTGCGTTTAGAAGGTCAAGAATATCTCTGGTGGCTCTTTGCTGGCCGTAATGATTTTCATCCTCTGGCACATCAGATGGAGGATATCCTCTCGCATTAAAGCCAATAACACGATAATTCCGAGCAAAATGTCTGAATTGAAGTTCCCAGCTTCTAATATCTCCGCCAAATTCATGTGCAAGAATGATAGGGATGCCGCTACCGGCTTCTTCATAATAGAGCTTTACATTATCATTTGTGGTAATAAAGGGCATGTTATTATCCTCAACTTTATTAAATCTGCTTACTAGAATCATTTGGGTTTCAGTATTATATTCGCCTAGTGTAACATGTAGCAATGATCATCCTAATTTTGAATTTCATTTTTAGAATTATGATTAAAAATTGCAGTGTAAAATAGGCTATCGACACGACACCAAAAAGATACCCAAAATAACGCAAGGATAAAAATAGTTCGCAATTTTAGAAACATGTGTGCTTGACCTGTTTTTGAATATATATTCTACTTATCAGGTAGAATATAATCGTTCTCTTATTAGTTTTGAGCTAAAATGCCGCATGATTCTCTAAAAATGGGCCCTCATGATGTGGGTGGTGAAGGCTCCCAAACCATAGATACCCATGACTATGGCATGACTTACTGGGAAAAATTTTCCAACGGTCTTAGAATGGCTGTTTCTTCAATAGGCATTATAAAATTAGATGAGCTTAGGCTAACTGCTGAAGGGTTTGGCGAGGCTTATTTTGAGATGGAATATTTCCAGCGTAATGGTCTTGCCTTGGTAGCATTATGCAAAAAAAAATCACTGTTCTCAGAAGAAGAGTTCCAACTAGAATTAGATAATCAGAAAAAGAATTTTAAGGTTCCCATTATCGATTTGCCAAATCCAAAAAAGCTTATTCATTTGCATGATGGCGTAGCGCATACTCATGAAGGGGCGGATTTTCAGGAAGATGAATTTGGAGAAGGGCCGCCTGATTTTTATTTTGATATGTTGGCAACAGCAGCCATTTTAAAAAACAAAAAAATTATATCCCAAGGCGATAT
>MDTB01145422.1_pt1 | contig 20385 bp, 21 predicted proteins | sample 811161 | NCBI WGS metagenome assembly MDTB01 (sample SAMN05326650, study PRJNA326480) | marine metagenome | isolation source: seawater | place: Mediterranean Sea | collected 2009
CTACAGACAACATCACCTAATGACTATCTTAGTGTACAAGGTAGTGCCACTCAGAATGTAAAAGTAGGAAATAAAGCATTCCCTGATAATGATGGAACCTCCCCCGGTCAAGAGAAAGTACAGGGAGGATCTAAATTAGGAGATAAAGTAACTACTACTGAAATAAAAGCTACATTTGGTACACAAGCAAAACCAGTTGAAAGAACTTTTAAACAAAGACCTGAATCAGTTAAAGACACAGATAAATATTTAGATAACTCCAATATAACAGTTACTGGTAATAAATCTAAAGATAAAGCAAGAGAAAAAAGAGAAAAAGATTTAGAAAATAAACCAGACGCAGTACAGTCTTTAGGGGTTCAAACATCAACCATATTAGGAAGCGATAATGAAGATATTATACCTTTTGAATTTAATACATTCTATCCAGGTAATACTGAAGGAAATTTCTTATATTTTAGAGCATTTCTAAGTAGTTTTAATGATAACTATTCAGGAGACTGGGCAGGTACTAGATATGTAGGTAGAGGAGAAGAAATGTTTAATTATCAAGGTTTTTCAAGAGACATAAGTTTTGATTTTAAAATAGCAGCTTTTTCAAAAGCAGATATTGTACCTCTTTATAATAAATTAAATCTACTAGCTGGTTCTACAGCACCAACTTATGGGGATGGTCAATTTATGAGAGGAACTTTAACTAAAGTAACAGTAGGAGATTACTTAAAGCAGACAACAGGATTTATTTCTAGTATAGGATTAAGTTGGGATCCAAATACTTCATGGGAGCTAGAAGGAGATAAGAGATTACCGCATGTATTAGATGTTAATGTAGCATTTACTCCAATTCACGATTTTGTTCCAACAGCAGAAAGTACATTTATAGGTTAATATGGCAGATAGATATAAAAATATTATTAAGTTAAAGACAGATAACGGTAGAACATACCGTGCTAATGCTGTATACCCTGAAATAGCAAGTACACCAGAAGATACTTATATTATTACTACAGGAGGAGATAGATATGATCAACTTGCAGAACAGTTTTACGGAGATCAGACGTTATGGTGGGTTATAGCAATGGCTAATAACTCAAAAAAGGATGGATTAATTGTAAAACCAGGTGTTCAACTTAGAATACCAGCCGATGGCCCAGGTGCTCAGGTAGCTTATGAACGACTAAATGAAAACAGGTAATGGCAAAAGAAAAAATAGGAACCTCTATAAGTTCTGAGTTGCATACTCAAATTACCAAGAGAGAAGCTTTTCATGGTTCTGGACTTGGTTCACAAAGGTCAAAAGCAGCATTAGAATATCTTAATTCAAATAACTGTTGGATTAAACTTAGATCATCAGTAAATACCATATCGGAAACCACAGCAGAACAGATATTAAAAGGATTAACTCCTTGTAAGTCTGGAGATGAATATACAGCAAAACAGTTAATTTTAACCGGCGGTACATTAAAAGATAATGATATGAGAGCCGGAGTAGGTTTCCAATCAAATACTCGAGATGGAAGTACAGCATATCATAAATCTAAAATTACTGGGTTTAAACCCATGCCTGGAATAACAGGATTAACAGTAAAAGCTAAAAATACATTCGGTACCTTAAAAGAAGCAAATGTAAAAATAAAAGTATTTTCTAGAGAAGATCTAGATGATATGGAAACATTATATTTCAGAATAGGTTATTCTATGTTATTAGAATACGGACATACTGTATATGTTAATAATGAAGGTAAAGTTAAAACAGCAACTACAGCAAATTCTGTTAGTAATAATATATTTTTTAGTGATAATGCAAGTGAGGATATATTAAAAGAAATTAAATCAAATAGAGCAAATACTGATGGTAATTATGATGCTTTATTAGGATTTGTTAGTAATTTTAATTGGACACTTCAATCAGACGGCACTTATGACTGCTCTGTAGATATTATATCAAAAGGTATTATACTTGAAGGTTTAATGAATAGTCAAGTTTCTACACATGCTACAGCAGATGAACAAAAAAATGATGAAGAAGAACAGGGTATGTCTGAAGCACAGAGTAATATTTCTTATATTTCTGAAAGAATAGGTAAAAATAAAAAAACAACAGGTACACTTAAAGAATTACTAAAAGAAGCTAAATCACCAAGTATAGCTAGTGCATTAGCTGAAGATCATAAAGTTATAGGAGCAAAATTTAGTGTAGGACCAGGAGGAAACCTATTTATGAGATTCCTTCAAAATAAATCAGTATTTGTAAGTTATATTTCTATTGGTGCATTATTAGATATACTTAATACTTTTGAATTGATGAAAGACAATGTAGGTAATGTAATATGCGGCTTTGATATACAATCAGATGAAAAGTATAGAACATTTCCTGCTCATTATACTACTAATCCTTTAAGTGTAATACTTCCTAAAAAGTGTCAAGGAAATTTTAGTTTTGCAAATGCATCTATAGTAAAACCTGAAAGTAAATTAGTAGAAAATGCTCAATCTGCATACGCAGGAAAAGAAACGTACTGTACAAGTATAATGGTGTCTACTTATATGTTAGATGCTAAAATGAAAGAATTAATAGATGGACCTAAAGATAAGGGAACAGGTATTTTTGATTTTATTAAGTCTGTATTAGCACAAATTAATTATGATTTAGGTGGAATAAATAATTTAGATTTACACTATGACGATGATACTCATATATACACTGTAATTGATAGAGGAACACCAAGACCAAATAAAACAAGACCTAGAGAAATAAAAGTATCAGGATTAAGTACTACTGTAACTGATATTAGTGTTGTAAGTGAGATTAGCTCAGAAATGAAAAGTATGGTTTCAATTGCCGCACAAGGAAATACTGGTAATTATAATGATGACTTATCTAATATGTTAAAGTTTAATAAAGGATGTATAGATAGACACCATTGGTCAAAAGGACAGAATGATACCGGTAATAAAGAGGCAGCAAAAACTACAGCAGATAAAGATGTTGAACCATTTATAGAAAGGTTTAAAAAAGCTTGGGATAATTTTAATAAAAAAGAAGTAGTAAATCCAGAATACTGGAGTGATGTCCACGGCGAAGCAGCAAGTAATTTAAATCGATCATATCAATTAGAAGCAGCATCGAAGGGAGACTCATCACAAATTCCAGTTCCTATAAAGTTAAATTTGAGCTTGAAAGGAATATCAGGATTTAAAATAGGAAGTACTTTTACTGTAAATACAGATATAATACCAACTAAGTATGGTAAATTTGGATATTATGTAATGGGAGTAGATCATACTTGTGATAGTGGAGGATGGACAACTAATGTATCAGCATATTTAAGAAATTTATAATGTATATACCTAAACATAAATTAAAAATCGGAGGAAAAGTACCTGGTAAACTAGTTGATCCAAAAACTGGCAGACAGTATCTTGGTAAATTTGTGCAAGATTTTAAAAGTAATTATTGGAAAGGTGAACAAGTAACTAGTAAATCTGAACCTCTTATATTAGTAAAAGATATAAAAGCAGAAGAAAAAGCTTTAGGTTTATCTACAGTTTATGTTAAACCTTCTTCTGAAGATTATACTAAAGGAGAATTTATAAGATATTTTGTTGGTGATAGTAGATCAAGAAGAATAGTCGAAGTAGATAAGAAAAAATATCTAGAGCAAAGAAAAGAATCAAAACTTTATAGAAAAACTATGAAGTTAATCTGGTATATTACAGGAAATCCTGATGAACAAATAATAAATGGTTATGTATATCCGGGTTTAAAAGAAAAAAATCTAGATGTAGTTAAACAAGCAGAGAAAGTACTACCCGGTATAGGCAAACAAGCACTTACAGACCCAGTACAATTTGTAAAAAGTAAGTAATAATTTGTCGTTCTGATATTTAATTACTATATTAGTAAAAAGGTTATTAGTGTTTTATATAGTAGAAGAAGAGTCAAAGCTAGAAAGATTAGAGAATTTAACAAGATTAGGATTATATGTTGATGTAATTTTATCTAACGATTTATATCACCCTTCTCTTAATTCTGTAGTTGCAGTTTATATTAGACCTATCAAGTCTAAGCACGGCTTTATTATTCCAATCAATCACGATGAAGGTTTTAATATAGATAAAGAACGTATCTTAGAGCTTTTATCTAAAGCAAGTAAACTATATACACTTAATAAGAAAGACTTACTCTATCACTTTAATCTACAGTCTGCCATTGATCTATCGTTGTTATATTCAATGGTTAAATACCAAAGATTAGAATATTCTAGAGAGATATCTACAATTAATTATTTTTACAATAAATTTAAAGATTTTAAAAATATTAATCGATTAATTCCGATATCTAAATTATATGAATCCTGTGAAAAGGTATATGATAAAGTAAGTAACGTTATTGATTTTGAAATACCAGAAGGCTTTGAATTTTATAATACAACAGCTACAAATGTATTCTATTTATTAGAGCAAGGAGGTTTAGGTATACATTATAAACAATTTAATGAATTATTTAAACCAAGAAATCCTTTGTATAACACAATTAATAACACAGTATTAACATCATACAATTTATACAATGCAACATCTAGACCTACTAATGCTTTTAATAGCGTTAATTTCGCTGCAATTCCAAAATCTGAAGAACATAGAAAATGTTTCAGACCTCAAAACGACTACTTTGTTGAGTTTGATTTTGACGGTTATCACTTGCGTTTACTTTGCGATCAGATTGATTATCCGTTAACTAACGAATCAGCACACAAACAATTAGCAAAACAGTATTTTAACAAAGAAGAAATAACAGATGATGAATACAGTCAAGCAAAACAAATTAACTTCCATGCAATTTATGGAAAAATACCAGAAGAATATGCTTTTCTCGAAGTTTTTACCAAAATCGATGAGTTTATTAAAAACCTTTGGTCCGAATACGAAACTAACGGAAAAATCCTGGCGCCAATTAGTAATAAGCCGTTCACAAAGGCGCTAAAAGATATGAATCCGCAAAAGCTTATGAATTATGTCATGCAAAGCTTGGAAACATCAAGAAATATTCTTATCTTAAAAGATGTATTAAGATATCTTCAAAATAAAAAAACTAAAGTAGTTTTATACACGTATGATGCCCTACTTTTTGATTATAATAAAGAGGATGGCAAAGAAACATTAGAAGAACTAAAAGAAATCTTAGAATCCGGTAAAAATTACCCAGTAAAATTTAAATTTTCAAAAGATCTAAGTTTATAAAATAATTAAATATTTATATGAAATGGTAAGTGTTATAGAGACAGGGTTCGATTACGATATCGAACCGATTTATTTAAATGAAGATATGAGTAACAAATTATTCTGTACCTTTGCTACGGAAGATACCTTAGACGGTATTTTGAGTACTATTCAAGAAAGGTATAATATCATATACAACAAAATTTTTGTTCTATACTCTAAATCTCAAAACGAATACATTTGTACATACAATGTAGACTTTGGGAACGTAGGAGCATTCTTGGACAATACTATACTTGTACATAGGAAAAAAGAATCAAATACATTATATACTATTAATGCGTTAAATACTTTAATTAAAGAGCTCAACGGAGGAGTATTAGATACTTCTTATAGAATAAATTGGACAGATTATAGAAACTGTATACTCTTAACCAAAGGACCAGAACTTAAAAGGGTTAATACCAAACTCTTTAAGATTATAGAGATATAATTAAACATGCAAGCAAAATTAGGTTTCGGTTCTAAATATATCATAATAGACCTTTTAAAATCTCCAGTTACTGATCTTTGGGTAGATTCTGTATCTAGTTGGAATGCTCAAAATACTCCTATGTCGTATACTGAAACTTGGAGTGCATATACAAAAGAAAACTTAATTCATGGGGACCCGGACGAAATAATATCAAACATAAATAAGCATATTGATATACTTAATGATTTAACCACAGGTGAAAAAATAACAGATAGAGCATACAGAGATATGCCATGGTCACAAACCAACAGGTTACATAGAATTTTTACAACTGCTGCGACTACATATTATAATTGGAAGCATAATTTATCTGCATATAGACTAATAGAAGGAAAGGAACATTCTTATGATAATAAAAAAGGCTACCTATTAGAACATTCTAGCAGAACTATGAATTTTCCTATAGACCTAGGAGAGCATGATGAAGCAGAAAAAGCTCTGTATAGCTTAAATAAATGGATTCATTTTTTTGAAGATGAAAGAATAAGTTATAGAGCTAGAGATACATTTAATAATTTAAAAGGAGCTGCATACAGAGAAATTGAATGGGATAGTTATAATGATTCAGGTCAAAGAATACATCCTACCGTACACACTACTACCTATAGTGATATAGTTAAAACGTTTAAAAACCCAAAAGCTAAAGATTGTAATGTACATATAAGTAAGTCTATAACAGGAAAAGATTATGAAACTTCTTTTTTTCAATACGATGATCCTTTAGAGTTTGATACTACTAATTTAGATCATATTACAGGAGGAATAAGATTATATAGCAACCAGTATTATAAAAGACTGTATGGGGATAAATCTCATCTTATGAAATGGGGTCTAGACAGTGGGTTAAAAGAAGAAATGATAAAACCTTTGCCTTTAGGCCGAATTATTAAAACAAATACAGATTTTACAGACGTTCGGACAAGTAAAACAGTAAAATATACTGCAGGCAATATGGCTGCAGAAGGAGATTACTATAGACCTATTATAGAAATTATTTAAGAAAAAGTTGTCTACTAAAGTATTTTTTCTTATATTATAGTATTAACGTTAAATTAAAATAAGTTATATGGATTTAAATGCTATTAAAGCAAAACTCGGCGAGTTGAATAACAACGGTCAGACTCAAGAAAAAACTGACTATTCAAAGATATTTTGGAAGCCTGAATTAGGTAAGCAAACAGTAAGGATTGTACCTTCTGCCTATGACCCTACTTTTCCTTTTAAGGAATTGAAGTTTCATTACGGTATAGGTAAATACCCAATGGTAGCTTTATCTAACTTTGGTAAACAAGATCCTATTGAAGAATTTGTTAAAGAACTGAGAAAGACAAACGATAAGGATAACTGGTCTCTTTCAGGAAAGATAAACCCAAAGACTAGAATCTTTGCTCCTGTTGTAGTAAGAGGAGAAGAAGATAAAGGTGTTAGATTATGGGGATTTGGTGTAACGATTTACAAAGCACTTCTAGCTTTAGCAGAAGATGAAGATGTAGGTGATTACACAGATGTAATGAACGGATGGGATTTAGTAGTTACTCAAGAAGCAGGTAATCCTTACCCTGTTACTACAGTAAGAATAAAACCTAAACAAACTCCATTATCGGATAACAACGATCATGTTGATACTTGGTTAAAAACTCAACCTAATCCAACTGAGGTACATACTCAGTACGATTATGACTTTATAAAGAAGCAATTACAGAATTATCTTAACCCAGGTTCTGATGAAAGTACTGCTCCAGCAGCAGGTTCCGAACCTTCAGCACCAGCTAAATCTGACTTTACGTTAGAGACTAAAGCTGCTCCTGCTAAAGTTAAAGAGTTCGATGATTTATTCAATGAATAAAGGCTAATTATAATAGGCCGCTTCGGCGGCCTTTTTTTTTGTTCTATGATTAATAAATCTGACTATATTTGTACAGCTCCGTTCAATTACACAGAAGTGCATGACAAAGAACAATGGTTATGCTGCCCTTCTTGGTTGCCTGTAGATATAGAACAAGGATTAGGGATAAAAGAAAATTTTAGATCAAAAAAAGCACAAGAAGTAAGAGATAGTATTTTAGATGGATCATATAAGTACTGTGATGAAGTACAGTGTCCTTATTTAGCTGAATTAAAAAATAATAAAATATCTCCAAGGTTTATTCCTAAAACTGATCAAAATATTGAAATTTTAGAAAGAGAGCCCGGACCCCATACAGTAAATTTTTCATTTGATAGAAGTTGTAATTATGCTTGCCCTACTTGTAGACTAGATTTTATAATGTATAAAGGTGAAGATAGAAAGTTAGTAGAAGAAAAATTAAAAGAGGTAAATGAAGAATTATCTCCTTTTGTCAAAAGATTATATCTGAGTGGAGCAGCTGATCCTTTTTTTAGTAATTCATTTAGAAAGTTTATGGTAGAATTACCAACTCATAAATATAAAAAATTAGAGAGTATGCATTTACATACTAATGGTAGTTTATGGACTGAACAATTATGGGGCAAAATGAAAGGAATTCATAAGTTTGTTAATTCATGTGAAATATCAATTGATGCAGCTACTAAACATACCTATGAAAACGAAACCCGTATAGGAGGAAAATGGGATAATATCTTAGAGAGATTAAAGTTTATCACTCAGATACCTACTATAAAATGGTATTGCTTTTCTTTCGTTACTCAAGATACTAATTTTAAGGAGATGAAAGATTATTATGACTTAATAAAAAGTTATTTTGAAAAAAGAAAAACTCCTACTAAATGGGAAGTTAAATTTAATCGAGTTATTAATTGGGGTACTTATAACGAAGATGAGTTTAAAAATAAAGAAGTATTTAAAAAAGATCACCCCTTATTTAATGAATTTATGGATAACTTAAATACGGTAAAAGATTTGCCAAATGTTGTACATAATTTTCATGATTTATATGAAACTAAAAATACATTAATTTAGTTTGATCTTAAATTAAATTTACGTATATTATAATATCAATAAACTAGTTATATGGCAAAGAAAAAAGAAGAAACATTACAAAGAGCATCTGCAGCAGTTAAGAAAAACTTTAACTTAGGAAACTTTAAAAAGAAAAAAGGATTCGCTAATGCATCTGTAAAATTTAAAGAGCAAGGATGGATACCTCTATCTAAAGCTTTTCAAGATATTACATCCTTACCTGGAATACCAACAGGACATATTACCTTATTAAGAGGTCATAGTGACACAGGAAAAACAACCGCACTATTAGAAGCAGCAGTCAATGCTCAAAAGCAAGGCATACTACCGGTCTTTATTATATCTGAGATGAAATGGTCTTGGGAACATGCTAAAGAAATGGGTCTTCAATTTGAAGAAATAAAAGATGATAAAGGAAATGTTATAGATTATGAAGGTCATTTTTTATATGCTGATAGAGGTACTTTAAATACTATTGAAGAAGTTGCCGTACATATGGCTGACTTAATTGATGAGCAGTCAAAAGGTAATTTACCTTTCGATATGTGTTTCTTATGGGATTCTATTGGTTCTATACCTTGTGATCTTTCAGTACGTTCTAATAAGAATAATAATGAATGGAATGCAGGAGCGATGTCTACTCAATTTGGTAATAATTTAAATCAAAAAATATTATTATCTAGAAAAGAAAACTCTCCCTATACTAATACATTAGTAGCTATTAATAAAGTATGGACAATGAAACCTGAACATCCAATGGGGCAACCAAAATTACAGAATAAAGGTGGGATGTCTATGTGGTATGATGCTACGTTAGTTGTTACGTTCGGTAATATTACTAATCCTGGTACATCTAAAATAAAAGCTGTAAAAAATGGACTTCAAGTTGAATTTGCTAAAAGAACTAATATACAGATAGAAAAAAACCATATAGGAGGAGTACAATCAAGAGGCAGAGTAGTTATGACATCTCATGGATTTATACAAGACGATAAAAAAGCTATAGACAAATATAGAGATACTCATAAAGATCATTGGTTAAAGTTAGTAGGTAGTATAGATTTCGATTTAATTGAAGAAGGAGATTTAGAAGAAGAAAGAATTACTCCTAACATACTTGACTAATGATTATCAAACCGGTATTTAAAGATAAAAGGTATATACCTCTGTGGACGATTGAAGGCATAGATATTCCATCTACGGTAACTAAATCAATATTATCAGATAATCAGTATAGCAATTATGATAGTCAAATAGAAACTACCGACCCAGAGTTTATAGCTGCACATCAAGGTAGAAGTTTTCATAAAGATAATTATAATTTAAATTTAGAATTAAATAAAAGTTTAGATCACGGATTAGCACTAAGTAATTTTCTTATACAACAAGAAGATTATTATTTTGCTGACACTTGGCCTACAGAAGGTTTTAGAGAAAGATTAAAAGGTAATAGAATAGGTTATGATTTTGTTAGAGACGGTAAAAACTACGAACAAGATCCCCATGTAGATAATTTTTTCTTAATGGGATCAATTCTAATAAACCTAGAAGATAACCCAGTAGGTTCTGGAACTAGATATTACGATCCTATAAAATGGATAAGTGAAGGTAAAACAGAATTAGTTTTTGAAGGACCAGTAAAAAAAGGAACTGGAGTTATTCACGTAAATACACCAAACAATATACATAAAGGATGGAACGCTAGCGATAGTTTTAGATATGTTGCATTCGGTAATATAGGAATATAATGGCTCGTAAGGATATAAGGTATGTTCATTTTGAAATTGCAAATTTATGTAATGCAGCATGTCCTTGTTGTCCAAGATTTAATTCTAATTCTCCAGTACCAAGTAAACATCTACCCTTAGGTTATATAGACTTAAAAACTTTTAAAAAATGGTTCCCTCCAGAAATACTTCAAAGAATAAAAAGAATTAATTTCTGCGGTAATCATGGTGACCCAGGAGCAAATCCTGATTTTCCTGAAATTATAGATTATATAAGTGATTTTAATTATGAATCAGTTCAGTTTCATACTAATGGTGGTATGTTAAAACCTAGTTTTTGGATAAGATTAGCAAAAGCATGTAATAAACTTAAAACTGTTGATCCAGTTAGACCAGTATTTAGTATAGACGGTTTAGAAGATACTAATCATTTATATAGAAGAAACGTTAAATGGAATAAGTTGATAGAAAATGTTAAAGCTTTTAACAGTAATATACAACCTCATGTAGAAACTATTTGGGACTATTTAGTATTTGGTCATAATGAACATCAATTAGATGAGGCAAAAATACTTTCAAAAGAATTAGGTTTTACAACAATAGAATTTAAAGCTCCATTAAATTTAGATGACGGTATAAATATTACCCCAGTACCTGTACTAGATAAAAAAGGTGCAATCATGTACTGGATTAATCCTACTACAATAAAAGAATTTAAACCTACTTATTTACCTAAAGACCCAAAAGTTAAATATAATAAAGAGGCACTGTGGAATGAAGAAGGATATGAAACAGATGGTAAGCTTAGCGAACATGATATTAAGTTAATTAATGATGCTGAAAAAACTATTATTAGACCAAGATGTGGAGAAAATGATTTATATATAGAAGCAACAGGAGATGTACATCCTTGCTGTTTTGTAGCTACTGGTTTATACGTACAGAAAGCATTTTATAAAAAAGGAAAAAGAACAGGTATACAAGATACTCAGTTATTTGAACATATGGATAAAGTAGGTTGGGATAAATTTAACCTTAATACAGTTACCGTACAAGAATTACTTGAGAATGGATACCTTAGAAAAATGTATAACGAAACTTGGAATAAATCAGTAGGAGAAGGTAAAAAAATACAATGTACTATGTTTTGTGGTAAAACAAATGCTATTGATGTAATTTTTGAATCAGGAAGAAAAGATGAAGATGTAGAAAGAAATAGAGAAGTACATAATAAAATAATATGAGCAAATATAAAAATATTTTAAATAATTTAAAGGAGACCCCACCCCGAGAGTTGAACGATCATATCTTGATCATAGATGCTATGAATATGTTAATTCGTAGCTTTTCGTTACTCAAAGCAATGAGCCCAACAGGTCACCATGTAGGTGGCTTAGTTGGCTTTTTGCGATCTTTAGGATACGTAACTCGTATATTTGACCCTACTAGAGTATTAATTATATGGGACGGTAAAGGAGGATCAGGTAATAGGAAAAATATAGATCCTAACTATAAAGCACAACGTGCTACTTCACGTATAACTCACTGGGGATTATACGATACTAAAGAAGAAGAAATGGAAGCTTTAATTGGTCAGCTGTATAGAGTTCAAGATTATATAGAATGTTTACCAATGCAATCTATAATGATAGAAAAATTAGAAGCTGATGATATAATTGCTTATTTAGCTAAACGAGCATCAACCTCTGCAGTTAAGAAAATGACAATAGTCTCATCAGATAAAGATTTTCTACAATTAGTTAACGATACAGTAGAGGTATACGCTCCAGTTAAAAAGAAAACTTTTACTGCTACTAATATACAAGAGGAAATAAAAGTTCTTCCAGAAAACTATAATATAGTGAAAGCATTATTAGGAGATAATTCTGATAATTTAGCAGGAGTAAAAGGTTTAGGTATTAAAACAATTTTATCTGAATTCCCTAAATTAGCTAAAACTAAAAGTGAATTAGATTATATCTTTGACGTATGTGAAACTAAATTAGATGATAAAAAAGTTAAAAAGATTTTTCCTAAAATTATAACATCATGGGATAGAGTAGAAACTAATTTTAAACTAATGGATCTACATGAAAGTGATTTAGATGAAAGAGAAAAAGAAGAAGTAATAGAAATGATAAAAACTAATCCACCAGGATTAGAAACAGGAGCATTTTTAAGATTATTAGATAAAGATCAAATAGAAGGTATAACAAAAAATACTGAAGGGTGGTTAGAAAACTTCAGAGGATTAACAATAACAAAATGATAAAAGGAATAATAGCAGGTAATTTTGATGTAATTCATCCAGGGTATATTGCAATGTTTGAAGAAATGAAACAACATTGTAGTTGCTTGATTGTATTATTACATACTGATCCATCAATCGAAAGGCCTCATAAAATAAAACCTATACTTCATCATGAAGAAAGAAAAAAAATATTAAATTCTATAAAATATGTTGATGATGTTATCAGATATACATACGAAGAACAGTTATATGATTTATTAAAAGTAGGAGAATTTGATATAAGATTTTTAGGAGATGATTACATTAATAAACCGTTTACTGGAGATGATTTAAAAATACCTATACATTATATGAATAGAGATCATGGTTGGTCAACAACTAAATTTAAAAGGTTAATTGCAGAAAGTTATGAAAGCAATAATAGTTAGCGGATATTTTAATCCACTACATGTTGGACATTTAGAACTTCTACAGGCAGCAAAAAAAGAAGGTGATATACTTATAGTTATTGTTAATTCCGATATGCAAAGATACTTAAAAGGATCGAAAGAGTTTATGCTTGAAGATGAAAGATTAAAAATCATCAGAGCATTATCAGTAGTTAATCATGCTTTACTTTCTATAGACATTGATAAAACTCAAATCGAAACATTAAAAGAACTTCAAGCTACTTATGGAGGAGTATATCAATTAGCATTTGCTAATGGAGGAGACCAAACTAATAAATCGATACCTGAAACTGATATATGTAATGAATTAGGTATTGAGTTAATAGACGGTTTAGGAAAAAAAATACAGTCAAGCAGTTGGCTATTAGACAAAAAGTAATTATATTAATAAAACAAATAAGGTTATAGATGACATTAAAGAGACTTCAAGAATACGGTAAAGGATTTCAATTAAAAGTTTTAGGTTCTCTCCTAACAGATAAATCCTTCTTACTTAATGTTAGAGATGTACTACACGATCATTACTTTGATTCAGATTCACATAAATGGATTATAGGTCAGATTATAGAATATTTTGATAAGTACCATACTAATATAACTATGGATGTACTTAAAGTGGAACTTCAAAAGGTAGAAAATGAAGTACTTAAAGTTGCACTTAAAGAAGAGTTAAGAAACTCTTATGAAGCATCAACTGATGATGTGGAATTTGTACAGGAAGAGTTTTCAACTTTCTGTAAGAACCAAGAAATGAAATCAGCCATACTAAATTCAGCTGACCTTTTGAAAGGGGGAGACTTTGACGGTATTAGAAATACTATAGAAAAGGCTATGAAAGCAGGTATGGATAAAAATATTGGACATGAATATAATAAAGATATTGAGACTCGTTATAGAGAGAATTATCGTCCTACTATTCCTACTCCTTGGCCTATTCTCAATGATGGTATTCAAGGTGGATTTGGACCCGGCGACCTGGGTATTATCTTTGGTAGCCCTGGTGGCGGTAAGTCGTGGACTATGGTGGCTTGTGCTGCTCATGCTGTGCAGCTTGGTTATAAGGTTAATTTTTATACTTTGGAACTCGGAGAAGACTACGTTGGAAAGAGATTTGATTGCTACTTTACAGGACACACTATTGATGAGATTAATTCGCACCGTAAGGAAGTACAAAAACATGTTGATAACCTCAAAGGTAGGCTTATCGTTAAAGAGTATCCTCCAAAAGGAGCATCCGTAAATACTATAAAATCTCATATTCAAAAATGTATTGATATGGATCATAAACCGGATATGATTATTATAGATTATGTAGACTATCTTAAAGCTCCTTCTAGAGGAAAAAGCTATGAACGTAAAGACGAAATAGATGATGTATTTATAGCTACGAAGGGACTTGCTAAAGAGATGAAGATTCCAATTCTAACACCATCTCAGGTTAATAGAATGGGAGCTAAAGATAGTGTAATTGAAGGAGATAAAGCAGCAGGGTCTTATGATAAGATGATGGTAGCAGATATTTGTTTATCTCTATCAAGGCAGAAAGAAGATAAAGTATTGGGTACAGGTAGAGTCCATGTTATGAAAAATAGATATGGGCAAGATGGAATGACATATAATGTCAAGATGGATACCAATAATGGGCATATTGAGTTTCTCGAAAAAGCTAGAATGGAAACAGAAGATCCAAATGCGGGTCCTAGGTTTTCATTAGATAGAGAGACCATGGATAAATTATTTTAAAAAAAGTTATAAAAAAATAGGACGAAACGTGAATATATATTATATTTATTTAAGTCTGCTGATCGCCCATCAAGCAGACATTTTTGTCTAACTACCAAAGTAATATATAAAGATATATGAGTTTATTAAAAGAAAGAGTTGTGTACAAACCATTTGAATACCCTAAGGCATATGACTACTGGTTAAAGCAACAACAAGCACACTGGCTACATACAGAAGTACCCATGGCACAAGACGTAACTGATTGGAAAAGCAATCTTAAAGACTACGAAAAAAACGTAATAGGTCAAATCCTAAAAGGTTTTGCACAAACAGAAACAATCGTTAATGATTACTGGTCAACACTAGTTACGAAATGGTTTAGAAAACCTGAGATCATTATGATGGGAACTACTTTAGGTTCTTCAGAAACTATACACGCAGAAGCTTATTCTTTATTAAACGAACAATTAGGGTTAGATGACTTTAGTGAATTCTTAGAAGACGAAGCAACTATGGCTAAGATAGAATCTCTTATGGATGTAAGAGATAATCATGACGGAACAGCTAATTGGCATGATAGAGCTAAATCACTTGCAATTTTTTCCGCATTTACGGAAGGTGTGAACTTATTTAGTTCATTTGCTGTGTTACTGTCTTTTAAGATGAGAAATAAATTAAAAGGAGTAGGACAAATAGTAGAATGGTCAGTAAGAGATGAATCTCTACATTCAGAAGCTGGCTGTTGGTTATTCAGAACTTTAATGAAAGAACAACCTAAATTTAAAACTAAAAAGTTAGTAAAAGAGATTAATGATGCTGCTAAATTAGCTTTAGAGTTAGAGTTTAATTTTATAGATAAAGTATTTGAAATGGGAGATTTAGAAAATCTTACTAAAGGTGAATTAAAAAACTTTATTAAACATAGAGTTAATACTAAGATGGGGGATTTAGGTTTAGATCCAATTATACCGTCTTCAGAAATAGATAAAGGTGCATTAAAAACTATGAAATGGTTTGATGCAGTAATAGCAGGTAAACAGCAAACAGATTTCTTTGCAAATAGGGTAACTAATTACAGCAAAGGACATTTAGATTGGTCAACAGCATTTTAATTTAAAAAAGTACATGGGAACAGAACAAGAGACTTCCAACTGGGAAGCAGGTAAAGATTATCCAGAGTGGATGAACGAAGTATCATTAGCAACAATTTCTAAAGGTTATTTATTACCCGGAGAAACCCCTAGAAAAGCTTATAAAAGAGTAGCAGATACTATTGCCGATAGGTTAGATAGACCAGATCTTGCATCTAAATTTTTTAGATATATGTGGAAGGGATGGTTGAATCTTGCATCTCCTGTTTTATCTAATACAGGAACTGATAAAGGATTACCTATTTCTTGTTTCGGTATAGATACTCCTGATTCTATTAGAGGGATTGGATTAACAAATGCTGAATTAATGAGATTAACTTCTTTAGGTGGAGGAGTAGGTATTGGGTTATCTAAAGTTAGAGGAAGAGGAGAAAAAATAGGCAAAGAATCAATCGGACAGTCAGAAGGAATAGTACCTTGGGCTAAAATATACGACTCAACAATTATTGCTACTAATCAAGGAGCAGTAAGAAGAGGAGCAGCATCAGTTAATTTAGATATTAATCACCCAGATATTGAAGAATATCTTGAAATTAGAAGACCAAAAGGAGACCCTAATAGACAGTGTCTAAACCTTCATCAATGCGTTGTAGTGGATGATAGCTTTATGCAGAAATTAGAGCATAGAGACTCTGAGGCAATGGGATTATGGGTTAAAATACTTAAATCTAGAGTAGAAACTGGAGAGCCATATATTATGTATAAAGATAATGTAAATAATGCAAATCCACCGGCTTATAAAAAGAATAACTTAGATGTTACAATGACTAATATCTGTTCTGAAATAACTTTATTTACTGACGAAGAACATTCTTTTATTTGTTGCCTTTCCTCAGTTAATTTAGCAAAATACCATGAATGGAAAAATTCAGATTTAATTGAAACATCAATTTATTTTTTAGACGGAGTACTAGAGGAATTTTTACAGAAAGTTTCCGGAAGGGAATCATTAATTAGAGCACATAGATCAGCAAAAAAAGGTAGAGCTATTGGTTTAGGTGTACTAGGATGGCATACTTTTTTACAAAATGAAAGAATTCCATTTTCTTCTATTGCAGCTACATCATATACCCACCAGATATTTTCACAAATTAAAAATCAAGCAGAAGCAGCATCAAGAAAGTTAGCTGATGAATACGGAGAACCAGTTTGGTGTAGAGGTACTGGAATGAGAAATACTCATACAGTAGCAATAGCACCAACAGTATCAAATAGTACAATAGTTGGCGGAATATCAGCAGGAATCGAACCAATACCAGCAAATGTATTTACTTTTAATTCAGCGAAAGGCACTTTTATAAGAAAAAATGCTGCCTTAGAGTCTTATTTAGAGGAGAAAGGTCATAATACAGAAGAAGTATGGGATCAAATAATGAAAGATAGAGGTTCTATTGCAAATTTACCAGATGATATTATTCCTGCAGATGATAAACCAATATTTTTAACTTTTGCTGAAATTAATCAATTGCATTTAGTAGAACAAGCAGCTGTAAGACAGAAATATATTGATCAGACACAATCACTTAATTTAGCTTTTGATCCAACAGATTCACCTAAGTTTATTAACGAGGTTCATCAAGCAGCATGGAGATTAGGCATAAAAACGTTATATTACCTAAGAACAGATTCAGTAATAAACGGTGATATAGGGAGTAGAACCTCTACAGACTGTTTATCTTGTGATGGGTAACTATTTATATAAAAGTATATAAGTATGTCAAAGCAGATTAAGCTATACGCAAATTCTATTGGAGGAGATATTCATACAATGTCTCTATTCCACACTTCTGTTAATGCATCAAATTTATTAGTCACTGGAGTTACTCCTACTCAACTAAATACAGGAGTAACAGTAACTGTAGCAGATAGTGTTACTAAATTTTTTGCTAAAGTTACAGATTCAGGATCATGTAATAACACTACATCAAGTTTTACTAATACTTTATTTCAACCTAATAAAAGATACTTTAATGTAGCTAATTCCGGTTCTTCTCAGACTCCGGTATCAAATAACAATACAGTACAGATTAATTACCCTGTAGTAGCAGGTCCTACATCAGGATCATTAGAACAAACAGTAAGTTTTATTGATCATGCAAGTTTTATTATAGAAGCAAACTTTGTTTACCCTGATTATACTTCATTTTTAGGATGGTATACAGATGAAACAGGAGGTACTTTAATTTCCACAAATAATCCTTTGACAATTACACAAAATACCTTTACTGCCTCAGATAGTTTTTGGGCAAGACATGAAGGCTTTACTAAAACATATAATATATCATCATCTAAAGCAAATGTTGACGAAGGAGATAGCGTAACATTTACTCTTACTACAACAAATGTAGATGGTGGTACAAATGTACCTTATACGATAACAGGGATTACTTCAGCCGATTTAAGCGGGTCAGCTTTAACTGGGAACTTCAATGTTGTAGGACAAACAGCTGCAGTAACAGTAAATATAGATGCAGATACTACCACTGAAGGACAAGAAACTATGACTATAGATTTAGATGATGTAGTTTGTAGCCCAGTTTCAGTAATTATTAACGATACAAGTCAAACACCAGCTCCAACATATAGTTTATCAGCAGCTACTCCAGTAGATGAAGGAGACACAGTTGTATTTACACTTACAACATCAAATGTTGCAGATGGTACAGTATTACCATTTACTATAACAGGAGTTTCAGCATCTGATTTAACAGGAGGAACATTAACAGGTAATTTTACAGTTAATAGTAATACCGCGCAAACTATTCTTACTTTAGTAGCAGATAAGACAACTGAAGGGACTGAAACAATGACTCTTGCTTTAGATAATGGAGGAGCAAGTCAAGGTGTTAGTATTAATGATACAAGTATATTAGTTGGTACAATTATAGTCAATAGTGGAACATATACTGTGTCAAATGCTACAATTACCGGTTCTTACGTAGGAACATTACAAATAGCATATACTGTAACTACAGCAGATGTTACATTAGGAGCACCAAGAGTGTGGACAAGTGGTAGAGTTAAGAGTAATGCAGGGTTTATACATAATCCTATATTTTACGGTATTAACCCTACTGAAAAAACAATGGCAACTATAGGTACAGTATCACCGGGAACATATTCATATACATCTTCAGCAACCTTTACTGGTTATACGGGTGTAAGTCAACAACACGGTGCAACACCAGGTACAGGATCTAATTTATTACAGGAGGCTTATACTGAAGTAGTAACTTTCGGTAGTGGTCCAGATAGTTGGTCACATGTAGGTACAGGATTTACAAATAATTCTATACCTCTAACTTTTGCGTAAAAAGTTGTTTAATAGATAGAAATTTCTTATATTATAGTATATAAAAAGTTATAATATGGCATCAGCTAAACAAAGAATAGCACAATTAAAAGATTGGTTAGAGTGGAGGAAGAAAACTTCCGGAACTAAAGATTCTAAACCTAAGAAATTTTCCAAAGCAGATCACTATAAAAAAGTAAATAAAAGATATGGTAAAAACAGCAATTAAGTTTTATGCGGACTGGTGTGGTCCCTGTAAAACATATGATAAAATATGGCAAGAAGTAAAAAGTGAAGTCAAAAGCATTAAGTTTATCGAAATTGATGTTGATAAAGATACCTCAGGTCTTGCAGCACAGCATAATGTAAGATCTATACCTCATACGGTAATTTTAAAAAATGATGATGCATCTGTAGTAGCTACCAAGACTGGAGTTGTACAGAAAAGAGATTTAATAGAATTAATTAATAAATAAAAGCAAATAAGTTATGTTAAGAAGACCAGATTCAATACCTGCAAGTGATACAGTTATAGAAGATTCCGCTATGGAACCTTTTTTTATTACGAATTCGTCAACTGGAGGTTATACAGTATATGAGAGAGTTATAAAAGGTGAAAATAATACACCTTATATTAAGACAGTATGTTACCCCGGTAATTTTACTTTCGCTCTTAAAAGAGTAGCTGAAGAGTTACTAAACTCTAACAAAGAGTATAAAAGTGTAAAAAGCTATGTTGATACATATAAAAATATCACAGAGAAGATTACTTCTATGATGAAGTAATTTTAACGTTAGCCTATACGTTTATAATACCTGGCAAATTTTAATATTTATAGAAATGGCAAAAAATGTTGTTGTAAGTCTAAGCGGAGGGATGGACTCCTCTACATTACTACTCAGATGTTTATCAGAGTATGATCAAGTTACTGCTATATCTTTTGATTACGGTCAAAAGCATAGAGTAGAACTTCAAAGAGCTCAATCATTAGTAGATTATTTAAATGCTAATGGTCAATCTATCAAGTATCAAGTAATTAAACTTGACGGATTAGTTAACTTATTAAACTCAGCTTTAGTAACAGGAGGAG
>MDTB01205348.1_pt1 | contig 20381 bp, 23 predicted proteins | sample 811161 | NCBI WGS metagenome assembly MDTB01 (sample SAMN05326650, study PRJNA326480) | marine metagenome | isolation source: seawater | place: Mediterranean Sea | collected 2009
GCTGCTCCAAGATTAAAAATTGCACTTCCAAAAATTCTTAAGGAATTAGATTCAAGAGGTTATAAGTTTAATGCAATTGTGTAAATTCATTTAATGCCTTCAAAAGCTGAGCCTTAGGAATTACTCCTGTATGGCGCCATAACAAAGTCTCTTTTTTATATATCATTAAAGTTGGGACTTTGCGCACATTTAATTTTTGTACCAATACTGGATTTTTATCTATATCTATTTTAATAATTTTAACATCATCCCCAATCTCTTTAGCAACTTTTTTCAATATTGGACTTAATGTTTTACAAGGACTACACCATTCAGCAAAAAAATCTATTAAAACAGGCTTTTCACATGCTACTAATTCTCTAAAATCAGCCATATTCAAGTTTATAAAAATCTTATTTTTAAAATTGCTAATTCTTTTTTGTAAAAATAGGAGAAGTAATCTACATTTCTATATTTTCTCTTATCCATTGTAAATCTTTCAATATTATCTGCTATATAAATACTTTAATATCAACTAGAATAGTTAGTTTATAATACGAATTACTTCTTCGTCACTCATCTTATATAAGCGGTGTTAAATTTACATATAGGTTCGTTCACAATATTTTTTTCAGATTGTATGAATAAAATATTATGGCTTATGCCTTTAAACGGCTTTAAAATAATCCAAATTATGAACAGGAGGGAAAACTTGCTTAATTCCTATGACATATTTCTAATGACATGCTAAAAGTAAAACAGCAAATGGTAAAACCCTACTTTAAAGAGCCACACATATCCTCGGGCTTAACCCATTCATCAAATTCTTCAGCAGTCAAGTAACCTAATTTTATTGACTCTTCTTTTAAAGTAGTACCATTTTGATGAGCTGTCTTGGCAATTATAGCTGCTTTCTCATAGCCTATTTTAGTATTAAGTGCTGTAACCAACATTAAAGAATTATCTAAATTCTTCTTTAAGTTTTTATGATTAGGCTCAATACCTAAAACACAATTTTCTGTAAAAGATTTACATGAATCTCCAATCAAACGGGCTGACTGAAGTAAATTTGCAGCAATAACTGGCTTAAATACATTTAATTCATAATGACCCTGTGCACCTCCAACTGAAATCGCAACATCATTCCCCATAACCTGAGCACAAACCATCGTTATTGCCTCACATTGAGTCGGATTTACTTTTCCAGGCATAATAGATGAGCCCGGTTCATTGGAAGGGATTGTAATTTCGCCTATTCCAGAACGTGGTCCTGAAGCTAGGAATCTAATATCATTTGCAATCTTATTTATTGAAACTGCTAACATTTTCAAAGCTCCATGTGTCTCAATAATTGCATCATGAGCTGCTAATGCCTCAAATTTATTTTCTGCAGTAACAAAAGGTAATCCTGTAAAGTTGGCAATCTTTTCAGCAACTAAAACATCATAACCATCAGGAGTATTAATTCCTGTTCCTACAGCAGTTCCTCCTAGTGCTAATTCTGACAAATGATCTAAAGTGTTTTGGAGTGCTTTTAAGCCATGATTCAATTGAGAAACATAACCCGAAAATTCCTGGCCTAAAGTTAATGGTGTAGCATCCATAAGATGAGTTCTACCAATTTTTACTACAGCTTTAAATACTTCCGACTTCCCCTTCAATACATCTCTTAATTTTTCTACACCTGGAATCGTACAATCAACTAGCATTTTATATGCAGCAATATGCATCCCTGTTGGGAAAGTATCATTTGATGATTGAGACTTATTTACATCATCATTTGGATGTATTACTTTTTTAAGATCTTTTAATGAGCCTCCATTAATTACATGAGCTCTATTAGCAATAACCTCGTTTACATTCATATTAGACTGAGTACCTGAACCTGTTTGCCAAATCACCAAAGGAAACTCATTATCGTGTTGTCCTTCAAGAATTTCTTCACAAACCTTAGAAATCAAATCTCTTTTTCCTTCATTTAAAACCCCTAACTCATAGTTTGCATGAGCTGCTGCCTTTTTAAGATATGCAAAACCATAAACCACTTCTAAGGGCATACTTGCAGCTGTACCAATCTTAAAGTTATTCCTAGAACGCTCCGTTTGTGCTCCCCAATATTTTTCTGCAGGGACTTTTACATCGCCCATTGTATCTTTCTCTATTCGGAATTCCATAATATCTATTTTTAATCTATATTTCCTTAAGCAAAGATAAGAATCAATATCTATTGCATCCGACTTTTTAATTCAATGAGTTCTTTTTCTAAATTCACCTTTTCATTTAAAGCCTGAGCTAATTCAAATGTTTGTTTAAGAAAACGTTGATGGGAATCAGATGATTCTCTAAATGGCTTATGGCTAATTGAAGAAAATAGCTTGTCTAAATCATTATTCAAGTTTAACGAATCTTTTGTCAATAAAGTGGAAACAAATTTAGACCAAACATAATCTTGAGCTTCATCATTTGGATGAACTCTATCTTTTGAGTAAAAGCGATAATCACGCAACTGATCTATGACAATTTCGTACGCAGGAAAATAATGCACGTCTTCAAAAAGCTTTTGAATTTTATCACAAGCTAAAAGTAAAACAGATTTAGATAGGTTGCTTTCATGTATACCATCACGAATATGACGCACTGGGCTTACTGTTAATATAATTTGAATCTTTGGATTCTGTTTTTTTAATTCAGAATAAAAAGATCGAAAAACAGTTTGAATATCATCTGGTGAAGAAAGTACTTTAGTAAAAGTATGATTTGATTGCTTATGACAGTTTGCTACACTCTTTCCTGAAGATGCTAATTGATATAAAAACGCTGTTCCAAAAGTCAAAATCAAAACATTTGATTCTATTAACTCATTAGCAACAAAAGATTGCAGCTCTTGAAGTCGTTTCTTTAAATCATCTTTTGAATCTGCCCATATAGAAGAATGACATGAGTAATGAAATATACCGTCTTCTCTTTTTAAAAAAAGAGTATCATCGATTTTTTCATCTTTTAATGCACTTAATAAGTTTTTCAAAATTGGTTTTGGGTGAAATAAAATTCCATAAGGATTATTGATGCAATAAAACTTATAATGACATAATTTATCAGCTATATGCTGAGCAAAACAAGAGCCTATAGAAAATACTTTATCCTTATGTGATAAGTCAAAACTATATTTAGGAGTGGGTACTTGTATCTGCCAGTTCATCTTAAATTAGTTGTAAAACATTTTCTGGTGGTCTGCCTAATACAGCCTTATCCCCTTTAACTACAATTGGACGTTCGATCAATTTTGGATTTAAAATCATTGCATTAATAATATCATCATCTGAAAGATCCTTTCCTTTAAATTTCTCTTTCCAAATAGCTTCTCCTTTTCTAACTAATTGTATCGGAGTTAATTGTAACTTATTTAATAAAGCAATTAATTCTTGAGTTATTGGAGCTTTATCTAAATATAAAATTACTTCAGGATCTATACCATTTTCCTGCAATAAGGCTAAAGTTTGTCTACTTTTTGAACATCGTGGATTGTGGTAAATTTTCATTTAATTAATTATTTATGATATATAAATCCTATTCTTTTTGACCCTCTTGCATTAAATAAGCTTTAATAAAAGAGTTTAACTCTCCATCCATTACGGATTGAACATTAGAAGTTTCATGATTTGTTCTTAAATCTTTGACTAACTTATATGGATGCATGACATAATTTCTTATTTGCGAACCAAAATCAATAGCTTTCTTATTCCCTTCTATTTTATCTTTTTCAGATTGTCGATTTCTAAGTTCTAATTCATAAAGTCTAGACTTAAGCAATTGCATAGCCTTAGCTTTATTCTCTAATTGAGAACGAGTTTCTGAATTTTCAATCATGATTCCTGTTTCATGATGGCGCAAACGAACAGCAGTTTCTAACTTATTTACTCCCTGACCACCAGCCCCACCAGCTCGCATCGTCTCCCAAGTAATATCAGAACTAGATATCTCAATTTCTATACTATCATCCACTAAAGGATAAGTAAATACTGAAGCAAATGAAGTGTGTCTTTTATTTGCAGAATCAAAAGGTGACAATCTAACCAATCGATGTACACCATTTTCACCCTTTAAATTTCCATATGCAAAATCTCCATCAAATTGAAGGGTACAAGATTTAATGCCAGCTGTGTCTGCTTCATGCATATCTAACTCTCGAACCTTCATCCCGTTCTTTTCTCCCCACATTATATACATACGCATGAGCATCAAAGCCCAATCTTGACTCTCAGTTCCTCCCGCTCCAGAATTTATTGATAAAATTGCCGTCATATTATCTTCTTCTTTAGATAACATGTTTTTAAATTCTAAATCCTCAATATACTTTAATGTAATTTGATTTTGAGCTTCTACCTCTTCTTCTGTAGCCTCACCCTCTTTATGAAAATCAAAAATCACATCTAAATCAGCAATAGATGTTTCAACCAATTCATATGCATCTACCCATATTTTTTTTGATCGAATTTTCTTTAATATGTTCTCAGCTTTTTTAGGATCATCCCAAAAATTAGGATCATGAGTTAAGCTCTGCTCATCCTCTATAAGGATCTGTTTTTTTTCTATATCTAAATATCCATAAAGCGCTTTTAGTCGCTCTTTATATGTTTTTATTTGATCGATATTTATCATTAAACAAATATAAATGAATTCATGACACAGTTCAGAATTAAAGATATGAATTCACTAGGTTTTCTAGATTAGAAATTTTGCTAAACTATATTAACTAATTCATCTAAAATCAGTTCATATTCATACCCCCTAGAGACTAAATATTTGGTAAGTTTAACTTTTCTTTTACTAACACTCGTCTCTTTTTCTTTCTTGTTTCTCTTTAGTAGAATTTCTGCTATAGTTTGCCTATATTCTAAATCATCAATCTCTGCTAATGCAATTTGGATGTATTTAGGATTTATTTCTCTCTTTTTTAATTCTAAATAAATCTTCTTTCTTCCCCACTTTTTTATTCTAAACTTACCTCTACAAAAACTTATGGCATAGCGCTTTTCATTCAAAAAATTTAACCGTATTAGCTCATCAACAATTATATCTATAGACTTAGAATTTTGGCCTAGTTTTTTTAATTTTATGATTACCTCATGGGGACACCTATCTTGATAAGTGCAATAAGATTTTATTTTTTCTCTAGCTTTATTTATGTCCATTTTTTTCCATTCGAGCTATCGTTTAAATCAAAAAAGCCACCCTAATTTATGGATGGCTTTTTGTTTATAATGATAATTCATCTTCATTTTTATCAAACAATGCATATTGCATAAGATGGTATGCGTAAACAGGTCTAACTTTAACCCATTTTTTGTATTTAAAAAGCCACTTCACTCTGATAGACGGCCATCCTTTACACATGTAAGCTGCAATAAAAGGATGTGCACACAAGGTAACTTCTTTTTCTTTATCCACCTTAAACGCATGATGTAGCTTATCCTCAATTTCATCAACAAGTAAAACTGTAGCTTCTACTTCACCCTTTCCATTACAAGCTGGACAGTTTTCTACTGTTTTTATATTCATTTCAGGCCTAACTCTTTGGCGTGTAATTTCAATAAGTCCAAACCTACTTGGTGGGAGAATTTTATGCTTCGCTCTATCTTCACTCATAAACCCTTTAAGTGCTTCAAACAATTTTTTTCTGTTTTCAGCCTTATTCATGTCAATAAAGTCAACAACAACAATCCCTCCCATATCTCGAAGTCTAAGTTGACGCGCAACTTCTTCAGCGGAAGCTAAATTTACTTCTAATGCATTGGCTTCTTGGCTTTCTACATTATTTGTTCTATTTCCTGAATTTACATCAATAACATGTAATGCTTCAGTATGTTCTATAACTAAATAAGCCCCCTTTCTCATTGACACTGATCTACCAAAAGACGATTTAATTTGTCGTTCAATATTGAAGTGTTCAAAGATTGGTTGTTTACCTTTATATATCTTTAGTATTTTCTCCTTATCGGGAGCAATAGTTTGCAAGTAATTATGAATCTCGTTGAACAACTCTTGGTTGTCAACAATAATTCTGTTGAAGCTATCATTGAGAACATCTCGAAGTATCGCTGATACTCTTCCTAATTCTCCTAAAATTTTACCCGGGGGTTTAACCTTTTGCAGTTTTCTATAAATGGTCTTCCATTTATTAAACATATTGGTCAGGTCAGAGTCTAATTCAGCTACTTTTTTACCTTGAGCAACAGTGCGAATAATGACACCGAAACCTTTAGGCTTTATACTATTAATTAAACGTTTCAACCTTTCTTTTTCAGAATTATCTTTTATCTTTTGAGATACAGATACTCTATCTGAAAAAGGAACCAACACTAAAAACCTCCCAGCAATTGAAAGCTCCGCACTAATTCTTGGCCCTTTTGTAGATATAGGTTCTTTGGTAACTTGTACCAACAAACTCTGTTTGTTGGTAAGAACAGAATCTACAATTCCACCTTTAGGGATATCTTTTTCTAATTTAAAATTTGCCAGAGACCATCTATTTTGTCGGCCTGAAATCGTTTGTCTGACATATTTATTTAAAGAACGTATCTGGGGGCCTAAATCATGATAATGCAAAAAACCGTCTTTTTCAAAACCTACGTCTACAAAAGCAGCATTAAGTCCTGGGACTACTTTTCTGGCTTTACCCAAATAAATATCACCTACAGCAAAACTATTATCACTCTTTTCATTGTGGAGTTCAACTAGCTTCCCTTCTTTAAGTAGTGCAATGACTACTCCTTTTTCGGAAGACTTAACAATTAACTCATTCACTAAATAAAAATTGTTTTGTTTTACTTATTTTAAAAATCCCGTTAAAAAATCGTTTAACGTAATTTTTATAGAAAATTAAAATTTACTTCTTCTTCTTGTGGCGATTTTTTCTTAAGCGTTTTTTGCGCTTATGCGTAGACATCTTATGTCTTTTTCTCTTTTTTCCGCTTGGCATACTTTATTTTTTAGTTAATATTTTTTTAATTTCTCAAATAATGCTTGTGCTTGTGTTTTAACTTCTCCTTCAGAAACTTCTATTAATTCAGATAAAACAAAACATGCACTTAATGTATCATTTAAAGCCGAATAACTTATGGCCATTTGCATTTTCGCATCTAACCTTTCTGAGTCTAAACTGATCACCTTCTTAAAACGACTCACTGCTTTTTCATACTGCCCAGACTGCATAGAAAACAAGCCCATATTCCAGTGTAAATCAGAGTTTTCTGGATGCTCTTCTGAGAGAGACCTCATTTTTAATATCCCTTTCATTTGAGCCTCAGGACTCTGACCATTTTGAATATCAAATAATGCATTTTCTATTTGCTGCTCAAGGCTAAATTGATCCTTCTGCACATCAACTTTACTACCTAAAGGACTCATATATATGTATGAAACAATTAGTACAGAAGTCATTAATGCAAGAAAAGGTCCTATTTTCATCAGAATTATTTCACTTTATTGTTTGTCTTAACACCTTCTATAAATATCTTAGCTGGCTTGAAAGAAGGGATATTGTGAGCAGGAATAATAATTGTAGTGTTCTTAGAAATATTTCTACCTGTTTTCTCTGCTCTTTCTTTAATAACAAAAGACCCGAATCCTCGTAAATAAACATTTTCTCCTGACTCAAGTGATGTCTTTACTTCATTCATAAAAGACTGTACAACAGTTAACACATCTACTTTCTCAATGCCTGTACTTTCTGCAATCTCAGCAACAATATCTGCTTTGGTCATTCTTTTTCTCTTTTTAATATTTTTTCACAAAAATTTTACCCTTAAATTTGACTTACAGAAAGTCAATCCTGTATTTTCAAATTTTAAGTTTGCAAATATAGTGTTTTTTAAATCAACATAAAAGATATAAGTCTTTATTTTAAACCACTAATAACCTCATAAACACTCTATTAAGCTTGGAGTTTTCAAAACAGATATTAAATTGGTATGCTCTTAATAAAAGAGATTTTCCATGGAGAAGAACTAAAGACCCATATAAAATATGGCTATCTGAGATTATTCTTCAACAAACTAAAACCTCTCAGGGTCTAAAATTCTATTTAAATTTTTTGAAATCCTTTCCAACAATTGAAAAATTAGCTTTAGCTAATGAAGAACAAGTTCTAAAATTATGGCAGGGTCTAGGCTATTACTCTAGAGCAAGAAACTTACACCTTTCAGCAAAACATATTCACTATAATCTAAAAGGAATCTTCCCTAACAATTACGATGAATTAAAAAAACTAAAAGGAGTTGGCCCATATACTGCTGCAGCAATTAGCTCAATTTGCTTTAAAGAAATAAGAGCTGCTGTAGATGGAAACGTATACAGAATACTTGCAAGAGTATTTGAAGTTTATACGACAATAAATAGCGCTAATGGAATTAAATATTTTCAAGAACTTGCTAATTCACTAATAAGTATTGATGCACCTGGGGATTACAACCAAGGTCTTATGGACTTAGGTGCAACTATCTGCACGCCAAAAAAGCCAAGGTGTGAATGTTGCCCAATAGCAACAAAATGTATTTCCTTAAAGAAAAGAGTAACAAGTATGCTCCCAATGAAAATCAAAAAAATTAAAATTAGAACACGCTATATAAGCTACTTCTGTATTAATTATAACATGCATTACTTGATGAAAAAAAGAAAGGGTAACGATATATGGAAAAATTTATATGAGTTCCCTTCTATCGAAAGTAAAAATCAAATGAAAGAGCTTTCAGAAAAAGAACAAAAAAAAATTAATTTAATTCTTGGTCATAACAATTATTCATTAATAAAATCAATACGATGGAAACATAAACTAAGCCATCAATTGTTACACATCACTATTCATCATATTACTACAAATAAAACTGCAAATACTACTGATTACATAAAAGTTAATAAGAAAACTCTTTTTGAATTACCAGTTCCTAAACCAATAGAAAAATTCCTGAAGGAACTAGATAATATACTTGATGATAATGTATAATTTTAGTAAGTTTGATTCTATGAAATATATATATTTATTAACTTAACTTATTAATTTATTATGACTGCCACACTAAATAAAGTAATCTTATTGGGAAATTTGGGTAAAAACCCTGAAACCAGAACACTTGAAAACGGAGTTGTTATGTGCCGTTTTCCAATTGCTACATCAGAAACATATAAAAATCGAGAAAACGGAGAAAAAACAAGCCATACAGAGTGGCACAACATTATATTATGGAGAGGCTTAGCTGAAGTAGCTGAAAAATACTTACACAAAGGAGATAAAATTCTAATTGAAGGAAGAATAAGAACCCGATCATGGGAGGACAAAAAAACTAAACAAACTCGATTTATAACAGAAATTCTTGGAGACCAAATGCAAATGTTGGGCTCTTATAATAAGTCATCAAACTCAGAAAGCCCATCTACGGCTGAAGAGCCAACATCATCTTTTATAGAAGAATCTCCAACGCATTTAGAGGATGACCTTCCATTTTAAGCTGAACTAAAATTATTATCTTTAACCCCATTACCCAAAACTCTAAACGTACAAACCTTGGCTTATCTCCAGAACTCTGAGTTGATAATTTTTCTTGCTGTACTAGTAGCTTTGTTATTTACATCTGCCCTAGTTTCTGGAGCTGAAGTTGCCTTCTTTGCAATAAATACTGGGGATATTAAAAATAACAAATCTAAAAAAGCAAAGCTCATAACCTCATTTCTTAATAGACCTAAAGAACTTTTAGCTACAATCCTGATTGCAAATAACTTTGTCAATGTAGGAATTATTATATTATCAAGCTATATTTCATCTATCCTATTCAATTTTGAAGGGCTAGAGTGGTTAGAGTTTTTAATTCAAATAATAGTGATTACATTCTTACTTCTTCTTTTTGGGGAAGTACTCCCAAAAATTTACGCAAACAATAATGCAATATCTTTTGCTAAATTTATGGCTATCCCTATATCTGTCCTTGATAAAATATTTAAACCTATAAGTAAAATACTCATTCTTAGTACAGGAATTATTGATCGTAAAATAAAAGATAAGACACCAAATATTTCAGTTAATGACTTGTCTAATGCACTTGAACTGACTAAGAATGAAAATAAAGATGAAAAGAAAATATTAGAAGAGATTGTAAAATTTGGAAATACTGAAGTAAAACAAATTATGCGATCAAGAATAGACACCACTGCATTAGACTTCACTTGTTCTTTTTCAGACGTTCTTAATTCAATAAAAGAAACTGGATTTTCTAGAATACCAATCTATGAAGACTCTTTTGACAAAATAAAAGGCGTATTATATATAAAAGATCTTCTCCCGCATATTAATAAAAGTAATGATTTTGAATGGACAAGCCTTTTAAGAGAAGCTTTTTTCGTTCCTGAAAACAAAAAAATAGATGACCTTTTAAAAGAATTTCAAGAGAAAAAAATACACCTTGCAATAATTGTTGATGAATATGGAGGGACTTCTGGAATTGTCACCCTGGAGGACATTATTGAAGAAATTGTTGGAGATATTAGTGACGAATTTGATGATGATAATATCGTATACTCTAAACTAGATAATAAAAATTTTGTTTTTGAAGGGAAAACTTCTCTAAATGACTTTTATAGAATTTTAAATATTGATGGTAAAGAATTTGAAGTTACTAAAGGAGAATCTGGAAGCCTTGCAGGATTTATTATAGAAAACAAAGGAATGCTTCCAATTAAAAATGAGAAGATTCGCTTTAATAATTACATCTTCACTATTGAAGATGTAGATGATAGAAGAGTAAAAAGAATAAAAGTTACTCTTACTGAAGACAATAAAAAACACGATGAAAATTAGGCTTTTATTACTTGGGTTTCTAATAATTTTAAGTTCTTGTGCGGATAAAAGCAACCCAAAACCACTTGGATATTTTCGCATTGACTTGCCAAAGAAAGAATACGAATTATTTTCAAGTAATTGTTCCTATAAGTTTTTAAAATCCAAAAATGTGGAGGTTTTATCCAATGAAAAAAATTGTTGGTTTGATCTTCATTACCCAAGCTATAATGCAACAGTTCACTTGACGTACAAAAAAATTAAGTCAAATCTATCTTCTATTATTGAAGACAGCTACAAACTAGCATATGATCACTCCATCCGTTCAGACGGTATCATAGAAAAAATATATAACAATAATGAAGCTCAAGTTTATGGCATCTTATATGACATTCATGGAAATAGTGCGTCTAACATTCAATTCTTTATAACAGACAGCACATCACATTTTTTAAGGGGTGCGTTATATTTTAGTACTACTCCAAATGCAGACTCATTACAACCCGTAAAAAACCATATCAAAGAAGATCTTGAAGTTTTAATTGAAAGCCTTAATTGGTCCTAAGGTTTTTAATTTGAAAATAAAGTGAAATTTGTAAAACAAATAAAAGGCTCGCTAACAATAAATGAACGGGTTGCATCAAAGCAATCATATCCATGTAAGTAAGCACAACTCCACTAAACACCTCCATAAAAACTACAATAAGAATAATGTTTACACAACTGAAATTTAAACCACGTCTATAATTTATATAAAATAGTGCCAAATTAGTGACAACTAAAAGAATTGCAAAAGACCGATGTACTTTAAAGATGTTACCCACACTATACAGCCATAAATCTCTACCCTCATAATCCATACTTTTTGCAATTACATCAATTAGTTGTCTTACTTGAGTACCAAATATTATTTGGATGACAGTTAATAAAAGAGCTAATTTAACTAATAGAAATAAGCTGTTTTCAAACGCAAGTAATTGCTTTGAAGATGAATTGGGAAATTGAGCAATTAAATAAACCATCAACGCTACAATAAACAATGCCATAAGCATGTGAATCGTAATTTGAACAGGCTCTAAAACCGAATAAACAACCGTGGCTCCTAACCAAGCCTGAAAGAGCATACATAAAACTACTAAGCCAGAAAAAAAAACAACATTTCTTTTAGTTCTCCAATAAGAGAAAGACCAAAGAAACATAATGAAAGTTAGAATACCTGAAAAAGCACCTATCAATCGATTGATATATTCAAACCAGGTATGAGATACACTAAATTTTGTGTAGTTATGTTTCTTAAAGTATGACCAATTATTATTGTTATAAGATTCGCCACTAATGAAATCATGATTTGCAACTATCAATTGATCATTATAAATAATCATTTGACCTTCAAAAAATGAAGTTTCAGGATGCCATCTAACCTGACCATCAGAGGTTGGAGGGATGTTCCAACCAAAACACTTTGGCCAGTCTGGGCATCCCATACCAGATCCAGTCATTCTTACAATAGAGCCAGCTACAATAATTAAAAAAATGCTTATAAGTGTAAGTTTTGCAAAACTTTTAAAGGACATTGACCTTAGATTTTTAAATTATTAATCAAAGATACAAAGCTGTAGACAATTTTTAAAAAAAAATAAAAAGTCCTCTTCACAGAAGTAAAGAGAACTTATAAGTAAACAATTATTTTAACCTAATTAGCCAAAATAACTACGAATGCCTTTGAATTAAATAATTTATTTAGGGCTAAATTTTGATGGAAAACTATTTTTTAGTTTTTGTTTTTGCGCAACATGATTTTGATTTTTGCTCTTCAGAACAAGATTTTTTATCTGAGTCGCAGGAAGCCTTAAAAGCTCCATTTCTATAATTATTGACAAAATCAACAATTGCAGACTCTGAAATTACAGATGCATTATAAGCCAGCACTGCATCTGCTGACTCAAAGTTCACCTTAGCATCTTCTACACCTTCAAGTTTATTTAATTCTACCTCTATAGCTCTAGCACACCCCATAGCACAAGTCATCCCATCAATATTCATGGACATATTGGAATTGCTTACAGACTCTTTGGTTCCCTCATTTGACTGAGCAATAGCATCTGGACTAATAATAACAGTAAATAGTACTGCTAATACTGTAAAACTTAAGTTTATAAATTTTTTCATATTCTGAATTATTTAAATGTTTATGGAGCTAATTTACAAATTATCATCCATATAAAGCTTATTCGACTATTTTAAAGGTAATTATAAGTTAGGGTTTGCCTAAATTTGTGAATGTTTAAAAAATTAAATCATCCATTCGGGCACTGGTTATTACTAATCCTAGTTTCTATTATTTGGGGGAGCTCATTTATCCTTATAAAAAGAGGTTTGGATGCTTTCAGCTATGAGCAAGTTGCCTCTCTTAGACTTTTTATAGCTTTTTTATTCCTTGCAATTATAGGAAGAAAATTTTACCAAAATATTCCAAAAAAAAAACTAGGCCCCTTATTCTTAATGGGAATTATAGGCAATGGCATTCCAGCCTTCTTATTTACAAAATCTGAGACATTTCTTGATTCTGGAATTGTTGGTATACTAAACGTACTTACTCCACTATTTACAGTAATTATTGGATTAATTTTCTACAATTTAAAAGCTAAAGCACATAATTACATAGGAATTACTATTGGAGTACTAGGCGTTGTACATCTACTTTTCCCAGATATTCAAGAGTTCAATAAAACTGGAATATTTTATAGCTTCATGGTCATTTTAGCAACTGTTTGCTATGGATGGAGCACCAATATAATAAAGGTGTACCTCCAAGAACTCAACCCCATTCAAATCACTACTTTAGCTTATACTTTTATTGGCCCTTGGGCTGGAATTTATCTTTTCTGTACTGACTTTGTTGAAATCATGCAATATCATCCAAAAGCTTTTCAAAGTCTTGGTTACACCTTAATTTTAGGCATATTTGGCTCTGCAATTTCTGTTATTGTCTTTAGCAAATTAGTTCAAATGAGGGGCCCTCTTTTTGCCACTTCATGTACATATATAATTCCAATAATTGCAATTTCATGGGGGCTCATAGATAATGAAACCATTGGAAATCATCATTTAAGTGGCTTTGCAATAATATCGGCAGGAATTTATTTAGTAAACAAAAGACACTAAAGTCTTTTGCCAGTTCATCATAATTACGTAATTTCGCAAACCAATTTAGTATTTAACTAACTAAATCTATAGCAGATGTATGCAATTTTAGAGATAGCAGGGCATCAATATAAAGTTGAAAAAGATCAACGTATTTTTGTTAACCGTCTTGAAGGGAAAGAAGGGTCGAAAGTCACTTTTGACAACGTTCTTTTAATTGAAGACAAAGGCAAGGTTACCGTTGGCGCCCCAGCTATAAAAGGTGCAAAAGTCTCAGCAAAAATTGAGGCTCACCTAAAAGGAGACAAAGTAATTGTCTTCAAAAAGAAAAGAAGAAAAGGCTATAAAGTGAAAAATGGGCACCGTCAACACTTAACTCAATTGACTATTAGTGCAATCACTAAAAAAGCTGCGGCAAAAAAAGCTGCACCTAAAGCCGAAAAAGAAAAAAAATCATAACTTAAACAATTGAACCATGGCTCATAAGAAAGGTGTCGGTAGTTCCAAAAATGGTCGTGAATCAGAATCAAAACGACTTGGAATAAAAATTTTCGGTGGTCAATTAGCTATTGCAGGTAATATCATCGTAAGACAAAGAGGTACAAAACACAATCCGGGTGAAAATGTCGGTATGGGCAAAGACCATACACTTTTTGCTTTATGTGATGGTACAATTCAATTCAAAAAGAAAAAAGACAATAAGTCATATGTGAGTGTTGTTCCATTCGCGGTTTAAACTCTTTTTAAATCTATTTTAAAAGGCTATTTCTGAAGAAATAGCCTTTTTTATTTACTCCCCTTCATATGTTTCAAGCTAATACCTTATTTTTGTTTTACTAAACAAAAAGACATGTTACAAGTAGCCTATATTCGAGAGCATAGAGATGAAGTTATTAAAAAATTAAAGGTTAAAAACTTTGATGGCAAAGAAATCATTGATGAACTAATTTCTTTAGATGAAATAAGACGTAAGACACAAACTGAGCATGATGACATACTTGCAGAATCGAACAATCTATCGAAACAGATTGGCATGCTCTACAAATCTGGAAATGTAGATGAAGCTAACACTAAAAAAACACAAACTGCTGACTTAAAAGAAAAATCAAAGCAGCTAAGTCAGTTACTTTCTGATACTCAAAAAGCGCTACAAGATAAGCTTGTGCAAATTCCAAACATCCCTCACGATTCAGTCCCAGCAGGTAATTCTGAACAAGATAACAAGATTGTGAGTCAAGAAGGTGACATCCCTGATTTGGGTGATCATGCAAAACCCCACTGGGAACTTGTAGCAAAAAAAAATATCATTGATTTTGAATTGGGTGTTAAAATAACCGGTGCAGGATTTCCAGTATATCGAGGAAAAGGCGCAAGACTTCAACGTGCATTAATAAACTATTTCTTAGACAAGAATATTGAAGCGGGTTATGAAGAGGTGATGCCTCCTCATCTGGTAAATGAAACCTCAGGTTTTGGGACGGGAAATTTACCGGATAAGGAAGGGCAGATGTACCACGTTACGGAAGATAACTTATACCTCATACCTACAGCCGAAGTTCCTGTAACAAACATATTTAGAGATGTAATCGTAAAAAAAGAAGACTTACCGATCATGTGTACCGCTTACACGCCTTGTTTCCGAAGAGAGGCAGGTTCTTACGGAAAAGATGTTAGAGGCTTAAACCGATTACACCAGTTTGACAAAGTTGAAATCGTTCAAATTCAACACCCAGATCATTCTTACAAGACTTTAGATACCATGGTAGAACATGTCGCAGGAATTTTACGCGAACTTGGATTGCCATTTAGAATTCTTCAATTATGTGGTGGCGATATTAGTTTTACCTCATCGCTTACCTACGATTTCGAAGTTTATTCTACCGCACAAGGCAAGTGGCTAGAAGTAAGTTCAGTTTCTAATTTTGAAAGTTACCAATCAAATCGATTGAAATTAAGGTTTAGAGATGAAGAGAAAAATACAAGGCTTTGTCACAGTTTGAACGGATCGGCATTAGCACTTCCAAGAATTATGGCAGCCCTTATAGAAAACTATCAAGATGACAACTCAATTAATATTCCAGAAGTATTAATTCCTTATTGTGGATTCGATAAAATCTAATAAATTAACAGAAGCAAAGATTTCAATTTTTAAACATGTCTAAATGCTTGTCTTATATATTAATCTTTTCGATGATGATATTATCTTGTAAAGAAATCAACATCAATAAAGAAATACAGTATGCTAGAATCTTAGATTCTGTATTGACTCAACAAGAAAGCCTAACTACAAGTTACGATACCACAAAAATTAATAACTATATAAAAACAAGTGAAGAACGCATTGTTTTATTTGAAAGTCCTATTCTCAATAATATTGAAAAAAAATGGTTACATCACGAAAAAAAAGTTTACCAAAATATTTCACATAAGCTGAGAGGTTTTAATAAAAATGTAGAAGGATTGTATACACAACTTAACTACTCTAAATTTCAAATTAATGCTTTAAAAAAAGACTTAATTCATAGACATATAAACAAAAACGAGTTTCAGCAACATTTTACTGAGGAACAAAAAGCTCTAGCAAAAATTAGTGCTACAAATAAGAATCTAAATAAAATATACCAAGAAAACACCAATGAGTTTGACTCGCTAGAGCATAAACTTGAATGGGTTCTTTCACAATTAAATGAATTAAATAAAAAATATGGCAATTCAACTAAAAAATAACATTATACTTTTTATGATTTGCGTTTCTTTACCTTTTAAGGGGGTTGCTCAAAAAGAGAGTAATATAAAATTAGCAAATGAACTTTTCAAATCAGGGGATTATTTAAAAGCAAAAATGCTCTATCAAGAGCTTTATAATACTCATAAATCATCAAACTATTACGAATCCCTTTTAGATTGTTACTGGGAATTAAGCCATTTTAATGAAGCAGAGAACCTGATTAAAAAACACGCAAAAAAACACCCGAAAAAAAGCTCAGTACTTATTGATTTTGCACATGTTTACAAATTAAAAGGTCTTGAAAAAAAAAGCAAGAAAAAAATAAGTGAAGCATTTAACCAATTAAAAACAAATCCTCAACTTATTATTACAACAGCAAATAGGTTGTCAAAATACGGTTATTTAGATCTTGCAATACAAGCCTATGAAATTGGATTGCAGAATGGAAATAAAATAAACTATAGGTTTCAAATTGCTCGCATCTATGGAAAAATGAATAATATAGACATGATGTATGAAAACTACCTCGAACTCATTATTACTAATAAATCTTATCTGAATAGAGTAAAAACAACCTTAGGAAGAACGATAAACTCAAACCCTGAAAATGAAAACAATAAACTACTAAAAGAAAAGTTAATAGAAAAAGTTCAAGTATCAAATAATAAAAATATTTCAGAATTACTTATTTGGCTATTTATCCAAGAAAAAAACTTTGCAGCAGCCTTTGACCAAGAAAAAGCAATAGACCAAAAATTTAATTTAAATCAAAAAAACATATATAATCTTGCCTCTATTTGCAGAAGAAACAATGCTTTTGACATCGCTATAAATTGCTATGAATACATTATTGAGTTAGGTCCTACTTCTTCATTTTACTTAGAATCACAACTATCCCTATTAACTGTCCGCAAAGAATTATTAGAATCTTCTAAAAATCCAACTAAAGAAAACTGGTTACTGCTAGAAAATGACTATAATGCATGCTTTGAAAAACTAGGAAAAACCAGCTATACCATCCTATTGATGAGAGACCTTGCACAGATGCAAGCCTTTAGATTACATGACACAGATAAAGCATCAAGCACAATACAAGAAGCATTAAGTATTTCATCTGCAAGTACAGAAAATATTGCTAAATGTAAATTGGTATACGGAGATATTCTTCTTTTACAAAATGAAATTTGGGAAGCTATTTTAATATATTCTCAGGTAGATAAAACATATAAACACGATGTGTTAGGTCATGAAGCAAAATATAGAAGATCAAAAATATCATATTTTCAAGGAGACTTTTATTGGGCACAAGCACAACTAGATGTTCTTAAAAAATCTACTTCAAAATTAATAGCAAACGATGCTATGGAACTTTCATTACTGATTCAGGATAATTTAAATTTAGACACCACAACGACAACAATGGAAATTTTCTCCAGGGCTGACCTATTGATCTATCAAAACAAACTATCAGAAGCACATCAAACTTTAGATACAATTATTATAGACTATCCTGAACATAGCTTGGTGGACGAAGCACTATTTCGTCAATACAAGATAAAAGTGAGACAAGAAAAGATGGAAGATGCTAGTGAACTTCTCGATCAAATTATTAATTTCTACTCATATGATATCCTAGTAGATGATGCTAAATATGCTCTAGCTGAACTAAATGAAAAATATTTTAACAATATGGAAAAAGCATCTGAGTTATATGAAGATATTATGATGAATCACAAAGACAGTTTTTACTTATCTGAATCTAGAAAACGTTATCGCATGATGCAAGAAAAATAAATATGATTATCTATAATGTCACTATAAATATCGAAGAATCTATTCATGACGATTGGCTGTTATGGATGACAAATACACATATCCCTGAAGTAATGAAATCAAAAATGTCAAAAGTAATAGTCATAGAGCAGCTTGGTGGAATTACTTACTCTATTCAATATTCTTGTGAAAACAAAACTTGATCAATACCAAAAACAGTTTGAAGAAAAAATAGAGAAAAAATAGAAACAAAACACAAAGAAAAGTTCCAAAATAAGTTTGTGGCATTTTCGTCCTTACTTAGAATAGTTAAAGAATTCTAAATGAAACCTGTTAGAGCAAAAAAAAATCTTGGACAACACTTCTTAAAAGATCTTTCTATTGCAAAGAAAATTACAGATAGTTTAAGTGGTGAGGGCTATGAAAATGTTTTGGAAGTAGGCCCTGGGATGGGGGTGCTAACACAATTTCTTTTATCTAAAAATTTAACAATACATGTTATTGAGCTGGATCGAGAATGTATAATGTATTTGCATGCTGAGTACCCTCAATTAAGTGAAAGAATTTATTCAACTGATTTTTTACAGTTAAACTTAAATACCGTCACCAAAAACAAGTTCGCACTTATTGGGAATTTCCCATACAATATTTCCTCACAAATTCTTTTCAAAGCATTAGATTATAAGGATCAAATTCCAGAAATAGTTGGAATGTTTCAAAAAGAAGTTGCTGAACGAGTTGCAAGTGGTCCAGGGAATAAAAAATATGGAATCATCTCTGTTTTACTACAAGCATATTACGATATAGAATACCTCTTTACAGTAAATGAAAATGTTTTTGAACCAGCACCAAAAGTAAAATCAGGTGTCATTAGGTTAAAAAGAAACTATAAAAACAAACTCAATTGTAACGAAAAATTCTTCAAGAAAATAGTTAAACAGTCATTTAACCAGCGAAGAAAAACACTTCGAAATTCTCTAAAACCCATCATTGGAAAAAGTGATTTTAACGACCCTATTCTTTCATTAAGAGCAGAACGATTATCAGTTGAAGATTTTGTGTACCTTACTAACCAGCTTGAAAGACTAGAACAATGAAGTTTGAATTAACAAAAGAATTTCTGCAAGAAATAACCGAAAAGCTTAATCTCCAAGAACTTAACCTGGTAAAAAAAGAGCTTTCCAAGTTACATAAAGTAGATATTGCAGAACTTATAGAAGAGCTTGATGAGGAGCATGGTAAGATCATATTTGAACTTTTTGAAGACGAAGACTCTGCAGAAATTCTTATTGAACTTGATGAAGAAAGCCGTGAATCAGTTTTAGAAGATTTATCCTCTCAGGAGATTGCAGAAGAACTCATCGAAAATCTTGATTCTGATGATGCCGCAGACATTATTGCCGACCTATCTTCCGAGAAAAAAGTAGAAGTATTATCTCACATAGAAGATCTTGACCATGCAAGTGATATTGTTGATCTCTTATCTTATCCAGAAAATACCGCCGGTGGTTTAATGGCAAAAGAGCTTATTAAAGTAAATGAAAAATGGACGGTTCTTCGATGTGTTCGAGAAATGCGTAAACAAGCTGAAAATGTTGATAAAGTATATACCATTTATGTTGTAGATGATAACGAAGCATTATTAGGAACCTTATCCCTAAAAAAACTATTACTCACAAAAGAACAAACACTCATTAAAAATATTTATAATGAAAAAGTTATTTCTGTAAAAGCACATTTTGATGATGAAGAAGTTGCTAATATTATGGACAAATATGATCTTATTGTTCTTCCTGTAATTGATGACCTATCGAGATTAATTGGTAGAATAACAATTGATGATGTAGTGGATGTGATGAAAGAAGAAGCTATGGAGGACTACAATAAAGCTTCTGGTATTTTGGAACAGATAGACTCATCAGACAATATTAC
>MDTB01144937.1_pt1 | contig 20379 bp, 19 predicted proteins | sample 811161 | NCBI WGS metagenome assembly MDTB01 (sample SAMN05326650, study PRJNA326480) | marine metagenome | isolation source: seawater | place: Mediterranean Sea | collected 2009
CCAAGAGGCCATTTTGCGTACCGTCGACCCCTGCAATAGGAAAATCTGCCAGGTTTAGACCCGCCAAGATGCCCTCTTCGATCATCGCATTAATCACCGCCATGACCGGTACCGGCAACCGCAGCGCAAATTCATGGAAAGTCGGCCCCGGGAACATCGCCTCTACGCCGGCGCATTTAAGTAACTCATCGCGCAGCCAAGTGGCTTTTTGATGGCTTGCAACAGCGGTTTCGCGAATCCCCTGATAGCCCATCAAGCTCATATATATGGTCCCTGCGGTCACCAACAGGCCTTGGTTGGTGCAAATATTCGACGTCGCCTTGCCGCGCCGGATGTGCTGCTCCCGGGCTTGCAACGTTAGGGTATAGCCAATCCGACCCTCGAGGTCCTGTGTGCGGCCAATAACTCGGCCCGGCAACTGCCGCATCAACGCACTGCGACTACATATGAATCCAAAGGACGGGCCGCCAGAGGCCATGGGCACACCAAAAGGCTGACCATCGCCACAGGCAATGTCCGCTCCTTGCTCACCCCAATTCCCTGGCGGCTTCAACACCGCAAGAGTCATTGGATTCACCACAGCAATAACCAGTGCACCTTGGGCATGCGCCCAATCGGTCAGCGCATCCACTTCTTCGATAAGACCAAAAAAGTTCGGCTGTTGGATCACTACCGCGACCGGCGGAACAGCATCCGAATCCAGATCATCAATAGCCATTACCCCGTCGCTGCTGACGGGGAGCATGGCTAATTCGACATTTTGGTTATGGACAATGCTGCGAGTCGTTTGCACATAGTTCGGGTGCACTGTTTGTGCGACCAATACTCGTCCGGATTTGTTTTTCTTATTTGCTCGTACGGCCATCAGCACCGCTTCAGCCAAGCCACTGGCACCGTCATACACAGAGGCATTGGATACATCCATTGCCGTCAACGCGGTCATCATCGACTGATACTCGTAAATCAGCTGCAACGTGCCCTGGCTGGCTTCTGCTTGATACGGCGTATAGGCGGTCATGAACTCGCCTCGGGCAGTAAGGTCCCATACCGCCGCAGGGATATGGTGGTCATAACTCCCGGCACCGATAAAGCAGGTATAGCCCTGATCTTGCTCCGCCCGCGCGGCCATAAACTGCAGCATCGCCAGTTCGCTGCGGCCTTCCGGCACCGAATTAAGCTGATCACTAACAAGATCTGCTGGAATTTCATCAAACAGCGCGTCGATATCGGCAACGCCGATCTCGGCCAGCATTTCTGCAACATCTGCTTCGGTATGAGGGATAAAGGGCATGGTTTCTCCTAAAACTGGTGCCGCATCGGCACCAAGGGATATCGAGTCATCAAAAGCACCGCGCGACTAGTGCTCCTCGGCCTCACAAACCTCACTATAGGCTTCAGCATCTAACAACTCTTCTAGCTCGCCCACATCTGCCGGCTGCATTTTGAAGAACCAGCCGTCTGCATAAGCGTCCGAGTTAACCGTCTCTGGCGCGTCTTCCAACGCCTCATTGACCGCACAGACGGTACCGCTGATGGGCGCATATACATCCGAAGCCGCTTTGACCGATTCCACCACACCAGCCTCATCACCTGCCGTAATCACTTGATCGATTTCTGGTAACTCCACGTATACCACATCGCCAAGCGCGTCTTGGGCATGATCACTGATGCCCACGGTGACCGTGCCATCTTCTTCTAAACGTGCCCATTCGTGGGTCGCTGCATATTTTAAATCGCTGGGTATTTCGCTCATCGCCTTGTCCCTGACTTATCAATTAACACTACAAACCGCACACAAAATTAGCTGTGCATTACCTTACCGTTGCGCACAAACGGTGGCTTACACAGCGTTGCCGTTTTGCGCTTACCGCGGATGTCCACTTCACACTCACCGACCGCCTTTTTCGGCACTCGTGCGAGCGCGATACTGTACTCCAAGGTGGGCGAGTATGTCCCGCTGGCAATCACACCTTCGCCTGCATTTGTATGCACGACTTGGCCATGCCGCAGGATGCCTTTATCGCGCATTATCAGGCCCGTTAGCTTTTGCTCATTGGTTTGGCGCTGCTGTTCCAGCGCATCGCGACCGATAAAATCACGCTCCGCAGGCTCCCACGCGATGGTCCAACCGATATTGCTCGCCAACGGCGATGTGGCTTCGTCCAGATCTTGACCGTATAGGTTTAAGCCCGCTTCTAGCCTCAGGGTATCTCTGGCGCCCAGCCCTGCGGGTGCCACACCCGCTTCGCGCAGCTTACGCCACAGCTCGATGCCCTCAGCTTCTGGCAACATAACTTCAACGCCATCCTCACCGGTATAACCGGTACGCCCGATCAGCCAAGAACCGTGGTGCATAGCATAAAACGGTGCGAGCTCCGCCAAACCGGACACAGCTTCGACCTGCAGTAGCCGCTGTATCGCATTCGGACCCTGAACCGCGATCATCACCTGAGGTTTATGCTCGAAGTGCGCCTCGGGCACGCTATGTTGTTGCATCCATGCCAAGACTTTGTCGCGGGTTGAGGCATTTACAACGCAGCGGTAGCTCTGGGCGAGGCGATATACAATCAGGTCATCCAAAACACCAGCTTGGTCGTTGAGTAACGCTCCGTATAAGGCCTGATTGAGGTTAAGACGCGCCACGTCGTTAGCCACCAGGCGCTGCAAAAACGTTTCCGCTTGGTCGCCCCATACATCAATTATGGTCATGTGGGAAACATCGAACATGCCTGCGTCGCTGCGCACCGCAGTGTGCTCTTCTATTTGCGATCCGTAATTGACCGGCATCAACCAGCCCGCGAAGTCCACAATTTTGCCACCGCACTGCACATGCTCTTGGTACAGGGGCGTTTTTGCGGGTATTTGTTGTTCTGACACTGATTACTCCAAAACTATTGCTGTAAGGTGTCGGGGACTCGATTCGGTGCGAGTTTTAGTTTTTTCGCGCCAAAACTTCGCGCCCTCCTAGGGCTTCAATCATGATTTGACGTTTTAGCCAGTCAGACTGATTTACTGCACCTACGCCTACATTACGAATCCAACTTAGTAGCGGTGCCGGTTGCCCGTATAGCGTTTTCAGACCTACCATAATGCGCAACATCAGCTGTGATTTTAGCAAGCGTTGGCGAGCAAATTTCGTGAAACATTCTGGGGCTAAATCTGCGGTTGTTTCATCTACCCGCTGCAGTAACGCGCTGACGTCTTCCAGCCCGAGATTTACACCTAGACCGGCGAGCGGATGCACCACCCGCAGCGCATCACCAATTAGCAATATCCGGGGGCGCGGCTGGGCGCTGCGCGCCAGCTGCTGCTGCAGGGGGAAACTCAAGCGCTGCGCGACTTGCACAATACAGCCTAAGCGATTCTCCAATGCCGCACCTAAACGCTGAGAAAATTCGTCGTCCGTAAGTCCAAGGTTGGCCTCTAGAGATGCCGGCGATTGGGACCAAACCACTGAACAATAATGCTCGTGCTTACTGGGCAAAAACGCCAACGGTCCATCAACTAGAAAACGCTGCCACGCCGTGTGCTCATGGCTGCGCTCGGTTTCAACAACTGTGGTCAAGGCGCTCTGGCCGGTGGGCCAAACCTCGGTGGGCACTTCTAATAAATTCCGCACGGCCGAGCGTGCTCCGTCCGCTGCAAACAAGAAATCAGCATGCAGTGTTTCTTCAGCAACAGTCACCATCACGCCCGTAGCACTAGTCTCTACCGCCTGAATGTCGCCTAATACCACGCGGATATCCGCACTAGCCTCTAGTTGTTGCCACAACGCCTGCAGCAATGGCGCAACCTCAGCGATCCAGCCTAAGCAGTCGCTGCCTAGTTCCGCGGCATCAAAATGTAGTGCGTTGACCCCCCACTGCTCCCAAACGTGCATCGTCTTAAACATGCCTGCTTGTTGCGGCCAGGGAATCAAACTCTCAATAAGTTGGCGCGATCCCTGAGACAGCGCCACATTGCGTATATCCATGCCTAATCCGTGTGGTCCCGGCATGGGCTGTATCCGATCTATAATGGTTACCGCGAAGCCACGTTGCTGAAGTGCCAGTGCGGCCACCGCACCTACTGGACCTGCGCCTGCAATGGCAATATGTTGACGACTGCTCATGCAGCCCTCATTAACGCTTCGATCTCATCTGCTGTTTTGGGAACGCGCTGGCTTAACACCTCGCAGCCGGTTTCGGTAATCAGCACATCATCCTCAATCCGAATACCTGTGCCCAGTGCATCCTCAAGCGCAAATCCTCTGATTTTGCTGGATTGCTGGTTATCGCTCGCGGTGACGTTGGCGGGGATGTAGATTCCAGGCTCCACGGTAAGCACCATGCCTGGCTGCAGCGGCCGCCACTCGCCAGCAAGGCGATAATCGCCAACGTCATGGACGTCGAGGCCCAACCAATGGCAACTCTTGTGCGGACAAAACTGCAAATATGTCTCGCTGCGGATATTGTCCGTGGCCGAACCTTGCAACAGACCCAGCTCTAACAGGCCCTCAACCATGATTGCTATCGCGGCTTCATGGGGTGCATTAAAGGGTGCACCGGGGTGACACTGGGCAATCGCCGCTTGGTTGGCGGCCAGCACAATGTCATAGAGGACGCGCTGGGTTGGTGAAAATTCGCCGGAGACAGGAAATGTGCGGGTAATGTCAGCGGCGTAATGCTGGTACTCGCAACCCGCATCGATCAGCACCAACTCACCATTTTGCAGCGTCGAATCATTATCGGTGTAATGCAATATGCACGCATTGGCGCCGCTGCCAACAATACTCGGATAGGCACTGTGCCGGGCGCCACTGTGCATAAACTGATAAATCAATTCCGCTTCGAGCTGCGCCTCGGTAGTGCCGGCCTGGCAATTTTGCATGGCCCGGATATGCGCTTGGGCACTAATGTCTACAGCCTCGCGCATTATTGCTATTTCAGTCTCACTCTTAATCAAGCGCTGTTCGTGCAGCAGATGTTTAAGAGATACAAATTCCCCTGGCGGTATTGCACCCCCGGCTTCGCGACTGCGAATGCTGGCCACATAGCATAAGAGACGCTGATCAAAAACGGGGTATTCGCCCATGGTCAGGTAGATACGACGGCGCCCTTCCAACAACCCAGGTAAAATGTCGTCCAGATCGGCAATTGGAAAGCCGTCGTCGACCCCATAACGCTCGGCAACGCGCTCGGGACCACAGATGCCGCCATCCCACTGCTCTGCCCGAGCATCTCGATCGCGGCAAAACATAATGACTTCGCCCTGGCTACGTTCAGGGACTAAAACAAGCACCGCATCAGGTTCGTCAAAGCCACACAGATACAACAAATCGCTGTCTTGGCGGAATGCATAGTCGATGTCGCGATTACGCCGCTGCATAACTGCACCGGGTACCAGAGCGATGGACCCCGGTTCCATCGCGTCCATAAGTTGACGCCGGCGCTGCGCAAACTCAGCCTGACCGAGTTGCGTCACTGCACAATGTCCTGTTCAGGATCAGACTGGTCTTCATCGAGCAGTGCGAGCACCAACAAAACACTGACGCGAACGTATTCGTATATTTCACTAAAGGACTCTTCGTCTTGGGCCGATTCGGCGTCTGCTTCTGCAAATTCCACATCAGACCCCATCGCAGATAGGGTCGCAAAGTCGCGGATAATTTCTTGAATATCCACGGGCAACTGATCACGACCCGTTGCATTCGCCGCGGCAAAGCCGCTGAGAAAACTGCCACACCATTCTGCCAACTCATCAACTCGCTGGGCCAGTGGTTCATCGTCATCAGCGATGAGTGGCGCAAAACCCATGTCTTCGTCACGCAGGTTGGCTAGGCTTGCTGCAACAAAGTCCAACACGGCCTGTTCGTCGGTTAACGCCTGATCACCAGCCAGAGCAACTAGCTCGCTTAGTGGAAAAGCCTCCACCGTGGGACAGGCTGATGCGGCAAGAAAGCCCGCTACCATGCCATGGAGTTCTGGACGAGAAAACAGGACGGTCGCGAGTTGCGCTTTATGATCTAAATCGGACACGGTGGTAGGACTACACAATAAACATTAAAGGGCGCAAACTATTGCGCACTGACCGCCGAAATACCAGTGAAGCTACATGAACGATGCAAGTAATCAATCCGCGCAGCTCGATCAATTAACCCGTCGCGTTGAAGACCTGATCGCGCTGACTGAGGTGCTGGCCAATGAAAATCGGGCGTTGCGTGCCCAGCAACAGCAATGGAGCCTCGAGCGCGCCAAGCTACTCGAGAAAAATCAGACTGCCACAACCAGTGTTGAAGCGATGATTACACGCCTCAAATCCTTAGAGCGCAGCTAATTTATTGCCTTATACAGAACATCGTTCGGAGATAATCCAGTTATGACAGCAGAAACCAAGACGCTCACTGTTTCTATAGTGGGCAAGGATTATCAGGTCGCTTGTCCGGCGGGCGAAGAGGAGTCGCTGCGCGAAGCGGCACACTATCTACATTCGTTAATGGAATCCATTCGCAGCTCTGGACGCGTGGTCGGGCTTGATCGTGTGGCCGTAATGGCCGCATTAAACGTTAGCAACGAGCTATTGCAGAACAAGAATAAGCAAACCGATGCCCAAACCAAAGTAGCAGCGCGAGTGCAAAAGCTCAGTGATCAGGTGGCGGATGCGATTAGCGCCAATAAACAGATGCAGATCTGACTTTTGGTCAAAAATCACCACTGGTGGCCAAGCCATTAGCCGTTATACTTTGCGAGTTCCTGGGATGTTAGCCAGTGGTCGCGTCCTTGAGCCGTTATAAAAACCTCAGGAGGTTCTTTCGCTAAGCCAGTGTGCATACCCAATATTATGGGTCGCCTTCGGCTTAGCTGGGGTCTCCGCCTTGAATCTCAACGGTTCAGGGCAAACCAACAGCGGCATCTCCGGGAACATTAATTTTGCCAATCGATGATGTAGGCATGACCAACCAGCCCGCGCTACGCGCCCGTTACCGCTCCTTGCGTCAGCGCTTGGACGCCCCTTCCCGCAACCGCAAAACTCAACGCATTAACCAGCGTCTTGAAGGTCTGGCGGAGCTAAAAACTGGCCAACGTATTGCAGCCTATCTAGCAAGCCCAGAAGAGGCGGCGATTGATGCTTTTATCGCGCTCGCATGGCAGCGCCAGCAGTCGATTTTCTTACCCTGTATCGATGACGAACGCGGGCAGATGGCCTTTGCCCAGTATCACCCAGACGCCCCTTTGAAAAAAAACCGCTTCGGCTTGCTGGAGCCAGCGGACCGGACTGATATAGCACAGGCCAGCGATCTCAACTACGCCTTGGTACCCCTGGTTGCGTTCGATGGGCACGGTAATCGGCTCGGCATGGGCGGAGGCTATTACGATCGATTTTTTGCTGAACCGATCGGGCGGCCCACCATGATAGGCATTGCCTTCAGCGAGCAACAGACAAAAGCCCCATTGCCTTGCGAGCAATGGGACGTACCCTTGAATATGGTGGTAACGGACATGACCATCGAGCAGTTCACTAGGTAAGACAACATGGCGATAAGACAAATTCTACGTATGGGTCACCCAAATTTACGCAGGGTGGCCCAGGCCGTTGACATAGCGCGTATCGACAGCCCGGAAATGCAGCTTCTAATACAGGATATGGTGGACACCCTCGCGGACTCGGGCGGTATAGGTCTAGCGGCACCGCAAATTGACGAGGATCTGCGCGTGGCCATCATCGAAATTCCTGGAGGCCCCACCCGCTATGGTGACATCGAAGCAATGCCGCTGACGGTATTTTTCAACCCGGTTATCGAAGTGCTTGACGACCAGTGCGAAGGCTTTTGGGAAGGTTGCTTATCGGTGCCTGGGCTACGCGGCTTCGTGGAACGGCCACAGCACATCCGCGTAACCTATACCAGCGCCGCCAGACAAACTGAAGAACTCGAACTAAGTGGCTTCCTGGCTACCGTGATGCAACACGAGTTCGATCATCTGGACGGCAGGCTATACATTGACCGAATAACCGATACCACTCTGCTGGCATTTGAGGACGAGTGGCTAACGCACAATAGCGCCACCTGACGCTGCTACTGCAGGAACATTTTATACGCCGGGTTATCTTGCTCTGACCAAAAACGGTAACCGATCTCTTTTAAGTACTTATTCAACGCCGCCTGATCTTTTTTCGAAGCCGCAAAGCCAACTAATACCCGCCCCCAGGCCGAACCATGATTACGATAATGGAATAGGCTGATGTTCCAGCGCTGCCCAAGGCCAGTTAAAAACTGCAACAAAGCTCCGGGGCGCTCGGGAAACTCAAAACGGTACAACAGCTCGTCAATGCCTTCGGGGCTTCTACCGCCTACCATGTGGCGCACGTGCAACTTAGCCGCTTCGTTATCGGTCATATCAAGTACGGTATAGTTCTTTTCCTGTAGGCTCTCAACCACTGCCGCTCGATCTGCCTGAGAATCCACACCCAGACCCACATAGATATGCGCGCTACCCGCGTCGGCAAAGCGGTAATTGAATTCGGTAATTGCTCGGCGTCCCAACGCTTTACAAAACCGCAGGAAGCTCCCCGCACGTTCATCAATCTTCGCTGCTAAGATCGCCTCGCGCTCTTCACCCACCTCTGCGCGCTCGGAGATGTGTCTTAGACGGTCGAAATTGACATTCGCTCCGCTGACGATAGCAACTGCCGAGTTAATACCCGTCGCCTGAGCCAGATAGCGCTTCATCCCTGCAATGGCTAACGCGCCAGCAGGTTCCGACACACAGCGCGTGTCCTCAAAAACATCTTTAATGGCAGCACAAATTTCGTCGGTATTGACTACTACCACGTCGTCAACATAATGCTTGGCAATCTTGAAGGGAGCTGCTCCCACTTGGGCAACGCTTACGCCGTCGGCAAAGAGATCTAATTTTTCTGCGGGCAAGCGGACCCGCTTACCTGCCTGTCGCGCCGCATATAAACACGCCGACCCTTCGGCTTCCACACCGATGATCTTAGTTTTTGGACGCAGATATTTGACATAGGCTGCGATACCCGCAATTAAGCCACCACCCCCAACAGGCACAAAGATCGCGTCTAAATCCCCAGGGTACTGATTGACAATTTCCATACCGATGGTGCCTTGGCCAGCAATCACATCGACGTCGTCATAGGGCGGGACATAAACCAGGCGCTCGGCAGCTGCCAATGCTGTGGCATGAGCAGAGGCTTGGTCATAGCTGTCGCCATGTAAAATCACTTTCGCCCCGCGCGCGCGGACCGCGTTCACTTTAATGCTCGGGGTATTGCGGCCCATCACAATAGTCGCTTTGATGCCCAAACGCTGAGCAGCCATAGCAACACCTTGGGCATGATTGCCGGCTGATGCGGTAATTACCCCACGCGCGAGCTCGTCAGCAGGCAATTGGCTGATCTTGTTGTACGCACCCCGAAGCTTGAAGCTAAATACAGGCTGCAAGTCTTCACGCTTTAGACGCACATCAACACTTAAACGTCGACTCAACGTCGCAGCTCGAGTTAATGGCGTCTCATCAGCGACTTCGTAAACTCGCGAAGACAAAATTTTCTTTACATAGGTCTCTAACATGTCACCATTTTCCTTCTTATCGCCTGTAGGAACCAGTCATTAGCGAACTTAAATCAGACGCTGTCGATCCCGTCCACCAGCAGAAAGTAAAAGCGGCGGCGGCAGCGATCAAAAAAATTGCACCACTGCTTTCCAGCAAGAGCATCATTGGAGTCGGAACAGGCTCCACAACCAATTGTTTCATCGATCAATTGGCGACAATAAAACACACCTTTGACGCTGCGGTTTCTTCAAGCGACGCCTCAACCGAGCGCCTGCAGAAACTGGGCATTACCGTGCTCGATCTAAATGCCGCACCAGCCGTTGATGTTTACGTGGATGGCGCCGATGAGGTGAACAATGCAAAGCAGTTAATCAAAGGCGGCGGCGCGGCTTTGACCAGAGAAAAAATTGTTGCCAGTGCCGCAGAGCAATTTATTTGCATCGCCGACATCAGCAAGCGGGTGGCCCAACTGGGTGGCTTCCCACTACCGGTTGAAATCATACCTATGGCGCGCAGCGCCGTCGCTAGACAATTAGTCGCACTGGGTGGCCGCCCTGAATGGCGCGAAAACGTGGTAACGGATAACGGCAACTGGATACTTGATGTACATGACATGCACATTGAGCGACCCGAGGAAATGGAATCCAGCATAAATGATATACCGGGCGTGGTATGCAACGGCTTATTCGCACTGGCACCAGCGGATTGCATACTGTTGGCTACCCCTGATGAAATTATCGAGATTGACTAGTTTTTATCTGCCGCTAATCCATCGTCGACAGGCAATAACTTATTCGGATTGAAAATTTCATGGGGATCAAATAGCCCCTTTAGTCCGCGCATCAATGAGATTTCTTCTGGGCTACGAGAAAAGTCTAAGAAGTCTCGCTTTAACAAACCAACCCCATGCTCCGCAGAGATACTGCCGCGCCGCTCAGCCACCAGAGCAAAGATTTTTGGGCTCATGGCATGCCCATGATGAAAAAACTCTTCAACGCTCATATGTTCTGGACGCAAGATATTCAGATGCAAATTGCCATCGCCGATATGCCCATACCAGCAGACTTCGAAGTCAGGAAAACTGTTGGCTACATAGTTATCGACATCCGCTAGGAATTCAGGCACATCGCTAATACGTACCGACAAGTCATTCTTATACGGCGTATAAGGCGCAATGGCTTCAGATATACCCTCACGCAATTGCCACAACGCAGCGGCCTGGCTTGCCGATTGACTCACCACTCCATCAGTCACCCACCCAGCTTCCATACACGCCGCAAAAGCAGCTTCCGCCGCACTGTTGGCAGATTCATCAAACTCCACAAGAGCATAAAACGCTTCGGGCTGGCTCAACGGTGCCGGCAAACTGCGATGGTCGCGGACCTTTTGTAAGGCAACGTTAGAGAAAAATTCGAATGCCGAAAGGGTCAGACCGGCATTAAAGGTCTGCAGAATTTTCAATAAATCACCCACGTTGGGCACGCCCATGACCATGACCACCTGGGGTTCCGGCATTGCGGTGAGTTGCACATCAAGCTCTGCCAGCAAGCCGAGAGTGCCTTCGGCACCAATCATTAAATGGCGAAAGTCGTAGCCCGTGGCGTTCTTTACCAGGCCCGCGTTGCAATCTAATAAGGCACCGGTTCCGGTCACAACTTTTAGACCCGCAATCCAATCCCGGGTGAGGCCATAACGAATCACTTTGATGCCACCCGCATTAGTCGATACATTGCCGCCTATTTGGCTCGAGCCAGAGGAGGCAAAATCCACAGGATAGAAAAGGCCCTGCTGCTCTGCGAAATCCTGCAAATTGGCGGTGATCACTCCCGGTTGGCAAGTGACGATGCGATCCTGCTCTGAGAAATCCAGAATCTTGTTCATGCGGTCAAATGACACTACCACCTCACCATTGCTCGCCACCGCACCACCAGACAGCCCGGTGCGGCCACCACTAGGTACTAACTTCACGTCCGCGGAAATGGCATAGCGGACTAGCTCCTGAAGTTGTTCAATGGTTTCTGGGAATACCACCGCACTCGGCGCTACGGTAAAACCATTGGTCCAATCCTTACCCCAATGTTGCAGGCTGTCCTGATCCGTACGAATCTGTTTATTACCGAGGATCTCTGCGAGCACAACTCACCTCCTGAGACTGATCGTAATGGAATTCACCATTGGCACTCTTTGTCTAACCAAGCCCATATCTGTTGTTGTACGGCATCAACTTCATTCACCAGGTGGTGCCGAGCATTGGGTATAGTAAGCATACTGGCACCCTGATAACGACGACTTAAAACCGGCAGATCATGTCTATAACTGACCGTTTTATCTGCATAACCCTGAACAATCTTGGCCTTTACCTTACTACCTGGATAGGCCTCGAACTTGGTAAACCAGTCCACCATAGCTTGCACCCACGCCACCGGCAGCGTGTCTGCTTGAAACGGGTCTTTGGCCAAAAACTCGTTGAACTGCGGTTGCATATTACTGCGCATATCCCGGGGTCTTGCCGTGATCCAGCGCTTAATTAGTGCGAAATACCACTGCAGTAATGGCCAGCCGTAGGGACGCACCAGGGGTGCTAACAAAATAAATTCGCCGCGAGGACAGAGTTGCCGTTGCTGCTCGTATTCCATAAGCAGCGCACCACCCATACTCTGCCCAATCCAATGATTGGGTGCACAGCCGATAATGTCATCAGCCAGAGCGTGAATGCATGCCAGAACGTCAACATAGCTTTGAAACCGATCAATAGTCGCCGGTTGGCCAGTAGACAGGCCGTGGCCAAGATGATCGAAAATCAACACCCCTAAACCACGCCGCAACAACTGTTGGATCAGGTGTCCGTATAAACCAGCGTGGTCATAATAACCGTGACTGACCAAGGCCCAGCGACCATTGTGACTATTAGCTGGCCGAAAGGTCTGCACAGCAATGCGCTCGCCGGCCACCCCAACAATGCCCATGGTGGCTTCTGCATCCGCAAAGTTGAGGCCGTAGAACGCGTAATACTCCTCTAACGCTAGACCATCTGCCTGGCTGTAGTGACCGTGATCCACGGGATAACAGGCCAGCGCACCCAAAAGATTGGCGTCATTAAATGTGCTCTGACCGCGCGTTTCTATCACGTCACTGGTTCTGCGTGGTTATTGAATCACCTGATTTAGAGCCCCAGATGAATATTGATCGTGCATAGCGTCGAGTGAATAAGGCCTGAGCTTTTGCGCCTGGCCCTCTGTACCGAACGCCTTATAGCGGTCAATGACCACTGCCTTCATAGCCTCTGTGGAGGCCGTTAGATATTTACGCGGATCAAACTCGGATTTGTTACTCGCCAGAAATTTACGAATCGCCGCTGTGGACGCAAGACGCAGGTCTGTATCGATATTTACTTTGCGCACCCCATGTTTGATGCCCTGCTGTATTTCTGCAACCGGCACGCCATAGGTTTCCGGAATTTCGCCACCGTATTGATTAATTTCTGCAAGCAATTCCTGGGGCACCGACGAGCTGCCGTGCATTACAAGGTGCGTATTGGGTAAGCGGCTATGAATGGCTTTCACCTGCTCTATTGCCAGAATATCCCCTGTGGGCGGTCGGCTGAACTTGTACGCGCCGTGTGAAGTACCGATCGCAATCGCTAGAGCGTCTACTCCGGTTTTCCGGACAAAATCTGCCGCTTGCTCCGGATCCGTAAGCATTTGCTCCATGGATAAAACACCTTCCGCGCCGACGCCATCTTCTTCACCAGCAGTGCCGGATTCCAATGACCCGAGACAGCCCAGCTCGCCTTCAACCGAGACGCCGCAAGCGTGGGCCATGTCCACGACCCTGCGGGTTACGTCGACGTTGTAATCGTATTCTGCGGGCGTTTTTTGATCTTCCAGCAACGACCCGTCCATCATCACCGAGCTGAAGCCTAGTTGAATCGAGCGCTGGCACACCGCCGGCGAAGCGCCGTGATCTTGATGCATAACTACTGGAATATCAGGAAACTCTTCGATCGCTGCAAGGATGAGGTGCCGCAGAAATGTCGGGCCCGCGTATTTTCTTGCACCGGCTGAAGCTTGCACGATCACCGGTGACTGGGTCTCGTCAGCGCCCTCCATGATGGCGCGCATTTGCTCTAAGTTATTCACATTGAACGCTGGTACGCCGTAATCGTTTTCCGCGGCATGGTCCAGCAATTGACGCATACTGATTAGAGCCATGATGTTCTCCTGCTCATTAAATTTATTGTAGCGAGTTCACCCATAGGCTTACTCTTTGCCGCGCTGCGCCAGTACATCTACCGCAGGCAACACCTTGCCCTCGACAAATTCTAAAAACGCACCGCCGCCTGTAGAGATATAAGATACGCCCTCGGTGACAGCATATTTGTCGATTGCCGCTAATGTATCGCCACCTCCGGCAATGGAAAAGCCTTGGCTTTGCGCCACGGCCTCGGCCAAAACTCTGGTGCCTTCACCAAACTGATCGAACTCGAATACTCCCACAGGACCGTTCCATAAGATCGTTTTAGCGCCCAGCAGTTGGTGCGCCCAAGCACGCGCCGTCGCTGGACCAATATCTAAAATCATTTCATCCGCCGCCACGTCACTAATGTTGCGCACCTGAGCCACAGCAGATGCGGCGAATTCTTTGCTGACAATGACATCCTCCGGCAACGGCACCGTCACTTTTTGCATAATACGTTTGGCCGTCTCGATTAGATCTGGCTCATGCAATGACTGGCCCACCGAAAATCCTGCAGCGGCGATAAAGGTATTGGCAATTCCGCCGCCCACCAAAATCTGCTGAGCAATATCCGACAGCGACTCTAATACTTCCAGTTTGGTGGATACTTTGGCACCACCAACGATCGCCAACATGGGCGCCTTGGGCGCAGCCAAAGCATCCTGTAACGCTGCAAGTTCCGCTTGCAGCAACAGCCCGGCACACGCGACCGGTGCAAATTTCGCGATGCCATGGGTCGACGCATGAGCGCGGTGAGCGGTACCAAAGGCATCCATCACGAAGACATCACATTGGTCCGAAAGCCGCTGGGCTAGCTCGTCATCATTGGCTTTTTCGCCGGGGAAAAAGCGAATATTCTCAAGCAGCGCCAAACCTTGGTTGTCAGCACAGTCCTCAATGCTGTGAATCAGTGGCACATCAGTTTGCAATAATTCAGCCAGCCGGTTTGCCACAGGCTGCAGCGAAAATTCTGCCTCGACCTGGCCTTCGGTCGGGCGTCCGAGATGTGACATGACCGTTACCCTGGCCCCACTGGCCAGCGCCTGTTCTATCGTCGGCAGCGACGCAACAATACGCGCGTCACTGGTCACTACCCCCGCCTGCACTGGCACATTGAGATCGGCGCGAATAAAGACGCGCTTGCCACTCAAGTCCACTGCGGTCATAGGAATTATCTGGGGTGTTCGCATGGTGCCTACAACCTATAACTTTTTATACCTTGTGTGCCCGTCCCAAGAGGCTCATACACCTACTACTTGTTTGGTTGCCACCACTACCGCCGCTGAGGTGATACCGCAGACTTCCAGTGCCTGATCTCCGGGCGCCGATAAGCCATAACGGTCGATACCGACCACGGCGCCGTCGAGCCCAACGAACTTATGCCATAAGTCTGGGTGTCCGGCCTCTACTGCAACCCGAGCCCGCACAGCAGGTGGCAACACCTGCTGTTGATATTCGGCATCTTGAGCGCTGAAGAGCTCTACGCAGGGCATTGATACCACCCGTACAGGCACTCCTTCTGCAGTAAGCTGCTGAGCCGCAGCCACCGCAACCTCGACCTCTGAACCCGTGGCAATGATTATCCCTTGAGGTGTCTCATCACAATCAATCAGCGTATAGCCACCACGCTGAATGTTGTCGAAGGTTTGCCCATCCCGCATCTGTGCCTGGGTCTTTTGCCGAGTAAAAATCAGTGCCGTTGGTGCGGTGCGGCTGGCGATTGCATGTTTCCACGCCACCGCAGACTCAACGGTATCGCAGGGCCGCCAAGTAAAGAGATTCGGCGTGCTGCGCAGATTACTAATCTGCTCTACGGGTTGGTGAGTCGGGCCGTCTTCGCCTACAGCTACCGAATCATGGGTGTAGACAAAAATATTAGGCGTTTTCATCAGAGCGGCCAAACGCACTGCATTTCGCGCATACTCCATAAAGATCAGAAATGTGCCGGTGAACGGCCGATAGCCGCCGTGCAGCTGCAGCCCATTGCTGATCGCCGTCATGGCAAATTCACGCACTCCATAGCTCATATGCTGAGCATCGGTCGCGCCATCCCAACGGGTATTGTTCGATCCAGTTAAATCTGCAGAGCCACCAAATAACTCCGGAATACCTTGGGCTATCGCGCCAATACAACGCTGGGAGGCTTTACGGGTTTCCGTAACGGATAACGCTTGCTGCTCCGCCAGGGCAAAGGCGTCAATCGCCTCAGACCAATTTTCTGGCAGCGCACCAGCCATGCGGCGTTCGAACTCAGCGGCCTGGGCAGGCTCATCTGCAGCAAAGCGCTCAAATTCCTGTTGCCATTTTTGCTGGCTATCTTGACCACGCTGGGTTTGATCCCAAGCATCGTAATATTCTGCCGGAATATCCCAGGCTGCATGGGACCAACCTAGGGCCTCGCGAGTAGCGGCGATTTCATCTTCACCTAACGCCGCTCCATGCACACCAGCAGTGCCTTGTTTGTTCGGCGAGCCAAAACCAATAGTGGTGCGGCAACACACTAATGTGGGGCGTCCATCCGAATCCGTCGCTGTCTGCAGCGCTTGGGAAATTTCGTCTGCATCGTGACCGTCCACATTACGGATTACACGCCAGCCATAGGCTTCAAAGCGCGCCGGGACATCCTCGCTAAACCAGCCGTCCACTGCACCGTCGATTGAAATGCCGTTGTCGTCGTAGATGCAAATCAATTTGCCCAGACCCAAAGTGCCTGCCAAAGAGCCAGCCTCATGGGAAATACCTTCCATCAAACAGCCATCACCGACAATCACCCAAGTCCGGTGATCCACAATGGCGGTATCCGCTTGATCGAATTCAGCAGCAAGCTTTTGCTCAGCTAGAGCCATGCCGACAGCGGTGGCAAAACCTTGGCCAAGCGGGCCGGTGGTAGTTTCAACACCCGGGCATTCGCCAAATTCCGGATGCCCTGCAGTCTTGGCGTGGAGTTGCCGAAAATCTTTTAGATCCTGCAAACTGACGTCGTAGCCGGTTAAGTGCAGTAACGCGTATAGCAGCATGGACCCGTGGCCGTTCGACAAAACAAAGCGATCGCGGTTGGCCCATTGAGGATCCGCCGGATTATGCTTAAGAAAATCTCGCCACAACACCTCGGCCACATCGGCTAACCCCATAGGCGCGCCTGGGTGACCGTTTTTCGCTGCCTGTACAGCGTCCATGGCCAACACACGAATCGCGTTGGCAAGTTCAAATCTTGATGGCATTAGAGCTCCCGGGAATGTGCGCGCGTATTGTCGAACTTTGTCTCTGTACACGCAATTGTTTCATGCAAAACTTGAGCACTGAGCCGACTCTGGATCTATCCAAATACTTGTAAATTGGCGTAATATTCGCCGCCTCTCGCCAATGGCAATGCGCCCGGCACTCTTTTTCGTAAATCAGTGTGAGTTCGAACTATGGCCGATAACAATCTCTTTACTTCTGAATCTGTCTCGGAAGGTCACCCCGATAAAGTCGCAGACCAGGTATCAGACGCAGTCCTCGACGCCATGCTTGCCCAGGATGCAGAGTCACGAGTCGCCTGCGAAACCTTAATCAAAACCGGCCTTATCGTGGTTGCCGGCGAAGTACGCAGTAACGCCCAAGTAGACATCGACAAATTGGTGCGCGACGTGGTTGCTGATATTGGCTACAACAGCCCGGACGTTGGCTTTGATCCGGAGTCCTGCACCGTGGTTAATGCGCTAGGCCAGCAGTCTTCCGATATCGCCATGGGGGTAGACGAAACCAGCGATCACGAGCAAGGCGCGGGCGATCAGGGCCTGATGTTCGGTTATGCCACTGATGAAACCGATGTATTGATGCCTGCACCGTTGACCTACTCTCACCGTCTGGTGCAGCGGCAGGCAGAAATGCGCCGTGCATCTTTGTCCTTTCTGCGACCCGATGCTAAGAGTCAGTTAACCTTCCGCTATGACGACGACGGCAACCCAACCGGCATTGACGCCGTGGTGTTGTCCACACAGCACAGCCCTGATATCAGCCAGCAAGATCTGCATGAAGCGATCATGGAGGAGGTCATTAAACCAGTGCTGCCGCAAAATTGGATTTCTGCGGACACCAAAATTTTCATCAACCCAACAGGCCAATTTATCATCGGCGGCCCGGTAGGTGACTGCGGCCTAACGGGGCGCAAAATTATCGTTGATACCTATGGTGGTATGGCACGCCATGGCGGCGGAGCCTTCTCTGGTAAAGACCCATCAAAAGTTGACCGCTCGGCGGCCTACGCCGGCCGCTACGTGGCGAAGAACATTGTCGCCGCGGGCTTGGCAAAGCGCTGCGAAATTCAAGTGAGCTATGCGATCGGTGTCGCAGAGCCCACCTCAATCAGTCTGGATACCTTTGGCACTGGCAAGCTCAGCGATGACAAGATCGTTCAACTTGTGCGTGAACACTTTGACTTGCGACCACGTGGGCTTATTGAGATGTTGGATCTGAAACGACCCATCTATCAAACTACCGCAGCGTACGGTCACTTTGGCCGCACCGAGGAGAGTTTTAGCTGGGAGAGAACCGATAAAGCCGAATTACTCGCGCAAGCTTTGGCCTAGCATTTTGAAGGGCCTATCCGAGAAGGACCATGGCCCTAAAATCAATGACTCCCGTTAGCTTCGAATTTTTCCCGCCCCGCGACACCGCAGGGCGAGAAAAATTGACGACCGGCACCGCCACAAAACTCGCGGCTCTTGGCCCTGAGTATTTCTCCGTAACCTACGGCGCTGGCGGCAGCACTAAGGAAGGCACCAAACAAACGGTTACTGATCTCATGAACCGCGGTTGGAATGCGGTGCCGCATTTATCAGTAGGCGGCGCTGATCAACAAGGCAACCTGGATCTGGTCGCCTACTATAAAGAGTTGGGTGTGAAGAAAATTCTGTGCTTACGCGGCGACCAGGCAGAATCTGATGCACAGAATCCGCAATACGCTGAAGATTTGGTGCGATTGATTCGCCAACACTTCGGCAACTGCTTTGAGATTGTTGTTGGCGCCTATCCGGAAGTGCATCCTGACTCTGCTTCGAGCCAAGACGATCTTATGTTTTTCAAGCGCAAGGTGGAGGCAGGGGCGGACGTAGCGATAACCCAATATTTTTACAATATTGAAGCCTACGGGTATTTCGTCGACCAGTGTCAAAGCCTAGGGATTGATATTCCAATTGTTCCGGGTGTAATGCCCATTACCAATTACGCATCCCTATGCCGTTTTTCTGAAAAAGCTGGTGCGGATATCCCACGCTGGCTCGATAAAGCGATGGCCCAGCGCCAAGATTCTGATGCAGAGCTGGGCAAATTCGGTGTCGAGGTGGTGACACGTTTATGCGAGCGGCTGATCGAGCTGGGGGCGCCGGCCCTGCACTTTTATACGTTGAATCGCTGGGGCGCGACCACCAAGGTCTGCACCAACCTTGGTCTTAACGTGAGTTAACTACCGTGGCTCAGCGCTTTTATGTGTTTGGTTCGCATGCCGTCGACCAGCAGCTGTTCCTCAACGCTGAACGCTCTAACTACCTGTGCCGAGTGCTGCGCCTTGTCCGCGGCGACCAAGTAGAAATATTCGACGGCACCGGTAACGTCTTTGCGTGCGAAATCGTTGCCGACAACCCGCGGCAAACGGAGCTGAGGGTCTTAACCCAAACTATTACCGCGCGACCGCGAAACTCGAAGCTGGGCGTGGCGATTGGCCTGATTAAGGGGCAACCAATGGACCGGGCGATCGCGCAAGCCACAGAACTTGGCGCTACCGACATTTACTTGCTCGAGGGTCAGCGCGGCAACGTTAAGCTGAATAAGCAACGAATGTTGGGCAAACTCGAACATTGGCACAAGGTCATTGTTGCCAGCTGCGAACAATGCGGGCAGATCAATCTCCCGACTCTGCATAATCCGTCACAACTCACGCCCCTGCTCGCGCAACTGAGCCAATCCAATAGCCACTTAATTTTTTTTGATCCCCAAGCAAATCCAGCGCCGAACCAACTTGATCCACAAGATCGGGTAATTTTTATCGGTCCAGAGGGCGGCTTTAGCCCAGAGGAACTTCGCGCGTTCGCTGATGCTAAGGTTGAGGGCTATCGTCTGGGAAAGCTGATACTGCGCGCCGAAACCATGCCCGCAGCGGCACTGACCTTGATTCATCAGGCAGCCGGATGGCCAACAAACACCGACGATTAGCAGCTGGGCCTATAAAGAACTGACATCGCCCCCTGACGCAAGCAGGTCTGCATCTTCAATAGTTTGGGCGTACTCCCATTCATCCTCGGCACTCCAAACTTGGAAAATAAAGGCGATGATCAGCAACTTAGCGGCGCGATTAACAACGTCTTTGAATTCCTCAGTAAGCGCTAATGTGCCGTCTATAACGCGATCCAGCATGTTCGCGGTGGCCCAGGCCAATTCCATAATCCGCTGATCTTGGTGCTGTTGCGCTAGACCTTTCAGCGCCAGCAGGGCGTTACTTAATTGCAGTGGACTAGAGCCGGGCTGAGTCGACCATGCTGCAAAGGCCTCCAACATGTGCACCACCCTAAGGCCAAATTCGGAAGCATCCGCATCCCTAGGGGTTAAGGGCTCA
>MDTB01219537.1_pt1 | contig 20379 bp, 19 predicted proteins | sample 811161 | NCBI WGS metagenome assembly MDTB01 (sample SAMN05326650, study PRJNA326480) | marine metagenome | isolation source: seawater | place: Mediterranean Sea | collected 2009
GTGTTATCTATTAAAATAAGTTTTTTCCACTTTAGTTTGTTTGAAAAAAAAACTAAAAATTTTACAATGTATTGTCCTAAAAAACCGTTAAAACCTGTTATTAGTATAGTTTTGTTTTTTATTTTTGAATAATCTTTAAAGTTTTTTAAAATATTTTTAAAGTCAGAAATTTCAATTTCTTCCTTATAATTAAATTTATTCTTATTCATATATTTGTAAATAATTTGAAATAATTTTTTATCTATATATATATAACATTCAAAATTGTACATAAATGTTTTGTAAAAATTGTAAAACTAAATTGAGTTTTAAATTTGCTGAAATGGGCTTTTCACCATTTGCAAACTCATATTTAACATTTAAAAATCTTAATGAAATTGAGAACTATTATCCTCTTAGAGTTTTTGTTTGTAAAAAATGTTTTTTAGTACAAACACAAGACTTTGCTAATCCTGGTAATATTTTTTCTAAAGATTACGCTTATTATTCGAGCACATCAAAATTGTTTTTAGATCATGCAAAAAAATATAGTGAAAAAATTATAAATTTTTTGAAGTTAGATAAAAGCAAACATGTATTCGAGATTGCATCAAATGATGGATATCTTCTTAAAAATTTTGTTAAAAAAAAAATTCCCTGTACAGGAATTGAGCCTGCTATCAATGCAGCAAATAAAAGTGAGAAATTAGGTATTAAGGTTATAAAGAAATTTTTTTCATCTGAACTTGCAAAAACTTTATTTAAAAAAGCTGATTTAATCTGTGCAAACAATGTATATGCGCATGTTCCTGATATAAATGATTTTACAAAGGGATTAAGAATTTTGCTTAAAGAAAATGGAACGATAACATTAGAATTTCCTCATCTATTAAAGTTAATTAAAGATTTAAAATTTGATACAATTTATCATGAGCATTATTCTTATTTATCTTTAAATGTAGTGCAAAAAATTTTTAAAAAAAATTTCCTTAGAATTTATCATGTTGAAGAAATTGAAACACATGGTGGTAGCTTAAGAATTTATGGCTGTCATTTAAAATCTTCTATTAAAGAGAATAAATCAGTAAAAAAAATTATTAATAATGAAATTAAACATAAACTTAATAAAATTAAAACCTACGAAGAATTTAATGATAAAATTAAAAATATAAAATTTGAATTTTTGTCTTTTCTAATAAAACAAAAAAAATCTCATAAAAAAATTTATGGATATGGAGCAGCTGCTAAAGCAAGCACTTTAATTAATTTCTGTGGCATCAAAGATGATTTAATTAAAGCTATTTATGATGCTGCAAACTCAAAACAAAATAAGTTTTTACCAGGAAGTCATATACCAATTCTACATCCCAAAAATATCAGAAAAGATAAACCAGACTTAATAATTATATTCCCCTGGAATTTATCAAAAGAAATTATTGAAAATTTAGATTATGTAAATAAATGGAATTGTAAATTTGTAGTTGCTGTGCCAAAAATTAAATTTTTAGGATGAGAATAGTTGTAACTGGAGCAACAGGTTTTATTGGGTACAATTTAATTAAAAAATTAGAAAAAAAAAAAATAAAAACTTTAGCTATTGGACGTAAAATTGAAAAAATAAATCAAAAAAAATTTAAATATATTAAATTCATTTCTCACGATATTTATGAAAAAAAAAATATTTTTAAACAGTTTGGCATACCAAAAATTTTAATTCATTTGGCGTGGCAAGGTTTACCGAATTATCAAAAAAGCTTCCATATTAAGCAAAATTTACCCAATGAACTTATTTTTCTCAAAAAAGCATTAACTGCAGGAGTGAAACAATTAATTGTCTCGGGAACTTGTTACGAATACGGGAAACAAAATGGCTGTCTTGATGAAAATGCAAAAACTGCACCTATAACAAAATATGCTAAAGCAAAAGATTTATTAAGAAAAAAATTAGAAAAAATGAGAAAAGATAAACCATTCATTTTACAATGGGTAAGAATATTTTATCCTTTTGGAGTAAAACAAAATAAAAGAAGTCTTTTACCAAGTCTCAAAAAAGCAATCAAATTTAAAGAAAAAAGTTTTGGTATTACTTCAAAGACAGTTGAAAGAGATTTTATTTCAGTAAATATTGTTACAGATTTTATTATACATTTAGTAAATAATAAAAAACTCGATGGTGTTATAAATTGTTGTAGTGGTAAACCATTATCTGTTTTTAAATTTGTTGATAATTATCGAAAGAAAAAAAGTTCAAAAATAAAAATACTTCATAATAAATTTCCTATTCCAGATCATGAACCTTTAAAATTTTGGGGTTCAACTAAAAAAATGACTTCTTTATCTTTTAAATTCAAAGACAAACTTTTTTAAATACGAATAATATTTTAAAAGCAAAGAATGAAAAAAATTTCTTCTATATGAAGTATTTGAAATAGCACTTATGGCAATAATTTCAGCTGACTCGGGGGGTAATTGCCACTCATATCCATCTGAAATTGCTCGTAGTAATGCCTTTGCTTGTTGATGCTCCATAGTTCTTCCCTTACTATCATTAGTTTTAGAACAAGACTTGAGCCAATATTTTTTTAAGAAAAATTTAGGAAAAAGTGTAACTGGTGAAAATGCAAAAGTAAGATTCTTAGTAATATCACACATGAAAGGGACCTTTAAATTGAAAAGCATTTTTTCTATATTTTTAATTATATATCTACCTGTAACTATCACAAAATAATCAGTTTTCTTTGAAAATTTAGAATGTTTTAAAACCTTGTCTATTTGTTGATACCAGCCATAACCCTTGCCTAGATTTATATTATATTTTTGTCCATCATAGATAATTAATTCTGTTTTATTTTTATTTTTAGATTTTTTAATATGTTTTTTAAAAATATTTCCATGATAATTTGAATTTTCTATTACAATTATATTTTTGAAGAAATCTAGATTTAACCAAAATGGTAATGATTTATTAAAATCATCTAACCTATCTTGAATATTTTTTCTTTTAGTATGTAGCACATTTTTTGGGTCAACATTACAAAGCAAAACCAAAGAGACTTTATTTTTATAAAAGCTTTTTTTCATAAATGAAAAATTAATTTATTTTTATTAAAATATATATTGTGATAAAGCAACATATTGTATAATTGTAATTGATGAAAAAAATACTTATTACTGGAGGCTTAGGTTTTATTGGATTTTATTTAGTTAAAAAACACTTAAAATTAGGACATAAGGTAATTGTATTTGACTCTTTTTTTAAAAATAAGGGTAAGATTGATAAAGAGTTTCATAAAGTTCTTATACACAAAAATCTAGAGTTGATTAAAATTGACTTAACTAAAGAAATTAAAGTTAAATCTTCATTTAAAAATTTAGATATAGTTTATCATTTAGCAGCTATAAATGGGACAGAATTATTTTATGAAATCCCATATAAAGTAGCTACAGATAATTTGTTAATAACAATAAATCTATTAAAATTATTTGAAAAAATCAGAGTATCAAAAATTATTTATTCATCTACATCTGAAGTTTATTCTGATGGATACAAATTGAAAACTGTAAAAATTCCAACAGATGAAAAAGTGCCAATAATTTTTTCACAACCCACAGATACAAGATACTCATATGGTACAAGTAAATTTATGTGTGAATTTTTAGTTAGAGAATTTGGAAAAAAATTAAAGATTAATACAATAATAATAAGATATCATAATATCTATGGTGCAAGAATGGGTACAAAGCATGCAATCCCTCAGATAACTAATAGGATCTTATTAGGAGAAAAACCTTTGAAAGTATATGGCGCTGATGAAACAAGAGCTTTTTGTTATATAGATGATGCTGTTGAAGCAACATATAAACTTGGTATTAAAAAAGTTAAAAATGGTGAAATAGTTCATATAGGAAACGATAGAGAAGAAATTTTAATTAAAAATTTAGTCAAAAAAATACTTAAAATATTAAATAAAAAAATTGAACTTAAACTATTAAAAGGAAAATCTAGCTCAGTAAAAAGAAGATGTCCTAACATAAATAAACTCACAAAAATCACAAACTTTAGACCTAAAATAAATTTAGATAAAGGACTTAATAAAACTGTGAATTGGTATTTAAACCAAAAAAATTTATCTTAAAAAATTGATTAACTTTTTTACCTCAAAGGAAGTTTTGGGCACATTATAATACTTATTAATCTTACTAACATTTATATTGTAATCATATTTTTTATTATTGAAAACTCTTATATTATTAAATTTTTTTTTAAGTCTTTTAATAAAAAATTATTTGAACATGTAATATTAAATATTTGATTTGTAATTTTGAGTTGTACAATTTTATTAATCATTTTAACCGCTGTTGATTTTGAAATCATTGTTAATTTTGAATTTAAACTCATGAAAGCAGATCTATTTTTAATTATATCAATTAATGGACCTTTCTTCATATCTGGTCCAATAAGTGTGCCTAATCTAAAAATTAAATAATTTTTTGTATATTTTTCAATATATTTCTCTGATATCCATTTATGAAAAGCGTAAAAATCTATTTTTAAAGGATTAATAGTTTTATTCTCAGAATTTTTTTTCTTATTATTTTTTACATCATAAACATCTACAGACGAAATATAGATGTACAAATCATAGTTAAAATCATGCACACTTTTACAAACACTTAAATATGATTTTTTAAAATCCCATTTAGGATTTTTATTAGCTTTATATCTGTAACTATTACCATTTGCATTAATGATTATTTTTGATTTTGAACCTTTTAATAATTTATAATTTTTTGAATTAATATTTAAAACCTTCAAATTATTATTTTTATAAAATTTTACTAATTCTGAACCAAAAAAACCATTTCCACCTAAAACAATTATGTCATATTTTTTTTTCATTTTGGAATAATTTTTAGATAAGGAAGTGGAACAATAAATTTTCCACCATTTTTTATAAATTTTGAATTCTTCAAAAAAAATTCTTTATAATTCCAGCTCAATAAAAGTGCATACTTATAATTTTTTTTTAATATAAATTCATCACTAACAATTTTTATCCTACTTCCAGGAGTATATTTGCCCTGTTTAGTAATGCTATTATCTGACACAAAATCAATTATGTCTGAATTTAAGTTGTAATAATTTAAAAGAGTATTTCCTTTTGCTGGGGCACCAAAACAAAATAATTTATTTCCGTTTTTTTTAATCAAACTAATTAATTTTAGAGTTTTAATTTTGTTAGATTTAATTTTTTTTTCAAAATTTAAATATTTTTTTAATTTGTTAATACCCCAATTTTTTTCATAATTATTTAGATTTCTCACTGATAAAAAAACTTTTCTTTTATTGATTTTTTTCTTTATATAAAAAGTAATTGAGGGTCCCGATGCGCCAACTTTTTTTCTTTTGACGTCAAAAACTTCCATTTTAAACTTTGTTAAAAATTTATTGAGTGGGAATAAACTTAAATAACATAAATGCTCATGATAAACTGTGTCAAATAAATTTTGATCAATTAAATCTGGTAAATATGAAACTTCTACAATAAATATTCCATCTTTATCAATTAATCTATTTACTCCTCTTAAAACTGAATGCATGTCATCTATATGAGCAAATACATTTGTAGCAGTTACAATTTTTGCAGCTCCATATTTATTTCTAATTTTATTTGCAGTTTGAATGTTAAAAAAATCATTGTAAATAATATGTCCTTTTTTTTTAGCTATTTTAGAAACATCTGATGGTTCTATGCCAATTTTTTTTGAATTGACTGTATATGCATCTAGCATAATTCCATCGTTACATCCTATATCAACCAATAAATCTTCATTTTTTAATTTAAATCTTTTTTCAATATTTTGTGTAAATTTTTGAAAATGTTCTACTAAAGCTTTAGATGAAGATGACAAATAGCTATATTTATCAAAAATTTTTTTTCCACTTACTACATCTAATAATTGGACAAGATAACATTTTCTACACACATAAAGTCTTAGAGGAAATTTTTTTTCAAGCTTTATTTGTTTTTTCGATATAAAACTATTTGATGGTGGTTGATCACCTAAAGAAAAAAATAATTTTAAGTCTTTTGAAGAACAATATCGGCAGTTTGATCTCTTGTAATATATGCTCATACAAATTTTATTTTTTAAAAAAATATCTTTTTTTATGTGAAAATAGGCTTAATTTTTTTCCAAAAATAAATAATAAAATTAAACTTTTAAGATATCTAAAATCAAAATATTTAAACAAGTTATACATTTTTCTTATTCTGTGAGCTTCCTGAATAACAATATTTGGTTTTTGAGAACTTATACCTCCTACCTCGTAGTCAACAAGTATATCATCACTAATTTTTTTAAATGTTATATCTTTTTTAGAATATCTCACGCATATTTCTAAATCGCACGAAATTTGAAAACTATCATCATAATATCCATGTTGTTCCATTATCCCTTTAGGTATAAACATCGTAGGATGATTTATAACCATTCCCAAATTAAAATTAGGATTATCTGGGGCAATCTCATCATAATATCTTCCGTCCTCAAAAAAAACTCTCATATTTCCATGTAAAACCTTATCTGGATTATTTATGTGAGATTTTACTGCTTTTTCTAATGTGTTTTTATAATATGTGTCACCTGAGTTTAAAATAGAAATTAATGAACCTGTGCTTAAATAAATTCCTTTATTCATTGCATCAGCAATTGATTTATCTTTTCCATTAATAATTTTTAAGTTTGAATACTTGTCATCCAAAATTTTTTTTGTCTCATCAGATGAATCTCCATGCACTACAATGCATTCATAATTATCATATGATTGAGCAAAAATACTTTCAAGAGTTTTAATAATTGTTTTTTCTCCATTTTTAACAGGAACAATTATGGAAACTTTAATTTGATTATTTTCCATAATTATTAACAAGCTTTTTTGCAAGAACTCGCCAAGGATCGATAATTATCTTATTTTTTAAATCTGTTTTTTTTATCAAATTATCATAATGTGTATGATTCATTGCTATAATTATTATATCGCTATCTTTGATTAGATCTTTTTCATTTAAATTCTTAAAATTCATTTTATTTTCTTCATCTTTAAAAATTCCTCTTGGTAAATTATAATCTGAAATATTAATTTTTTTAGGGACCAGCTTACTTATATATCTAAAGATTTTTGGTGTTAATGAATCTCTTGTATCATCTGTATCTTTCTTAAAAACATATCCCAAAATACCAATTTTTTTATTTTTAATATGTTCAGGTTTAATCAGATTGGTTATAAACATTGGCATAAACTCATTAATTTTATGCGCTTGCAAAATTAAATCCGTATGAGGAAAATTTTCATTTATCATACCATAGTCCTTTCTTAAACAGGTCCCAGCAGTTAGACCAGGGTCTTTAAGGCCTTTATTCCTTTCATAACCAGAATTCATTAAATCAAATAAAGAAAAAGGCTCAACTTTAAAATGATTAGCTATCATCATAAAATAGTTTGGGATGGCAAAGTTTATATATCTATAAATATTTGAAAATAATTTGCTTAATTCTGCCTCAGACCATGATCCTTTAAAAATTTTTTTTTCGCTTAACAAATATTTGAATAATATCTTTGAATAAACCCAAGATTTTTGATCACTAACTCCAATAATTTGAGGAAGCTCAGATAATTCTTTTATTGCATTTCCCTCTACAATTCTTTCTGGACAGTAACTTAGAAAAAAATCTTTTCCAAGTTTTAATTTAGTTTTATTTTCGATATATTCTGAAATAAACTTTGTTGTATTTGGGGCTACAGTAGATCTTAAAATAATTGTACTATTTTTAATTTTAACTTTTTTTATAATATCATCAACAACTTCAATTATTTGACTTAAATCAGTTTCTATATTTTGTTTTAAAGGCGTTCCAACTGTAATCAAATAATATTTTGAAAAAGGTAAGTTATTATTAAAACATTTAATTTTAGTTTTTAGCAACAAATTATCAACGTCTTTTTCTTTGAAAGGAGATTTTTTTAATTTAATTGATTTAATTATTTTTAAATTTCTTTCTTTAATAGCAACTTTAAGGCCTTTAGACTCCATTAATAAAGCTAACGGTAAACCAACTCTTCCTGCTCCGATCACTGTTACATCAAATTTAAATTGAGGCATAATTATTTATAAATATCTATTTATATTTGTATTAAATGAAATTTATAGTATTAGTAATAAAATTTTATGAAAAAAACTAGAATTTTGCATAATAAACGAATTAATTTTTTTATTTTATCAATTATTATTGGTTTAATTCTTATTTATATTAACCCTCCAAAACAAAAAATTTCTATAAATTTTTTGAGTGAACAAAAAGCATCATTAACAAATAATGATGTAACCTTTAAGCAGTTAAACTTATATAGAGTATTATCAACATTCGTAAAATATTATTATGTTCCAAATCGTGGAATTGATCCTTACAGTTTAAGACAAGACGAAAATAACCCAGGATCAATAGTAGTAAATATAGGACAAGAATTAGAATTTATTAATGAAATTTATACTAAGATTAATAGAAACTTTGGGATAATGACAAATTCTCATATGAACCATATTTTAGATGAAATACTTACAAATAATAATTTAAGTGAAAGACATAAATTTTTTTTTTATAATAGTAAACTTATATTAGCTAAGATAATGAATCCAACAACCGGTAAATTAGATGGTTCTTATTTACAATTAGTTTATTCAGGAAGAATCACTTTTAATGATGAAGATATAGTTGCAATCAAAAAAATTATTTCAAATACTATCTCGGCAAAAGTGTCTTTTTATTATAAAAGATCTATTGATGAAATTTTTTCAATTATAAAAGATCAGATTTATGATACCTTGAAGTTAAAATCTCAAGAAGCATTATTAAATAATAAAAATTTTCGTAACAATACAAATGAAAATGATATCTTGATCTCTCCAGAATACTATATGGAAGAATTAATAAAATATAAAGCACTAATGCGTGAACTAAATGTTGATTTTAAGATAATTGAAAATAAATATAATTTATTCAAAGAAAATAGTTCCATTGAATTTCTTGTATTGGACGAAAGATTGAATAATTTGGAAAAAAATAATGTTATACAAAGATCTAGAATAAGCGAAAATTATTTTTTTATTTTGGTGATAATATTTATTATTTTTTTAAATTTTTCGTATAATTATTTTTTACAAATAAATTTTCATAAATCGATTAAAAGTTTTCTTAATTTTAAAAAATAAGTATTTAAATACTAAGTAATTGTAAATTATTAAATAAAAAACTTGTTTAATTAACAAACAATATTTTTGTATTAGCTAAAATAAAATCATATTTAATTTCAAAATAAATTTTTTTATCTTTTTTTAACTTATTTAATTTTTTTATATTTTTATATAAAACTTTTGGAGCAGGCCAGCTATTTACAGATAAAAATTTGTAATTTAATTTTAATTTTTTTATCAATTTTAAAACTTTATTTTCATTTGAAAAAGAAATAATTGGAAAAATTAATGATCCATTTTTTCTTAAATGATTTGAAAACTTTTTAAGAATAGATAATGTTAGTTTTGTGCCATCATTACCAGAGTCACATGGTACATTTTTAAACCAACTTGTAATTTTTGCAACATCTGAGCTGATGCCCGAAACATCATTAATTATTAAATCAAACTTTTTTTGATTTAAATTATCAAATTGATTAGATTTAATTACTTCATACTTTTTGGGACTTATTTTATTTAATCGTAAATTTTTTTTAGTAACATTCACCGCATTTAAACTCAAATCACTGAAAGTAATATGTTTAATATGTTTAAACTTTTTTAATAAAAAAATTCCAATTACTCCATTTCCACAACCCAAGTCTAATATTGCAAGATTTTTTTTTTTACTTATTTTTTTTATTGTTGCTTCCAATAAATATTTAGTTGTTTCTGTTGGATAAAAGACCTTAGATGATATGTTAAGATTTATTTGTGTCTTATCATTTTTAATTTTAAATTTTTCAATCAAAATGTGCCTCCATCAATATCTAATTTTGAACTGTTTATAAAAGAATGATTTACGATTAATTTTATAGTATCAACTAATACATTTGGATTTCCAAGTTTTTTATTTAATGTATTTTCTAACAAATCTTTTTTTATATTGGATTTTAGTGATTTCCACATTTTTGTATCAAAGTATCCTAAACTTATAACGTTAGAAGTAATATTAAATTTTGCATATTCTTTAGCTAAAGTTTTAGAAATACCCTGTAATCCAACTTTTGAAAAAGAATAAAGTATATTTCCTTTGGAGCCATATTCAGCTTTCTTAGAACTTAAAAAGATTATTCTTCCATATTCATTTTTTATCATATGGGGTAAAATATTTTTTATAATACTTAAAGAAGATAAAATATTTGAATTAATAATTTCCTGGCTTTTGTTTTCATCTAAGTTTACTAATAAAGACTCATCTCTTTGTGCCGCAAAATTAATAAAGATTATCTTATTACATTTATTTATTATTGAAGATATTTTTTTACTATTTTTAATCTTATTAAAAATAAACAAATTTTTATTTGTAAGTCCATTATACCTTTTTCTATAAAATCCAATAACATAATTTTTTTGGATTATTTTTTTTACAAAGAATTGTCCAAGTTCTGAATTTATTCCATTTACAACAAATACTTTTTTCATATTATATCAAATTTTTAATGTACCTATTCCCCATGCCAAACCTACACCAAATCCACAAATTAAGATTAGGTCGCCTTTTTTTAAAATTTTTTTATCTAAAGCTCTTTTAATGGTTATCGGAATTGTTGATGAAGTTGTATTGCCATATTTTAAATCGATTATAAAATTGTCACCCAATGCAAGTTTTTCTTTAAGATTTTCTAATATAACCCTACTAGCTTGATGAAAAATTATTCCTTGAAAATTGTTTATACTTAAGGAATTTTTTTTTAAAAAATTTTTAACCAATTTTGGTATCGTATTTAAAGTAAATGCAAAAACCTCAGCACCTGACATTTCAAATTCAAGCTTTTTTTCTAAATTTTTCTTTATGATAATTTTATCATAGCCTGAACCATCTGATCCAAACAAAAAATTTTTTATTCCAAAAGATTTTGTTTTTTTAATAATCGCTAAAGATACAGCATCACTAAACAGATACTCATTTTTGTTATTTTTATAGAAATAAGAGTTGTAAGTATCACCACAAATAAGTAATATTTTTTTTAAAGTGTTATTTTCTATTAAACTTTTTGCTACTGACAAAGAATGAACAAATCCTGAACAACCCATATTTATGTCAAAAGTCATAATATTGTTAGAAAAAGCTAACTTTTCTTGCAATATACATGAACATGAAGGAAGTAAATATCTTGGTGTTTGTGTAACAAATATAATTCCATCACAATCTTTAATAAATTTTTTATTTTTTTTACAAAGTTTAACTGCTAAATCTATTACATCCTCATTGCTAGGGGCTCTAAAAGTTTCCTCAATTCCTGTTTTGTCATAAATTTTTTTAAATAAGTTTTTTTTTTTTAAATTGTTTTTATTTTGCGGAACTAAAAAATCAATTTTAGAAATCGATGCAGGCATCAATTTATTTAAGCAATTTTTTTTTCTTCAAAAAATTAGCTATTGAATTTATGTTTGCTAATGAAGCAACAGAGTCAAATTTTACTTTTCCTTTAAACTTTTTATCTAAAGCACTTATTATTGATAATTGGCCTAGCGAGTCCCACTCTTCAAGATCAGTATCTTTTGTTTTAATGTTAATCTTAGAAACTTTAATATTTAATGATTTGGCAATTATTTTTAATAGATCTTCTAAAGTTATTTTCATTTGACTAATATTTTACTTAATTCTCTTTCGGCATGTATACCATACATTCTACTTGAAAAACAAGGGTTATAAATTTTATCTAAATCTTCAAAATGATAATGTACAACTTGACTATATCTTGTTTTTTCTTTTATTTTTATTTTAGTTCCTCCATGTAATAAATTTGCAGCCCAAATTAATACATCCCCTTTTTTCATTAATGCTTTTTTAGATTTTAATTTTTTAAGCTTTGTAAGTTTTTTTAAATAATGCTCATAAAATGTATAATTATCTTTAAGTTCTTTTGTTGTTTTCGGAATTTCTAGATTTAAATCAGTAAAATCAATTGTATTAAGTTTATGACTTTTTGGAACAATGTTAAGTGGACCATTATTTTTATTAATATCCTCTAAAGCAAACCAAGCTCCAGCTAAAAAAAGTTCTGGTACTGAACCAAAATGTATGTAATCGCTATGCAAAGGTTGTTCTGTACCTCTCACAAAGTTAATTGTTGAAATTGGTAGCGGCTTTCTTTTATATAAAAGATTTAGAAATTTATTGACTTTTTTATTGTAACAAACTTTTTTAATATTTTTACTTTTCTTCCAACCTTCAACAACTCTTGGTGATTTATTATAATGAAAATATTCTGGATTTTTTTTATAATTCTCTGAGTACAATACTTTCTTAAAGTCATTTAAAATTTTATTTACATCTTGATTTGAAAGAGCATTTTTTAATACGATATAACCATTTTTTATAAAAAACTTTAAATTTTTTTTAGTTTCATTGTTAACATTCATTTTTTCTAAAATTTGCAAAGAAAAATCACTTTCAAACCATGGTATTTTTTGACTATTAATATCTATATTTAATTTCTTCATTAATAAAATTTTAGTTAATCTATTTTAAAACTTAATTTATCATTTCTATCTATATAACAAATAGTCTTTTTTGACATAAAATAATATGGTTTTGTTTTTAAAATATTTAAACCGACATGGTATATATCTCTTGAATTTATTGAGGAACAATAGAAACTCTTATTAAGTTCTCTTATCATCTTTCCTTTAATTAAATACTTTTCGATTTTATATTCAGCTTTTTTAGATTTAAGATTAAAAAATCGAACAGGATTGTAATATGTATCAGTCTTATAATATCCGTTGAAATTGACCATTCCTGTTGTTGGCTTATAAAATCTATGATTTATACCGTTTAAGTGTTCCAAATGATGAACATACGTACAAGTCTCAACCCATCTATTTCCGATATTTAAAAATTTTACATTTAAATCTAAAAAGTTTGAAAATGGACTATTAACACCAAAACTAAAATTTCCACAGGGTTCTAATATTTTCTTATTTTTTCCCCAGGCTGAAATTGAGTATATTGGATGTTTGCTTCTTTGAACTCCATTTTCTTTTAAAAAAAAATTTTCAAAGTATCCCAAAGTACTAGGAGTTTTTTTAAAATGAAAATTTTTTAATTTCAAAAAAGAAAATGAAAAAGTTGGTACAATAATTGTACCATTTTGGCCTAATAAATTTTTTAAAGTTTCAAATATTAATTTACTACATTTTAATCTAATTGAGTTAATATTTTCATTATTGCTAAATAAATCTGTTGAATAAAAAGCAAATATTTTTCCTAGATTTATACCCAAATAAACAGTGTCACCTTTTTTAATTCCAATATTTGTAAGATTTTTTTTTAAGTTTTCTTTAAAATTTTTCATTAATATTTATTTTCTCAATTATTTCTCAATGTGTAATCATCGTAAATAATTTTTGATAAAATTTTATAACCTTCACTATTTAAATGATTGCCTTTTTTGCTCCAAAATTTTCTATCACATAATGAGGAAACACTATTAATTATGTTTGTATTAGGAATATTTATTTTTTTAAAAATCATTAAAAGATATTCATATTCATCATTGTTTCTAATAGAGCAATTTATATTTGGTCTTATAACAAAAATAGTTTTTTTATCATTTATTAAATACAATTTTTTTAAAATATCAGAAAAAATGATTTCCTCTCCACTAGTCAGAAATCTTATGCCAGGTTTAAAAAAAGGAACTGATAGATTATAAATATTGATTAAAAAATATCTTAATGAAAAAAAATCAATTAAAAATTTCTTTTTATTTTTTTTAATATCATCATCATATTTTTTTACTAAATTATTAGAAGTGTCTAAGAGTTTAGCCTTTAATTTAATTAATGCATTATCTTCAAAATAACCTTGCGTATAACTTGTATTTAATGTTTTCATTAATGTTTCATTCGAAATTTCTCTAGACAAATCAATAGATAAAATTGAAAAATTTTCTCTACTATAATCATTTGTAGACATAATATAATAAACATAATCTGATTTAAATTTTTTAAAATATTCTTTTGTGATTGCGTAAATTACTAAAGGTCCATTTCCTCCCATACCAAGAGAAATGGTGTTGATGTCAAATTTTTTGTTTAAAATTTTGAATGGTGTATTAAAAACACAATCTCCATTTGCATGAGAGTCTCCTATAAGTAAAATTGAATTTTTTTTATCCCACAAACTATCATTATTATAAAAACCAAATCTATCTGTTTGTCTAATTATTGGTCCCTCATCCTCTTCACAAGCAATTATTTTTTCATTGGGTATTCCGCTCAAAGGAAATTTAATTAAATCATTATCAACATTGAATTTTAACATTTCATTTTTTTTTCTTCCATCAATTGAATTGATAAAATTTGAAGGACTAAAAAAAATAGCATCAGCTTTGTTTTCTAAAACAAATTTTCTTCTGTCTTGCACATCTTTATTTGGAACTAAAAATCCAATGAGGATACTTAATAATAATAATGACACATAGCTACTTATCAAAAATGTTAAAAGTTTATATTTTTTGGTAAAAATTAATAAGAAAATTGAAGTAAATGAACCTAAAAAAAAAATTAAGACCCAATTACTTTTAATAAAACTTAAAATATTCATATTTTCATATTAACTAAAAACAAAATTATTACTAACATAATTTCTGTCTTGAAAAAAATTACTTTATGTTTCAAATAAGTAATTTGATATTAATAATTAATTTCTATAAATCTTAAAAATAATTTAAAAATGGAAAAAATTCACTTAGTTACGTGTAAAAATATTAAATCATGGTCTAAAAGTAAAAAAAATATTTTACTTGGTGGATGGTGCTATGATTATAAAAAAAAAAATGAATATAAAAAATTTAATTTTGAAATAGTCAATTATCCAACTTTAATGTGGTGTGAAAGAAAAGATGTTAATTTTGCAAACAAAAATCAAAAAATTATTGACGAAAAACTTAAATTATTTGCTAGGATATTAAACAAACTTCATAATACTAATTATTCAAATAATTATTGGTTTGTAATTTTAAGTCCTTGGTTAAGTCATTTTATTAGCACAATACTTATTTTAGAGAAAAGATTAAAAATTATATCAAGTAAATATAAGATTAGTTCAGCAACTTTCTATAAAAATAAAGATAATATTTTTTTACCAAAAGATTATGCTGAGGGTTTTAAATTATTAGCTTTCGATGGAAATTATTTCAATAAAATAATCTACGAAATTTTTAATCAAAACTTTAAAATAAAAAAAATTAATTTCATTGAATGTGAAAATAAATTTAATTTTAAACAAAAAGATTTTAGAGTTACTGAAGGATTTTCAATAAAAAAACTCATAAAAAAGTCTTTTTTTAAATTTGCTGATTTTATACCTCTTATAGAAAATAGGCCCTTTATAAGTGGTACAGTATTGCCAACAATTAGTGAAACATTTTTAAAAATTGTGAATTTTCAGTCTCCGAAATATATAGATTTTTCAAAATCTTATAACCTTAGAACCAATTACTCGAAAAGGAATAAAATAAATTTACATTTAATGTTTTACAAAAATATTTCTACTGAAAATAATTTTTTAACAAGTTTAATTCTTAAATGTTTACCTTGTAGCTATATAGAAAATTATAAAAAGAACATTCAAATTAAAAATAATAAAAATTGGCCAAAATCACCTAAATATATTTTTTCCTGCCTCAACCACTATTTTGATGAAATTTTTAAAATTTATGCAGCAGAAAATGTTGAACAACAAATCCCCTATTTTTTAGGACAGCATGGTAATAACTATTCAACTAGAATTCCTTATTGGAAATTCCCAGAAACATATACTGCTTCTAAGTTTTTAGTTTGGGGTAAAAAATTAAATTTTTCAAATTCTATAGGTAGTGTAAATTTAAGAAAGCCTAAGAAAATTTTATCCAAAAAATTTATTAAAAAAAATGGAATATTGTTATTATGTAAAACATCCTATAATGAGACAAATCTTTTAGAGACAATTTATGATGATCAAAATGAAAATTTTGAATTCTTAAAAAAATTTATTGAAAATCTAAATGAGGAAAAAAAAAATCAACTCACAATTAGATTATTAAATCACGACATAGACAAATATTGTTGTGAAGGATTACGATTTAAAGATTATGATCCAAAAATAAATTTAGAATTTGGTAATTCTCCAGTATTCAATCTAATAAATAAGAATAATATCACGGTTTTTGGATATGATTCTACCGGATTTTTGGAATGTTTATCTCTAAATATCCCAGTTCTAATGTATATTAACATTAAAGAGTTAAAATATCTTAGATCTGATGTAATAAATGATTATAAAAGCTTAATCCGTCTAAAAATTATTCATACTAATTCCCGTGAAATTTGTAATCATATTAATAAAATTTGGAATAATCCTGTTGAATGGTGGTATGAAAAAAAATTACAAATCCAAATTAATAAATTTAACGAAAAATATTCAAGAACCGTGAAAAATCCTGTGATGTATATTAATAAAATTTTAAAAAATTAATGATAATTTATCAAATTAGCTTATTATATTTCAATAGATCATAAATTTTATGACCTTCCTGAAGTGAAAAATTACACCTATTAACAATATCAAAAAAAGTATGTTCCCCATCTGCATATGACAAAAAATCCATCCTATTTCTCAATCTTTTTTTTAAATAATTTTTATCTTTACTCAAAGGGTCATATAAATTTCTCTTATCCATTTTTGGTTCACAAATAAATTTTGCTCTTGGGTATAATTTTTTTTCAAAGACATTTACAATATTTTTTACAACATCAAGTGAGTCCTCTAAATTTTTTTGAGAAATAATTTTTAAATTATCATCACTTGTATGATATTCGGGATACTCATAATATTTCGATCTGGAAAAACCACAAAAAGGTAAATTGACACCTGGTGAGCAAAACTGTCTTTCATCAGATCCACGCTCTAAATAGTCATAAATTTTAAAATTTTTTTTATACTTAAGTGACGCCTTAAGAGCACTATCAGCTAGAGTATTTCCTAACCTAGATGAAATCATGCTGTAAGCCCTTCCATCTCCAACACAAGACAAATTGATTCCACATATAACATTTTTTTTTAATTTTTTTAATTCTTTGCTTATATAAGCTATTGCACCAATTGTTTCTGGAATAAATATAAATCTATAAGAATAATTAAGTTGCTTTTTATTGAGCTCACTTAAGTATTTTGATAATGCAATAGCAACAATTGGACCAGATAATTCATTATTAGCCATTGATGGATGACATACATATGTTGAAAAAAAAATTTCTTTTTTTGATTTGCCTTTTAAAACTATCTCTCCATAATTAATCTTTCCCTTTTGTAGTTTAGAGTTTATGTATGCTTTATAATTGCCTTTTGGTAATTTTTTAAATTGATTAAAAGTCATGCAAAAGCCCCAATTCTCACGATAATATGATGTTACGTATGGAATACTTTTTGGCCTTCTTTTTAAATAAAAAATATTTTTCTTTAAATCCTTAATATTTATAATTTTATTAATTGGTTTTGAGTATTGAACAATATGTAAATTATTTTTTTTTATTTCACAAAATCTTTTTCCACTTTGGTGCTCTAAGTAGGCATCTTTAATGATCCATTCTTTTGGAACAACCCAATCAAAACATTTAGTTCCAGATTTAAAATTTTTGATTTTTAAATTTTTATTTATATTTGATAAAAATACTAAAGTATCGTAAGTGCCTTGGCCCGATAATGATCTGTGCCAAGGAAAAAGTTTTTTAGCCCAATCAAACATAGGAAATATTTTACTTTTTGACATAACTTTTTAAATATATATATCATGTTGTCAAATTTGTAATAAAATAATCCTTGTAAATTTTATATGGTATCCACATAACTTTAAATTAAAAAAGATAAAAACTTTTTATGATATTAAAGAATTTTAATAAATGTTGTTTCTGTAATTCGAGTAGAATTAAAAAAATAGATATTCAAGATTTAAATATCAATTTTTATGTTAAATCAATTGTTTCTGATTTGAATATAAAAAAAAAAAGATTTAGCTAAAATAAAGACATATGAATGTCAAAATTGCTATTTAAGATTTAATAATCCATGGTTCAATGAAAATATATCAAGAAAAATTTACTCTAACATTTATGGTCAGCATAATAATAGTTGGCAAAATTTACTTGATCTTGTTTATAAAAAAAAATTACCAAATCATGGAGAACTGTTTGAAATTCTGCTTCACAGTATAGAAATTAAAAATTATGCTGAGTACAATAGTCCATTCATGGGTCTTTATTTAAATTTTTTTGACAAAAAATATAATTCTTTAAAAAAGAAATATTTAAATTTTCATAAAAATATTCTTAATTATTTATCGTCTAGACAATTGGCTGGTAAAACAAAAGCGGAAAAAAAGAGCTCTATAATCAAATCTAAAAATTATTTAAATCATTTAAATTCTTTTAAGAAATTAATTAAAAATTCAAAAAATAAAATTAACAAAACATTATTTATTGATCATTCAAGTTGTAATTGGGGAATAAATGATAATTTTAAATCTGTAAATAGTAAATCTTATGCACTTCAGATGTTTGATCTTGAACTTAAAGATATCACAAAATCTAAAAATTCGAAACAATTTGATCTTTTTGGGGTTTTTCATAGTCTGGATCATGTAGAAGATCCAAAATCTTTGTTAAATTTTGCATTAAAAAAAAGTGATTTTGTGATTATTTATTGTCATAATCAATTAGAAGAAGTTAGTAAGCAGCATCAATTTTCGATCACCGAAAAATTTGTTGAAAATTTAAATAAACAGAAAATTTTTATTTACAATCTTACAAATTTGATAAATAAAAAATATTCATCCAATGAATTATATTTTTTATGCTCAAAAAATAAAAATAGATTTAATAAAGTGAAAACAAAATTTGATGAAAAATTTAAAAGATAAAATTAAAAAAAAAAAAATTAAAATTGGTGTAATTGGTTTAGGTTATGTTGGGCTTCCAAAGGTACTTCAATTTATTAAGAAAGGATTTACAGTTTATGGTTTTGATAAAGACAAAAAAAAATATGAATTTATTAATAGAGGAAAATCTTATTTAAAACACTTACCCATTAAGAGCTATAAACAAAATATTAAGAAATTTCTTAAATTAGAAAATAGCTTTACTAAGCTCACAGAAGTTGATGTAATAATAATATGTCTACCAACACCTCTGGATAAAATAAAAAGGCCTGACTTATCATATATTGAAAAAAATTTTAAAGAAATATTTCCATATTTGAGAAAATATCAAGCAATTATATTAGAATCTACTTCTTACCCTGGAACAACAAGACAAGTTTATGAAAAAAAATTAAAAACTAAATTTAAAATCGGTAAAGACTTTAAATTAATTTTTAGCCCAGAAAGAGAAGATCCAGGAAGACGAGACTTCGTGCAAGAAAATGTTCCAAAAATTGTAAGTGGATATAGTAAAAGTTGTCTTTTGACTGGAAAATTAATCAATAGCATTATTTACAAAAAAGTCATACCCGTTGAAAGTTTAGAAATAGCTGAAATGACAAAAATATATGAAAATGTATTTAGGGCGATCAATATAGGTTTTGTAAATGAAATGAAAAAAGTTTCTAAAAAACTTAATTTAGATATACATAAAGTAATTAAATATGCGTCTACTAAACCTTACGGGTTTATGCCTTTTTTTCCTGGTCCAGGCTTAGGGGGCCACTGTATTCCCATTGACCCCTTTTATCTATCTTGGTTAGCAAAAAAAAAAGGAGCTAGTACAAAATTTATTGAATTAGCTGGTGAAATTAATACAGGAATGCCTAATTGGTTGATTAATCAAGTGAAAGAGTACTTTAAAAATACATTTTATAAAAAGAAATGTTTAATTTTAGGGGTTGCTTATAAGCCAGATGTAAATGATTGTAGAGAGTCACCTGCATTTGAAATTATGAAAATTTTAAAGAAAAATAATATTAAATTTAATTACTTTGACCCAAATGTTCCTGAATTACCAAAATCAAGAAATTTTAAATTTAATACAAAAAATATAATAATAAATAAATCTGAATTATTAAAATACGATTATGTATTGTTGCTTACAGATCATAAAAATGTAAATTACAATTTTATTTTGA
>MDTB01015941.1_pt1 | contig 20378 bp, 14 predicted proteins | sample 811161 | NCBI WGS metagenome assembly MDTB01 (sample SAMN05326650, study PRJNA326480) | marine metagenome | isolation source: seawater | place: Mediterranean Sea | collected 2009
AATCGTGAGGATATTAAAGAAAAATTGTGTGCTGGTATGACAGCAGCTGTGAGTAGAAAGGATAAGCAGACACATAAAAAAGGAGATGGTGCATTACGTATTCAGGGTATACATACTCTTTATTCATATATGATTACGCCACAGGGTAAACTTATTATCACGCCAAAGCGTAAAATGGTAAAAGATAATAAAGGAATGAAGTATCCACCTGGTGTGCGGAAGTTCTCTGGGGCACTAAAAAAAGTTGAACTTGCTTATGAAATTAATTTGAATGAGCAGCCACTTAAAATATCATCAAAAGCTGTTGCATGGCCTAATATTGCCTATGATAGTGCTACTGATCAGGATGTAGTGGCGGCTCTTGATGGTATTAATCAAGACTATAGTACATCTAATGTTGCTGATGCAGAGCTATGTAATATTCGGCGCTCTGATGATAAGTTTGGTGTGTTCTACTTGATGGATAGAAAGCCGCTTGATGTACATACGGTGATGAAAAAACCATCTGATTTAAGTGCTAAGCAACAAATTAGTCAATTAGCGCCTATTATGGCTGCGGTTATTCAGGCGCAAGAAGCTGGCACGCCTATTTTTGATTTGAAAACACAGAATTGTTCAAGTACTGTTGGCGATAAGGATGCAGCAATGTTTGATGTTAAGGTGGATACTAAACGTGATGCTGATGGTAAGCAAACAATCAATGTTAATAGCCTTGCTTGGTCACCAGGTTTTTCTTTACCGCCTTTATGTGAAGAGGAGCCAACAGAACCATATAAGCAATTTTTTGATTCTTTACTTAAACAGCCGGAGGACAAAAAGATACAACAATATATATCTTATAAAGAGTTCATCAATTCTGAGTTGTGTCCGCATGATGTTTTGTCTACATTAAGTACTTATGCTGTTGTGTTTATGTGTTATGAAACACTACTTATTGAAAATGAAAACCCGGAATTACAAGCAAAATTAATAGAGGATATGTTGTATTTTTCTCAAGTTGTAGCTGATGAAGTTAATGGTACTCCTAGATTTGGTCATTCAATTCCCTCATTATCAGAATATTTACGTTATAAAGTGAATATTAATAATTCTAAAAGATCTATGGCTGAGCATTTAGGGGTTGAAAATATTTTTAATCCTGTAAAAGGGGTAAAGTCAGATTCTTCTACACTGCTGGTTATATCTGGTTTTCTACGTAAAAATTATCAGCAGTGTGTTAAATTTCTGCAGCGTCGTCAATTAGTAAGGTCATCTAGTCGTGCTCAATTTATGCAGGCACTTGGTCCGGCTAATTTGCCTACAAGCGTTATTCCAACACCTAAAGATAGTTCTCCCGATAGCAAAAACAAGCATAGCAACAATGGTCCACTTACACCTGGCAAATCTGGATAGTTTGTTGTGTTAAAGTTTTTGTGCTAATATTTTTTTTATTTGATTATTTGTTATGCATATTCAACCTGAGCTGCCTTATGCGTATGATGCATTGGCGCCATATATTTCAGAAGAGACCATGCGTTATCATTACGCTAAACATCACAAAACATACTTTGATAAACTCAATGGACTTATAGCTAATACACCAGATGCTGATGTATCTTTGTTAGAGCTTATAAGATCTAAAGATGGGGCCGTTTTTAATAATGCTGCGCAGGCTTGGAACCATATTCTCTACTGGGATAGTATGAGTCCGCAGTTTGATCAGCAGCCTCAAGGTGAGTGTATAGCGCTTATAGAGAGAGACTTTGGTTCTGTTGCTGCTCTTAAAAAAGAATTTACGCAAGCTGCTTTAAACACTTTCGGTTCTGGCTGGGCTTGGTTGGTGATAAATGCACAAAAAAAACTTGAAATTGTAAGTACTTCTAATGCGCATAATCCAATGGAACAGCCTGATTTAACTCCGGTTTTAGCTTGTGATGTGTGGGAGCATGCTTATTATATTGATACCCGTAATGATAGGGCTTCTTATTTGGAGCACTTTTGGAAAGTGTGTAATTGGCAAATGGTTGCCGCGAAGTTAAGTGATATCTAACTAAAGGGCGAGATTAAGTAATTCATTCCATTGTCTTTGGTTGTTATTACCTACTTTTGCTGCTTTTAACCGGCCACGCTGATATGTCATGGGTTCAAGTTGACGCTTGATATTCTGATGCGAATCAAGGTAAATAGTAGCGCCAGCTCCAGCTATGACATATGATGGCATGATTTGCCATAAGTAGCTGAGTTTAGTTATTAGATATGCATCGATACCAAGTGCATTATAGCGGCTGTTTCTGGCAAATTCTTTGGGATTAAATTGCTGTATACTTTTTTGTATTTTTTGGCCAAAAGATAACTTCTTCTTTGTTATGGAACCACTGTCAAAGAAGATAATGCCATTGAGATCTTTGTCTTTTTTGCTATCTGCAATGGGGTTTATAATAGAGGAGAAGCCAAAAATAGGTACATCATCAGCAAAGTGATAATGTAGCATGGGGTTTATTTGTCTAGCTTTTTCACTAGATGCAATAATAACAATATTATCAAAGTCAGTACGTCTTTCAGGCGAGAAACGTATTTTTTCATTGCTAATCTTGGTAAGTTGGCTGTAGTGGCTTTGGCTAGTACCAATACCTAATATATTGCTTATCTTGGCGTTAATATTGCCGGTTGCTGCTGTGGTAGCCACAATACTGCCGCCATTATTAGTGAAATGCTTACTAAAATGTTCTAATGTTTTGGTATGATAAGACGAGTTGTCATAAATTATTATTGTTTTTCTGTAACCTTGCTGTAGTATGCTCTTGGCTAGCTGTTTGGCTTCGTAGGCTGTTGCAATTGAGTAGCTGTGTAGTGTCTGTGGGTGCTGGTTTTCATCAATGCTGTTCAAGGCTAATGTAGGTATATTTAATTGTTCTAGCTGATTTAAGCTGTCAACTTCTTCTTTTAAAACGGGGCCAATGTTGGCATCTGCGTTGAAGTTAATCGCTTGTTGTACACTACTGCTTATGTCTTCGCTGGTATTGATCATCTTAAGCTGGGTATTATGTGTATTCGTTGCATAATATGAAGCTAGTATCCCATTTTCTATTGCAGCGCTGACATTTTTAGTATTCTTAGCTTTGGGAAGTAGAATGGCAATTCTCTCAGGTGGCTGTTGGAGGTCTTTAGTGTTTTTTAATAAGCTTTGTGCTGCATGGTTAGGATATTGTTCTTGCCACTGTTGTATTTGAGTGATGATGTTGTTTGGATTTTGGAATAAATCAGGATTTTTATGCTGTAGTATAGTTGCTAGTGCAAGCCATCCTTGCGCATTACTGTCGATATCATTACTTAGAATAGGTTGTAAATGCTCTATATTTTCGTTTAATTCATGCCAGTATAATGTGCTGATGGTTTTGTGTAGTGCTGGTTCTTGTTCAGCTAGGTGTATTGCTCTATGCATATGAAAGTTATATTTTTTGTATAATTGTTGGTTTTTCTTAGCATAGGCTTGTAGTAGGTGGTAGTAGGCTTCATTGCTGAGTATGCTTTGGTTATCTGGGTTTTGGTAGGCTGCATCTAACAAAAGACTGGCGCTTTGATATCTACTATTAAGTAAATGTATATGTGCAGAGAGCAGTTGCTCTTGTAGCTGTGTTGTTACAGCCTGGTCATCGTTACTTACTTTGGTTATTTTGGCAGCTATATTGGGACGATTGTTTTTGATTAAATGTCTGGCAAGGCGAATGCGATAATCATGTTTGTGCTCAGTATCCGCATTATGTAATTGATAAACTTGTTCATCTGCATGCTTAGGTAGAGGCTGTAGTGTATGTGGCTCGGCAAAGAGTTTGTTGGAATGTCCTGCTTGTTTTGGTGCTTGGCACTGGGCTAGAGCAAGCATGAGAAAAATAATTAGCGTCAAACGCTTGAGGTGATAGGGCATGTGCGTTTATTGTATAAGCAATCTTATTGCTTAATGTAAGGAAATAAAATGATGAAGTCAACTTTGTCGCCGGGAAGTTTATATATTGTAGCTACACCGATTGGAAATTTTGCTGATATTTCATCTCAGCAAGTTAAGGTATTATCTGATGTTGATGTGGTTTTATGTGAGCGACCAGCGCACAGTGCCCGATTATTTAAATATATGGGTATTCAGCCTAAGCAGGTAGCTAAACTCACTGATCATGATAAACCTAATGTTTTATTGCGTTGGATTGAACTGATACAAGCAGGACAATCTATTGCTTGTATTAGTGATGCTGGTACTCCAATGATTAGTGATCCAGGCGCTTTATTGGTAAGGTTGGCGCATGAGCATGCGGTGAAATTGGTAGCTGTACCGGGTCCTAGTGCAGTTACTACTGCTGTCTCCATTAGTGGTTATGCTGTGCATGGTTATAGCTTTTATGGTTTTTTACCAGCAAAGAAATCTGCTAGACAGAAAATGTACGCTTCTGTAGCAGAGGATGATAAAGTCAGTGTTTTTTTTGAAAGTCCGCATCGTCTAGCTGCTAGTTTGCATGATTTACAATTGGTACTGGGTGATGATCGCCAAATTATGTTGTTAAAAGAGCTTACTAAAGTTCATGAAACTTACTGGCGAGATAGTATAGCTAATATAGTAGCTGGGCTTGCGGATATAGTGATCAAAGGTGAGTTTGTTTTGCTGCTGGCTCCTGTTGATAAAAAATATAAAAGTCATGATCTTAATATGGATATGTCTGCTGTGTTGACTGTCTTGAAAGCGGAGGGTATCTCGCTGCAGCAAGCGGTTGTTTTGGCGGTTAAATTGACAGGTGAAAGTAAGAATACAGTGTATAAGTTGGCTTTGCAATTATATGCCCAAGCTTAACAAACAAGGTATTATTATTGACTATTCTGATTTTTTTCTGGTGTTTTGCTTCATGATTTGTTAGTATAATTGGTGTCGGCTAAGCAGTTGCTGAATTTGTTCAGAGGAAAGTCCGGGCTCCATAGAGTAAGGTGCCAGGTAACGCCTGGGGGACGTGAGTCCACGGAAAGTGCCACAGAAAATATACCGCCAGCTTTGGTTGGTAAGGGTGCAAAGGTGCGGTAAGAGCGCACCGCGGTCTTGGTAACAAGACTGGCAGGGTAAACCCCACCTGGAGCAAGGCCATGTATAGGTTAGCATACGAAAGTATGTGCACGTTGCTCGCGTGAACCGGGGTAGGCCGCTAGAGGCCTGTGGTGACATAGGTCCCAGATAGATAACTGCTCAAGACAGAACCCGGCTTAACGGCCGACACACTATTATGGATATTATACCTAGGAGTGTTAGTGCTAAATGACCAATTGATTACCTCGTTATCACTGATTTATACTGGAGCGGCTCTGGTAGCTACCTTTGCGCTTTTTTCGAGGCAGTCGGTTATTGTTGCTTACATATTACTTGGTATATTGCTCGGCCCGCATGGTTTACGTGTCATGCAAGATGCAGAGATTTCGGCGGAGATTGGCCATGTTGGTATGATTTTCTTGCTTTTTTTAGCAGGATTGCATCTTGATCCAAAAAATTTATTACTCATGCTAAAAAAAGCCGTTTCTGTTACCCTGGCAACTTCCTTTACTTTCGCTTTATCTACTTATCTTTTGTTGTTCTATGTTTTTGATTTTAGCATGCTGGACTCTGCGATTATAGGTGCGGCCATGATGTTTTCCAGTACGCTTATTGGGCTTAAGCTTTTGCCTAATGATATGCTGCATAGTCAGCCTATAGGTGAAGTTATTGTCAGTGTGCTGTTGATACAAGACCTATTAGCTATCATTGCTATGGTAGTGCTTAATTCTTTTGGTAAAGCTGATATAAGTAATGATCAGCTGCTGCTATTAGTATTTGCTATACCTATATTACTTGCGTATGGGTTTTTTATGGAACGGTTTTTTATTGCGCGCTTATTTAGTATTTTTGAATCTGTTCGTGAGTACTTATTTATTCTAAGTGTAGGTTGGTGTCTTTCCTTATCTGAGTTGGCATCTTTCTTGCATGTTAGTCGCGAGGTAGGTGCATTTATTGCTGGGGTTGCAATTGCCTCTGGTAGTGTCTCTACTTATTTGGCTGAGTGTTTAAGTCCGTTGCGAGATTTCTTTTTGGTATTGTTTTTCTTTTCTATGGGGGCAAGTTTAGAGCTTGATCTGCTTATTGATATTGCACAGCCCTTGCTCTGTCTTGCATTGCTTATGGTCTTAATGAAGCCAGTGTTATATTGGTGGTTTATAGATAGGGCAGACGATGAGGAGGAGCCAATAGGCTGGGAGGCAGGGGTGCGTCTTGGTCAAGCTAGTGAATTTTCTATATTGGTTGCACAGGTTGCTAAAGAGGCTAAGTTATTGTCACCTCAGGCATCGGCTCTTATTACTGCAACGGTGATAGTTACCTTTATTATTTCCACTTATTGGGTATCAAATGTGTTTGTAACACCTATGGCGCGTATTAACAGAAGTGATGATTAGGGTTCTTGCTATCAGCTGGTTGATATGTAGCTGTTTTGTCCGCAAATATAGTTAGGCCGAAATAATTATTATGTTCCTCTTTGTTATCGTTAATGTTCTCATTTTTTTTCTTACTTAGTATACTATCTAGCATACTATCCTGCTGTGTATCGTAGATCATTTGGTCAGCAGCGCTTAATAGTTTTGGCTTAAGTTCTGTGATAGCTTTGTTAATAGTAATATCTGTATGGCATTTGCCATCACGATAGCAAATATCAACTCTAGCAAGGTTATTTGTTGGCGGTACACTTAGTAAATCGGTTGTGGATGATAGGCTGCCTTTGTAATTATAGGGGGCATCTGATGTTTGTAAAATGAGTTGATTGCAGTCATAAATATCTCCTAATGGTGAAAATCCATGTGTCTGACTATCATAGCTTATCCATCCTTGTGGATGTATATGTGGGTGGTTTTTAAATATAGGCGCATCTGTATTTAGTAAGCATGTGCCATCTTTATAACCTTGATACAATCCTCTGATGGTAAAGTGTTTGTTACCGCCACTAAATAGCTGAAAGAAATTGATATAAAACTCTGGCATGCCTTCAGGGGACCGGTGTATTAGTTGTTGGTTTATATGGATAATCCCAGCATTAATACAGTCTGCAAGCACTTTAAGTATGATGCTGTTTTTTGCAAACTGCACGAATTGGTTTTCACCACTGTGTGCACAGATACGATTTTTTATATCACTTGATATGTGCTGATACTGGTTTTGTTGATTTATGTTTTTATAATTTATTAGTATACCATGGCTTGCTAGCGCATCCAGTGCCTCTTGACAAAATAGTGCCTCGTGGTCTAGATAACATGATACCGCAGTTAGATCTGTGTAGATACAATGGTCGTAGGCTTCATATTGCATGCAGTGGTGACAGATGATGATTTTTAGGAAATCTATACGTGCATATAGGCCGACTTGGTTAGAAAAATGAATTGGGTTATTGCGTACTATAGCTATGTCTTGAATGTCGCGTAGTTGAATGTTAGGGCAGTTATTTTCTATATTGAAATGAGCAAGTGCTAGTTGGCTTGCATGTATGCAAGTGCTGTTGTGTTTGCTATTATCAAACCAGATAAAAATCTGGGCACTGGGATTTGCCTTAGCCCAGAGTAGGGCTGGTTTGAATATACAATTTTGTAAGTCTATTGCCGATGAGCTGTAGATGTATTTTTGCTTTAGATCACCTCTATGTATCCATAATAGATTAATACAATATTGCATGATACTATGCTCTGTTTAAATTGATTATATTAGCATAAACTATGCTGTATAGAAATATGCTTGTAATGCTTATTGGTTGGCTTTAAGAATTGATTTAACATGGCTTTTTTTTCTACAGAGCTTGTGCCTACTGTGTAAAAGTGTTTTGTCCTTGCTGCATATTAATTTACGCTTGCATCATTAGGTGTTTTTCTCTAGAGTAACAGCAGGTAGATGTGGATATTTAGGCCAGTATATGCATGATGCAAATGCTATTGATGTTGATGAATTACAAGAGTGGCTCGAGGCTTTGGATGATGTGCTACAGCACAAAGATAAGCAGTATGCAGCCTCACTGTTAGAGCACTTGGTATCGCATTACCAAGTTCATGCTGATAATAAAGCTTTCGGTATGATCTCTCCTGCACTTAATAGTGTGCATAAACAAGATGAGCTGCCTTTGCCTGAAGGTTTTCAGCATGGTTATAGGGCCCACCAAATAATACTATGGAATGCTATGGTGATGGTGCTTAGAGCTGGTAAGCATGCGCCAGAATTAGGTGGCCACATTGCAACCTTTGCCTCTATTGCTACTTTGTATAGAATTGGGTTTGATTATTTTTTTCGTCAGGATCAGCCTGGTAATTTAGGTGATCTTGTTTATTTTCAAGGGCATGCTTCTCCGGGTGTTTATGCTAGATCTTTTCTAGAAGGTCGCTTAAGTGAGGCGCAGTTGGATAAGTTCCGCCAAGAGGCAGGAGCGGAGTCTGGTTTAAGCTCCTATCCGCATCCACATTTAATGCCAAAGTATTGGCAGTTTCCAACTGTTTCCATGGGCCTGGGTCCGTTGATGGCAATCTATCAGGCGCGTTGGCAGCGATATCTGCATGGGAGAATACAGCAAGATACCAGTAATAGAAAAATATGGGCTTTTTGTGGTGATGGTGAGATGGATGAGCCAGAATCACGTGGTTGTTTACAACTTGCTGCAAGAGAAGGTCTTGATAATTTAATCTTTGTGGTGAACTGTAATTTACAACGTCTTGATGGGCCAGTGAGAGGTAATGGCAGTATTGTTGCTGAATTAGAATCCTTCTTTAAAGGTGCAGGCTGGCATGTGCTAAAAGTTTTAAATAATAGTGCTTGGGACGAAGTGTTTGCCCTTGACTCTCAAGGTAAATTAGCAGCTGCATTGTCCGCTTGTGTGGATGGACAATTACAAACACTTTGTGCTGCAGGTCCTGAAACCTTACTTGCTTATCTGGCTGCTGGTGATCCTGACTTGCAACAGTTAGTGGCCACTATTCCAAAAGATGTGGTGGCAAGGTTGGCGCCAGGGGGGCATGATGCTAGTAAGGTTTATAATGTCTACCATAGAGCAATGCAATTGCAAGCTAAGCCAGTAGTTATTCTAGCACATACTATCAAAGGTTATGGGCTGGGTGATGGTATAGCTTCAGCTAATACTACACATCAACAAAAAAAGATATCATCAGCAGGATTGCATGCTTATGCTAAGTTGTTGCAGATACCTTTAGATGAACAGCAGATAGAACAGCCGGCGTACTATCATCCGGGTGTTGATGATCCTGCTGTATTATATATCAAACAAAGGCGTGAGCAGCTAGGTGGTTTTATGCCTAAGAGAGATGAGGTTAAAGCGCAGCAAAAGGTCCCTGCTCTTAGTGTGTTAGCAGATCTTTTAGTTGCAAGTGAGCGTCAGTTTTCTACTACCATGGCTTTTGTAAGAGTGCTGTCTATTTGGTTGCGACAACAGGACTTTGCCGATCGCTTAGTGCCTATTGTTCCTGATGAATCACGTACTTTTGGTATGGAAGGTTTATTCCGGCAGATAGGTATTTATACCAGCCAAGGCCAACAGTATGAGCCTGTAGATAAAAAGCAGATTATGTATTACAAAGAGTCTGAGCAAGGTCAGTTATTACAAGAGGGTATCAATGAGGCTGGTGCAATGGCAAGTTGGATTGCTGCTGCAACTTCCTATAGTAATAATCAGCAAGCTATGTTGCCTATGTATATTTTTTACTCGATGTTTGGTTTTCAACGGGTCGGTGATTTACTCTGGGCTGCTGGAGATATGCATGCAAGAGGTTTTTTATTTGGCGCTACTGCAGGTCGTACAACGCTTGCTGGTGAGGGATTACAGCATAATGATGGCCATAGCCAGATGATGGCAGCCCTTATTCCTAATTGTATAAGTTATGATCCATGTTTTGCCTATGAGCTTGCTGTTATTATTCAGCATGGTGCGCGGCGTATGTTTGATCAAGCAGAGAATGTTTTCTATTATATTACTTTGATGAATGAGAACTATAAGCATCCTAAAATGCCTGATAATGCCCAAGAAGGTATTATTAAAGGTATGTATGTATTTAAGCCATTTGCTAAAAAGTCTAAGGGGCATATACATTTACTAGGTAGTGGATGTATTCTAAGAGAGGTTATCAAGGCAAGTAAATGGCTTTGTGCCCAAGAAATAGATGTCCAGGTTTGGAGTGTTACGAGTTTTACAGAACTTGCCAGGGCAGCATTACAAGAGGGTAGTGATTCTTATGTTGCTAGTGCTTTTGCTGATGCTGTGCCAGTGTTGGCAGCTACTGATTATGTGAGAAGTTATCCCGAGCAAATAAGGCCTTATATCCAAGGTTCCTATCAAGTTTTAGGAACGGATGGGTTTGGTCGCAGTGATACACGTCAGCAATTAAGATCTTATTTTGGCGTGTCAGCGGCAGATATCGCAAAACAAGCTTTAATAATGGTTAAGTCATCTAAAGTCTTATCAACAGTGCGTTATAATAAGTTAGTAAAAAGCTTGGCTACTGTAGATTTTAATGAGTTAGAGGAGTGAGGTTATGACAAAAAAATGGGTTAATATCCCTGATCTAGGTGGTATAGATGAAGTGACTGTCCTGGAAGTTTTAATTAAGCCTGGCGATGTGCTTTCGCATGATCAACCTATATGTACACTCGAATCTGATAAAGCAAGTATGGAGGTGCCGGCAAGTAGTGCTGGTAAGGTTATGCAAGTAGCGCTTACTGTGGGGCAGAAAGTTAATGAGGGTATGCCTGCTTATGAAGTAGAGACTGAGGAAGTTATAGCCGCTGCTAGTGAGGAGGTAGTAGTGGATTCAGCTCCGGTACAGACAGCACCCAAGACGGTCGCTGAGCAGCAGGTGCGCAAACAAGATATGTCTGATAGTTCTATTTATGCTGGGCCGAGTGTAAGAAGATTGGCGCATGCATTAGATATACCCCTTGATAAGGTTCAGGGTAGTGGTCCAAAAGGTCGGGTGTTACGTGATGATTTGTATGCTTATATTAAAAAAGCTATGCATTCATCTGCTCCTTCGCCATCAATGCCTCTTGGTGACCCTTATAAATATGGTACGGTTGAACAGCGGCCATTGTCAAAAATTAAGCAGGCTACAGCTGAGCACATGCGTCGTTGTTGGTCGCTTATTCCACATGTGACACAACATGATCGTGTTGATATTACTGAACTTGAGAACTTTCGTCAGTTATGTAAACCTGTGCTAAGCGAGCAGGGTATAAGGTTAACTATGCTTGCTTTTATTTTTAAGGCACTGGTTGAGGTTATGCAGGAGCATGCTTATATGAATGCTAGCTTTGATGAGAACAATAAAACACTGTTAATCAAGAAGTACTTTCACATAGGTGTTGCTGTTGATACACCTGGGGGCTTGATGGTCCCAGTGTTAAAAGATGTGGATCAATTGTCGGTAAGTGAGATTGCTAAGGGCCTGCAGACCATTAGTGAGCGTGCTCGTGATGGTAGTATTACTCCTGCTGAACTACAGGGTGGTAGCTTTACAGTTACTAGTCTGGGCGGGATTGGTGGTGATTATTTTACGCCTATAGTTAATGGGCCACAGGTTGCTATTTTAGGTGTAAGTAAGGCGCAGTTGCAGCCAATATGGCATGAAGATGCATTTGTGCCAAGACTTATGCTGCCTTTGTCGCTGAGTTATGATCATAGAGTGGTTGATGGTGCTGAGGCTGCCCGGTTTATGGTAGCTTTAGCTGGTAGGTTGACCCGAATGCAAGAACAGACTCTTACTTTAGGTTTGCAATCAGGTTGACTTAGTTGTCAGCATTAATTGCTAGTATTGTTTTAAATGTATGGTAGTATCCGGCGTAGTTTTTCCATAAGAAATGTGTGAAAAATGGCGCCTCACCGTGATTGTGGTACCAGCGATTTTTAATCCATTCTCCTGGTAGTTTTTGTAAATTGGGTGAGCAGTGGTATACCAGTGCCCGTTTTTCATCTAATGTGAAGTATTCAGGGTGATGGTAGTATAGGTCGCTTATGAGGTGTTGATCATCAAGATCATTATCAGTGGCTTTGAGAGTGTCGTATAATTTTTGCAGTACTTTCACTTTAGCCAAATACCAGCCGGTATTAATAAATGCTCGGTCACTTTCTTTACGCCATGGATGTTGAGCGCTTATTTTGGCTTGTTGTATCCAATGGGCTTTTGGTGCGTAATTTGAAAATTTGTTAAGCAATCTTAGTGGGTATCGCCACCAAGGTATATGGTCAAAGGCGATTGCTTTGCTATTGTTTTTGAATAATTCACCTGGATAGAAATAATTTTGAGTTGCGACCCCTCCAGCTGGAAAGAACTCTCTACCAATCATAACGGTATTCGTTGCCCATTGCTTGTTTTGAATTAGTTGTTCTATATAGGTTTTTAATTCATGCGCAGGTCGCATAGGTAAGACGTCTCTTGCATCTATGATGATGACAATACGTTCAGGATCTAATGTTTTTAAATAGTTATTGATAGCGGTAATTGCTTGTCCATGATGCCGCCAAGTGTCACCTTCACCTAGGATTTTAAAGGCATAGCCAAGTTTACTTAGTTGTTTTGTCAGTATGTTTTTACCCATATTGCTAGCATCGCTTTCATATGAGATTATTAGGGGTTGCTGTATTTGGCTTACGGCAAATGCTGGAATGGCAAATATGCAGCTAAGTAATATATTTAGTAGGATCATTTAGATATTATGTTACTGTAAGTCTAAAATATCACCTAGTGACATAGCGACAGCTTGATCACCCTCTACTACTAGTAAGCCTTGAAAAAAAGCTTCCATGCCGTTAAGTTCTCCATTTTGCATTTTTTGTAATGTATCTAGTGACATTTTTAAAGTAACAGCAGCTTCACTGTCTTCATTGGTAACCCTAATGCTATCTTGTGTGCCATCAATCATTATGGCGCCGACATTTTCTATAGATATTTTAGCTTTGCTACCAAAGCTTGGTTTGTTTTGCACACGTTGTTGAAATTTTGCGGTTAGATCCGATAGAGAGATACTCATAAGTACTGAAATATTAAAAGATATTATCATTATCCTACGCGATTAGGTGCTTGTCAACAAAGTGGTTTAAATATAGTTATTGCTCTAGCAAAGAAAAAGTGTTTCAGTCATAATAATACTTTGTTATCACGGGTTGCACTATGGGTGCTTTGCAAGCTGATGTTTTGGTTATTGGCAGTGGGCCAGGGGGCTACGCTGCAGCATTTAGGGCTGCAGACCTTGGTTTAGCTGTGGTTTTAGTTGAACGTTATTCGACTTTGGGCGGCGTCTGTCTAAATGTAGGTTGTATTCCTTCTAAGGCTTTATTGCATGTGGCTGAAGTGATTAATGATGGGGCCCATGCAGATGATTTTGGCGTGCAATTTGCTAAAGCTAAGGTTGATGTTGATAAAGTACTTACGCACAAGTCTTCTATAGTAAAAAAATTAACGCAGGGCCTATCTGGTTTGGCAAAGCGTCGTAAAGTTACTGTGCTTAAAGGTAGCGCCAGCTTTGTTGATGCCGCTGCTGTTGTTGTGAAAATGGATGATGCTGAGCAACAAGTGCATTTTAATAATTGTATTATTGCTGCTGGTTCACAACCTATACGTCTTGGGTTTTTGCCTAATGATGAGAGAATTGTTAGTTCTACGGGGGCATTAAATTTGCCCGTTACTAAAGGAAAAATGCTGATTATAGGCGGTGGTGTTATTGGTTGTGAGATGGCAACTATATACAAAGCGCTAGGCATGGAAGTGGATGTTGTGGAGATGAGTGAGCAAATTATGCCGGGTGCTGATTTGGATGTCATTAAACCTTGCCAAAAATTGATGCAACAACGTGGTATCAATTTCCATCTAGCAACAACTGTAAAAGCTGTAGAGGCTAAAACTAAACATTTACAGGCTTATTTTGTTGATGCTGAGGGTAAAGAGACTGAAGACAATTATCAGTTGATATTACAAGCGGTTGGTCGCGTTCCTAATAGTAAAGATCTGGGTTTAGAGGCTGCCGGTGTACAATGTGATGCTCAAGGTTTTATTGAGGTAGATGCTCATAGTTTTGCTACGAATAAAGCTAATATTTATGCTATTGGTGATATAATAGGTCATCCTATGTTGGCGCATAAGGCAACGGCGCAAGGTAGGCTGGTTGCTGAGATATGCAGTGGGAAGAAGGTCCGCTATGATGTTAAAGTCATTCCTGCTGTTGCCTATACTGACCCTGAAGTTGCTTGGGTCGGTATGACAGAAGCTGAGTGTTTACAAAAGAGTATTGCTTATAAAAAAGGTGTGTTTCCTTGGGCTGCTAGTGGAAGATCTTTGTGTTATAACCGCCAGGAGGGTTTGACTAAGATACTTTCATGCAAGCAGACTGGGCGTATTATTGGTGCAGCTGTTGTTGGGCGTAACGCTGGGGATATTATTGCTGAGCTGGGTTTTGCCATTGAGATGGGTTCTCATGTTGAGGATGTTGCTTTAACTGTACACGCGCATCCAACTTTGGCAGAGACTGTTGGGCTTGCTGCTGAAGTTTGCGAAGGCACTGTGACTGATTTGTAGCCTTTCTTTATAAAAATCTCATAAATCCATGATATTTCATGACTAGTTTTCATTTTGTGCTATAAGAACTATAAGTGAAAACGTTTATGTATTATGGTGCAATCAAAAAAAACAACATCAGGTACTTATTTTGAACAAGATGCTCTAGATCGTTCGGGTTTTGATTTAGTAACATGGCAGTCAATGGTAGAGTATGCAAGAACAGGTGCCTGTGTTTTAAATAGGGATGGTGCTCCTGGACCTTTGGGTGAATATCAAGGTAAGCCCATGGCTATTAAAGTTAAAACTACTCAAGGTGTAGGCTTTTTAACTGGTACTATAGCCCTGGATCAAGATGTGGTAACCTTAACTAGTAATACAGGTGAGCTTAGCTACTTAACCAGTAATTTTACTGTGGATCAGGATGGTGAGCAGTATAAGTTTTCCTATAGTGTTGGTGAAGAGAGTAAATCTTTTATTTTTAATCAAGAAGAGTTAAAGGCATTACAATCTGGAGAAGCGGTTATTACTGATCAGGGTAGTATTCAAGTACACACGTTGTATCAGCGCCAGGACGGTAAATCTGCACATGATACGCACCTGCATGATAATATTGAAGAATATGGTGTTTCTCAATGTGTTTTGCCACTAAGACAAATATTGCAAGATGCTAAAAACTACAACTTTAGTTACGACCAAGATAGTAATACTCTATCTTTTAAAGTAAAGGAAGATGTACTTAGTAGTAATAAAAAGTGTAAAGGTTGGAGTAATATTAAAGATACAAGTTATAGTATATGTTTAAGTAGTTCAAAAGAATCTGATATAAATTTTGATGATCCTAATCAAATGAAATATTTGAGTAATGGTAAAGTCCCACCTCCAAGTGAGCTTACAGTTGCAGATAGTGATGGGAAGTCAGTATTAGACTATATTAGTGAAGATTTATCTGAAGATACTGCTGCAAATTTATTAGACGAGTTACAAAAAGTACAGAATAAATCTTTCTTGGTATGTCAAGAGAATCCAGCCCTTGGTATGTTGCGTAGACCACTGCTGCGCCTTGGTAACCCACCTATTGCTGGTGATACTGACGGTTTCTCGGTTTCAATCGGTGCTAAGTTTTTAGATCGCTATGATATGGTGGCTAAATTCGATATTCAAGATGAGAACAATCAGGATGTTATTAGGAAGTATTTATCGCAATCAGAACAACGTATTAAAGATGATAAGCTTTTTGCAGAAATTATTGCTTCTATCAAGCACAACATTGGTGAACTTGAAGTTGATGATGATATTAAAGGTAGATTGCTTGCTGCAATTACTACTAGGCTTGAGCATAGAGCTGATCACTATAAGTCAATTGAACATCAAACGGGCTCTTTTGATGTAATTCAGCTTGAATCCACAAATTTTTTAAATGAAATGGAGCGAGTCTATAGTTTAATAGCTAGCCCTAATAATATTGATAAATTTATTCATCAGGATGAGAAGGGGGTGTTAGGTGATGGGCACTCTTATTCTGCGACAAATAGACTACATGGTTTGGAGCGTTATAACCCTAATAAACCTGAGAGTTTTGCAGATATTTCTGGTATTCAAATAGTGGATGGGAAGCAAGTAAAATGTTATTTTGATAATAGAGATGCCTTTATTGCTTTTAAACAGGCTGCGCATCAGCTTGATCCAAATCACTATATTAATTGTCCGTTTGCCTTGCCTGTCTATAAAGATACTAAGAATGTGCCATATGAAGGTACTGATTATGATATGGAGTATTGGTATGATTTAATGACAGATCAGATTGTTAGTTTACATGATTATTTTTGTGAGGAGCAGGTTAATAATCGAAATTTTGCTAATGATAAAATAGATGAGACAAGGATTCGTGATAAATTAGATAATCTTCTGGGTAAAGAGGTTCTAGATAGTTGGGTTTACTTTCATGATATGCTCGATCTTTCTGAGCTTAGTGATGAAGATATAGAAAGAAACTATCCTGTTAACCATGCAGAAATGATTGATAAAAGAAAAGCCTTTGCACCCAAAAAAGAAAATTACCTGTTACATAAAGCCAATATTAAAGATAAAATGCATATGGTCGTAAAGGATTTAAAGAGCCGGGAGGATTACAAAAGAAAATCATTAATGCCTGGTTCGCAAGTCAGTACAGTCAAAAATATAGTGAGCAAAGCAAGCGGTTCTCGTAATACACAGGATCATGATTTATCTGATGCTCTGGTGTTTAAAGCAATGCTTAGAAAAGAAGTTGCTAACAGTTTTGAAGGTGAAGATGGTAAATTAATAGAGCTTAAACCATCAATGCTGCCTAAACCTAAATTGAATAAAGAATCAGAAGTTGGAAGACTTATTTTACAAAGGCAGAAAAATAAAGCTGTTTGTGATAAAGTTGCTGAGGTGACCAGGTCTAGGCTCCCCAGACGAAATGTTACACTAAAAGAAGCAGATTTAGTACGTATTAGAAATGAATTTGTTAAAAATGGCCCTGTTGATAAGAAAAGAACAGAAGATTAATGCTTAGGCCTTGATTTCTTCAGGTGATGGTTTTTTTGCATAGATTTTATTTGCGATTGTAAATGCGATTGCGCAAACGGATATTTTATATGCAATCCAGATGAGTATTATTTGTGATGCACTCAGTAAATTGTAGGACCATACAAACCAAGTAATTAATATTTTCACTATAGCTATTGATATTAGTACTGGGGAGTACTTTAGCCATGGTGTGAGTATGCTTTGTAAGAATTGTGTATTTTCTTGCCACATGTGATACTACATAAAATTTAAAAAGTCTATGTATTGTATCAGTATTTTGGCTTAAAGTCTAGGTTTTAGCTGTTGTGAGTATATCCTGAATCAGCTTGGTTAGCGCTAGTGGTTGATCTAACATTAATGCATGCCATGCGTGGTCTAGTGGGTGTATGCTAATATCAGGATAATGCTTTTGGATACAGTTGCGTACATTTTCTGTAGTAATACTTGAATGTACACCGTATATAAGATGCATCTGTGTTTTTAGATTGGCTGTTGCTGCGTAATCTGTGTACTTGCCAATATGTAGCTTGTTAAAGAAATTGGGATCAAATTGCCAGCGATAGCCATTGCTCTCTGCACATATGGAGTTTTTTGCTACATATGCACAGATGTAACTGTTATCCATGGGTTGTCTTGGGATGATACGAAAGCGCTGCGCCAATATATCAGCATCTGGATAAATCTGGTGATGTTGTGTTGGTCTTTTTTTATTATGAAAAAACGGGGTGCCGATAGGGGGATCGAGTAAAATAGTATGGCTAATGTTTACGTGCTGTTCCTGTAGGTAGTGTAAGCAAAGTTTGGCTCCTAAGCTATGTCCGATCAGGATGTTTTGGGTGTCTGTTTTGCTGTGCTTGGCAATGATATTTAAAAAATCATCGGCGTGGTATGATTCTTGCCAATCACTCTTGCCATGTCCTGGTAAGCTGATACTAATAATATCAAAGTTATCTGTGAAAAAAGGTGCTATGAAAGCATACCAATATGCGTTTGCGAGAGCTCCATGAATAAAGATAATTCTGGGTTTATTATGGTTCTGCCAGTGTAAGTAGTGATAGCGCTTATTATGTATCTGTCCGTATGCACTAATAAATTCTTGCTGGGTATTTTCGATAAACCATTTGGGTGTTTGCATATGTCTTATTCCTAACGCAAGTTTCGAGTATAGTCTATATGTGGGTGTTTGTTGTGTTTTTTATTTTGTTGCATGTTAATGTGTTGTTTTAATAATACAGGTTATGCTCTCTGGGCAGAGTTTGCTGTTTTGTAGCTGTAGTTTATTGTATTGGCTCTGTCCCTTATAGAGATACTCTTTAATGATATTATGCGGAATAAGGCAGGGTTGTTTTAGGGTTTGCCATAGGGTCTGATTATGATATTTGCACCATGCTTCTAAAAGTGTCCACAGAGGATAGAAATCTTCTGTACGTGCTGGATATTGAAAGTATTGTTGTAGTTTTGCTAGTAATTTTTTTTGTTGTGTACGTGGGTGGCATAATTCAGTATCAATAGCACATGGTTTGGTGGCAAGTTGTAATAGGCTGAATGCTTTATTATGACTGACACTAATATGCCAAGGTGTTGGTTGATTGTTTATTGTAAAAAATGGTTTGCCATGTTGTGTTTTTACTAGTTGTATTAAATCGCTACTTGTGGCCATTTTTTTGGCGATATAATGTTTTGCAAATGTGTATATGTCATCTGATAAAAGTTTTTTTTGTACTAACTTTATTTTCGGATCATTGCTATAGGTGGGGGCACTGAAACGATATAGCTTGGAAATGCTTGGCATTGGCTCATATTTTACGTAAAATAACACTATAATAGTTCAGGAAAGTTTATGCAATATCATATATTATCAGGCTGTGGTAGTTTTATGGCAGGTTTAGCAACCATTATTTCAGACATGGGACATGATGTTGTTGCTTATGATGAGCAGTTTCAGCCACCTATGAAAAATCAATTACTACAAGCTAATGTTAGCATGGTTAATGGTTATGCTGATGATAGTCGTATTGATGCTAATGATAAGGTAATAATTGGTAATGCAATTAAGCGTGGTAATCCACTTTTGGAGAAGTGGATGTTAGAAAAAAGACAAATGTTTTCAGGTCCTGAGTATCTTAAACAAGCGGTTCTAAACCATAAGCGTACCATTGCTATTGCAGGGACTCATGGTAAAACTACCACCAGTGCGATGATGGCATGGGCACTTGAAGCATTATCAGAACAGCCAGGCTTTTTACTTGGTGGGATTCCAGTAAACTTTCAAACAAGTGCTAGATTAGGTAAAGGTGATTGGTTTTGTATTGAGGCTGATGAGTATGATACGGTGTTATGGGATAAACGACCTAAGTTCTTTTATTATCCAGCAGATGTATTGGTTATTAATAACTTAGAGTTTGATCATGCTGATATTTACAGAGATCTAGAGGATATAGCCAAACAGTTTCGGCATTATTTAAAAACCTTACGCCCGGGCACAAAAGTAGTATTCCCTAATAGTAATGTATTGCTACGAGATATAGTTGAACAGGCAACGTGGCTAGAGCCTCTTGCTACCTATGATACTACGCCGGCACAGTCCTATCATGTGCGTCCGGTGGCGGATGATTGGTCTAGTTTTGTATTACATGATGTTAATAATAAGCCACATGTGGTTAATTGGGACCTTTTTGGCGAACATAATGCTATGAATGCACTCTCGGTATTCCGTGCACTCACTGGTGTGGGCTTTGCTGCTGATGCTGTTGCGCAGGCATTGGAAGGGTTTCAGGGTGTACGTCGTCGTATGCAAAAAATAGGTGTGTCTTCGCAAGAGCATACTGTATGGGATGATTTTGCTCATCATCCTACAGCCCTGGGTAAGATTATTGAGGCGGCAAGATTGCGTTTTGCTTCTGGTCGTTTGGTTATCTGTTTACAATTAACTAATTATACGCAAAGAGAAGGTATCATGTGGCAAGATATTCAACAGGCCACAGCAGGTGCAGATCTTATCATTATATTAAGTGTTGGTGATAAATTTCCCTATCAACTTTTTAAAGCAGGACATAAAAGACCGGTGGTTATTCTTGAAGATGGCTGGGATGATAAGACTTTACGCGGTCATTTAGAACCAGGTGACCATGTTATTACTTGTAGTAGCCGTGATTGTTCGCATATACATCAGGCAGTACTCTCATAATCAGCGGTTGCATTAGCTAAATATTAATGCTTAAATGACTGGCTTAAATACTGCTTGTTATCGTTATGTTATG
>MDTB01057686.1_pt1 | contig 20376 bp, 6 predicted proteins | sample 811161 | NCBI WGS metagenome assembly MDTB01 (sample SAMN05326650, study PRJNA326480) | marine metagenome | isolation source: seawater | place: Mediterranean Sea | collected 2009
GAAGATGCTGTTGGACAAGGATTAAATAAAATCGAACTACCAGCTGGAACATACTATAGTAAATTATTGACACTTCCAAGTAACTTTAAATTAGAAGGTAATTCTAGAACAAATACATTTATTAAATCATTACCTTGGAACTTTACTAATACTTCAAACTTCATAGGTGGTACTAAATACCTGCTTCCTACTGCTGGTGGAACTGCTAAAACTGCTAAGAAATATTTTAATGAAACTGTTGCAGGTGCTATTAACACAGCTGGTAATGTGACTAGGTTTAATGCAACTGGTAGAGAGGGATTAGTAAGTGGAATCTTTAATAAAATTATAAGAGGTGCTGAGGCTTATTCTAGAGTTCTTATTGATATGGATGGAAGGGAAAATGTTCAAATATCATCTATCACACTTGATGGTTCATTAGAATCAAATATTCCTGAGAAAAACACGACTACAGGAAAAGGTAATTCACTAGTTACTTTCGAAAGAGGAGATAATATCTTTCTTAGTGATACAACAGTCAGAAATACTTCTCAGGCTGGTATATTTGCTGAACTATCGACAGAAGTTTCTCTTAATAATGTAAATATACAAAATGGTGGTAATAAAATTTCTACCAGTGTTTTTGCAACTGGAGTGTATGCACCTGAAGCAAAACAGTTAAGAATACAATCATCACTAATTGAAAACTTCTCAAGTTCAAATGACTTAACAACAAACTCAAATTCATCATTGGTTGGAAATATTATTCGTAATACTGGATCAGGTGTATTAGTATTTGCATCATCTAATATTAATAAAGCTGCAAACTTAATCTTAGGGCCAGCAGATGAACTTATTCCAATGGTTGATACATTAAATAGTGAATATGATGAGTTAAATGTAAACTTACTTGAGGGTGGTGATTACGCTTCTGATATTGTAGAATTTAGAAGAGATGGTATTAGTCTTGATCTTGGTAAACCAGTTGATGCAACTGATTTTGGTACAAGTATTACATCTAAAATTAATACTTTAGTTGAGTTAGGAACAAATCAATATTTCTTAAATGATTCTAATTTTGATTTCACAAATGGTAGTCCTGGCGTAGGAACTACTTCTATATTAAGTATTCCAACACAAAACTCTCCATCATCAGCTGATCCAACAGCTGCAGCATTATCAAGTGGTAACTTCCAGTTGAAAATTACATCAGCTAGGAGAGAAGTATTAAACAACATTGCAAACTTTGGTACACTACAAACTAATTATAATGCTCTTATCAATAGACCTGTTACTACACAAGTTGTAGATGGACAACAAATAAACTATTCAGAAAAACTTGTTGGGTTAATATTCCAAGTCTTTGGAACACAATATACCTTCTTAGATGGAGACGATGTTCCAATTACTGCAATTGGTACTTTGGATATTGGGAATTTGGCCGAAACTGTTACTATTCCAATCGATAATAAGTTTGCTGGTCTTATATCAGTAGGAGACAAAATCGTTTGGCAAATAGCAAGTGGTGAAACTAATGTTATTGCTAAAGGTTTTGCTGCTATTTCCTATATTACTTCAGGAACGGATATGTTATCTAATCCAATAGTACAAGGTTATAATGTATCAGCTGTTGTAACCGATGGAACAAGTACTAGAATTACCGTAGATATTCCTACAGCACAACGGACTTCTCTTGGAAGCGCATCAGGATCAGCAACATTATTAACTACAGGCGGAGTAAAAATAGGAATCAGAAACACTTTCGTTCTATCAAAGGGAAGAATTATCATATAAATAATGTAGAGAGAAACTATGGCAACTTATAAAAATATTAATAAATCAACAAATGTCGTTTCGGTAGGTAGAACAGCACCAGTGCCGAGAGGTGTTCAATCTAAAAATAACTCACTACCTGTTGTTCTTGCATCAGATGCTGATCCAGTACCAGTAGTAGAACAAAACAAAATTCAGTCAGAGGTAGCTCTTTCTCTCTTGGGTATTCCTCGTTCTGAAGTTGCATTAGGTATTTTTGCTGATGTTAACACTTATGATGTTAATCCATCGGAGTGGTCAATTAATCCTATTGACAGAAGTACATTTGACAAATCAACATTTGATAGACCCTTTGATTATAGTGAAGCTACTGCATCTACTACTTTCCAACATGGGTTGTCACATATTCCTGAAGAAGCAGGTGCACTTGTAGAAGCACCTCCTGGCAAATCAGCAGTATTAACTTCAAAAAGATTCTTCAGATATCAGCCTGGTCGTGTATCTGCAGCTACTTTTGGTGTAAAAGAATCAGTAGTTGATCATGTAAACGATGGTGATCCATCAAGTCCAAATAGAAATCCAGCAATTAGAAAGTTCGGTATTTACGATAACTTTGATGGATACTATTGGGAAACTCGTGACACAGGTAAAGGTGATCAATTTGGTGTAACTCGTAGAACACAGTCTATTATTGACGAGAGACGAGCACCTACAGAATTTTCAATGACTACTCAACAAGAAGATTATGGTATTGTTGGTAAAGGAAACTCTACTGAATTAGTTTGTACTATGACTGCAGACACAGCATTAAGTACAAATGGTACAACACTTACTGTTCCTGTTGCAAATATTAATGCAGCACCTGAGATAGGAATGACAATAAGAAATATTTCTCATGAATCAGATGGAACAAATACATTAGTTGTAAACAGTGATGACTGTCCTTTGTTTGCTGAAACAACAGTTGTTACAAATGTTGCCACTGTTGGATCAAATTATAGTATAAGTTTGAACCAATCTGTAACAGGTTCAAGTCTTTACTCACCTACAAAAGCCGATAACTTTAGTGCAAAAAGACTTAAGTTTACAAGAGCAGGTGAACTAGCTATTGTTCGTGATGGTATTTTAATGACACAAGCTGGTATTTACGATCCTACTTTACTTAAAAATGAAACATTAAACGAGATTGCAAGTGTTAGTGGTCATGATATTAAATTTGATTCGCCTGGTAGTGGACAAGCAGATTCACCCGGCGGTCTTATAGCTCACAGAGCATTTGAATTTGGACAGTTAGTAGAATACACAACTGATGCAACAACTGCTAATATTACAGCTGATAATGATATTACTGGAGCCACTGGAAAATCTCTTCGTAGTAGTAGTTCACCAACTATCTTTATGATAAGTCAGATTAACGTAAGTAAAAATACTATTAGGTTAAGAGAACTTCCTTCAATAGCATCAGACTCACCAAAAGAGTTTAGGCCTCACCCAACATCAGCAGCAAACTTTAGTACTACTAAACATTTTATTAAAACACCTGTTCCATTTATATTTCCAGAAATTATATCTGAAACTACAGGTGGTGTATCAAATACATCTAATGTTCGTGATATAATGTTCCCTTACTCTCGTAGTTTTGATTTAACTAGAACTGCAATTGGTGGCGATTTTCAAGACCATAAAGGGACAACAGGAACAGCTGGATTAATTGATACAGATATATCTGGTGCTAGTGCTGACCGTGATGAAACTAAATTTAATAACTTCAAAGCTGATATTAACGATTTAAATAGAGGACTAACAGCTTGTACGATGAAGTCGTATACAAGAGGAGATTCCACTCGAAAGAAAAGTTCTGCAGCAAAAATAGTTTCAGGTTGGAGATATTGGATTCAGAATAATGTTAAGCCAGATTTCTATGGTGTATATGAATATAAGATTCCAAGATCAAGATTTTCTCATGAATCTCTTGATGGTAAAACAGGTTCAGCCATAGTATATTCAGACATTGTAAAAGATGGTGGAAGCACTAAGTTCCCTGGCCAAGCAGTTGCAGGAGATGTAACTACTAGAGATTCACTTTGGGATATTGATTTTTCTAAAGTAATCATGAAAAAGATTGAGTTCTCTTGGTATGGAGCTGTAGGTGCTTTATTCTTAGCTTATGTTCCAGTATCAAATGGTGAAGCTAGATGGGTTCGAGTTCATCACTTAAGAGCATCTAACCAGTTAAAAGTTGCTTCATTAGGTAATGCAACTCTTCCATTAACATATACTGTATTTGGTGGTGGTACACCTAAACAATTAGGTGCTGCTTCGTTTAGAACAGCTGGATATTCTGGCGGTAAATCTCTTTCAGAGTTTGTTACTAAATATGGTTCATCATATTACATTGATGGTGGAGACAGAGGTACAGTTAGATTGTTTAACTTCGCACCTGCTGCACCAACATCATTAAAAACATCTTCTATACCCCTTACTCTGAAGAATTTTACAACACCAACAAATACGAAGAAGTTTAAGTTTAGCTATTCACCAACAGGTACAGGTCTTGATATTGGCCCAACTGATTTACTAATCGGTGGTGTACTTAAAAATAATGCTGGTGCTACAGCAAAAATAACTTATGTTGAAAGAAAAGGATCAGCTGATACTCCTTATACAGCAACAATGCATGTGAATAAAGTAATTTCAAATACCACTGGTGCCGGAAGTGCTGGTGTTGGAATGAGAGTAACGGTTGAGCCAGGTATTAACTTATATGGTATTGAATCTAAAACAGAAATACAATCATCACAAGAGTTTAAAGTAAGAAATAGAGTTCAGGTATATCCAACAAAACTTTCAGCTGGTATGGTTACTGCTGGTGGACAAACTGAAAACGTAAGTCTTAGACTTAAAAAGAATGTTAAGTTTCAAACCGATGAAGTATTTAAAATTAAATATAATAAAGGATCAGGATTAGTTGCTAGGGATGGATCATTTTTCTCACCAAATGCAACTAATATGAGCGGATCACCAAATGTACAAGACGGATGGAGATTTAAAAATGATTGCCCATTAGCAGGTTCTGGTCTTCCTACTCGATTATTTACTGGAACTGCTGGAGTTACTGCAATTGGTAACTATACACCTAGAGGTGCTGGTCTTACGGTTGGTGGCCCCGAAGATTGTCCTAGTATTGCTTTAGGAACAGAGTTTTTTGGACATGCTTTAGTTAAAGATTCTTTAAACAATGAGTTTCCACTTTTTGCTAAAATTAAAAAGGTTGATGTTGACTCTTCAAATAAAAATGTATTTGATTTTATACCATTAGAACCATATACAGGCGTAACTAAGTTCGTAGCGGGAAGTTCATTTACATATTCTATGCAATATCGAAATGCACCAACAAATGATGCTAGTGCAAAGACGTATCTTTTACAATCTGCAAGAACAGCTGATACTGAAGAGATTGAAAGATTAAGTTCAGTTACAATTAATAATGAAACAATACGATCAATACCTAATACAGGAACTAGTATTGCTCAATTCTTCTTAGAAGACGGTAGTGATTTATTTGATTTATCATCATACTTCGATTATAATAAGGATTATATTTCATTCCCATTAACAAATGTACCTGATAATCTTTTCTTAGAAGCTAAGATTGACTCACCTAAAGAAGTTACAAGTACGGGTCAAATTAATCCAAAAGTGGTTGCTAGTTTCACTTGGGAAGAACAATAATAAATAAAATGTTGGTAATATGGCTAAATATGTTTTTAAACCGATTTCAGATTCTTCGATTGGGACAAGCAGATTAACATTTGAAAAAATATCTGCGGATATTTCTAATCCTAATAATGTATCTACAAATTTAGAATCATCTATTCAAGTAGGTGACTTTGTATACGCACTTACTAAACAAGCTGCTGTAAGAACACAAGGATTCCCTACTGCTGCATCTTCTGGAGAAGTAGACGGCGAAGGTAATATTACTACTAGAAATAGTGATGGTGATGTTATCACATATACTGCATCAGGATTTTCTTCAACAAAACAAGAGGGTTATTCTATTGCTGATTCTGAAATGGCAAAAGTGGTTGGTGTATCTACTGATGAATTTGGGGTTTATGTTTATATTGATATTGACAAAACTTTAAAAACAGATGTGTATGGTATAACAGGATTCTATTCACAAACTCCAGATGAATTTCTGTTTGAAAGAAATATCAATAAAATTAATGAAGCTAAAATAGGTTTTGATAGAGATGCTGCACAATTAGTAGAAACTGATGTTATAATAAAAGATGTACAATCTGGCCAGAATTTACAAGACCAATCTTTCAATGATCTTACTACAGTAGATGAAAGCTTTTTTGCTGCAGCTCTTAAATCAGGAAACGCTACTTCTGTAGTTGCAACTAACGACACAAACCAAGGTGCTTCAGGGGGCCCAATAAAGGTTGCTGAAGAGTTTCCAGAACAGTCAGAAACTTCTTCATCTTTACTAGGTGTTCCAAGAGCTGAAACACAGCTATCATTATTTTCAGATGTTTCTACACTTGGATTAGAAGAAAAAAATTGGGAAGTTATTCCTACTGCAAATTCTAGATTAAGAGTTCAAGAGTGGGAAAATAGAGCATCTGAACGTGGTGGTAATCGTTATATTGCTAAATTGATTGAGAATATAATTGAACAAGCTTTAGAATTATCAAGTAATAATGCACCATATTCTTTTCCATGGCCAAACACGAATCCTCGATTCCATAGAGCTTCAGAGTTTTTAAAATTTAAAAGATGGGTTATACTTGGTAATCTTCTTTACTTGAAATTTGAAGGCACATCAATTGCAGACAGATTTTTAAATCCTTCTTTTGTAAGAATGGGTACTATTCAAACACCAAATCTTGTTACTGGTGGTTTTCGTACAACTGAAATAATTCAATTTGGTTCTGGTGTCGAAGTCGAAGAAGGTTATCGATTAATTGATATATGGACAGTAACTTGGCAGGAAATGGGAAATGATACATTTTCTGAATATACAAAAGAAGCAGCTAATAGCGAAATATTAAGTTCTTCAACCACTCCTGAAATAAAAACATTAATAGGAGATGTATCCCTAGGGAGTGATCTAGGATTAATAGGTTCTTTAGATTTAGCTCAGTTTTCTGGCATTACTAATGCTGAAAAAAGAGATAACAACTATCAATTATACTATGATGTATTAGTAAGTTTACTATCAGACTTTACTTTTAGTAATACACAGCCTGGTTACCTAGAAAGAAATGATATACAACAAATTGTTCTGCAGAGTAAAGAAGTTTTTCGTTATCAACCTGGCCGTATTTCAGGATTTACCTTTGGTTCTAGAACTTTTATTGATCCTAGAATAACACAAAATGTTGCAGAATGGGGTGTGGTTAATGATACTGATGAATATATTTTTCAAGTATCAGGGCCTCAATTAAATATTGTAAGACGATCAACTGTACCTTTAGAAGATAAAGCAATTGAATTATCAACTCGTGGATCAATTAATCAAGTTCATGTTAATAGTGAAGAATACTTACAGAATTTTCCAGCAGTCAAAGATTATACAACTGGTCAAACAAGAGAGCCATATTACGAGTTAAAAATACCACAGTATGGTTGGAACATTGATAGTCTTGATGGAAATGGCCCAAGTGGATACTCTTTAGATATTAGAAATGTAACAATGTGGAAGATTGAGTTTTCGTGGTATGGTGCTATTGGAGTTGTATTCTATGCATATATTCCTGTCGAAAATAATGAAGCACGATGGATTAAAGTACATAGAATTGTAATCGAAAATACTTTAGCTAGAGCATGTCTTGAAGACCCATATTTTAGAATGAGATATTTATTACGAGTTTCAGATCGTACACAAAATATTGATCCTCAATATATTTACAAATATGGTTCTTCTGTTTATATTGACGGTGGAGATGAGGGAACTAAAAGACCAGTTTCATTTACTTCGAGAGTCGTTAGTGTTCCTGAAGATCAAGACGTAGAGAAAAATGCTTCACCTCAAGACAATAGATTTTTACCTGTACTAGCTATAGTGCCTAAAAAGACGTTATCTAATACTGATGGTATTGCTAGAAAAAATAGAATTATTTCATATCCAGAATCTTTAACAGTTGATGCTACTGAATTAATCGAATTGGATTTTATAGAATCAACAGCTGCAAATGAATATGGATTTACTTATGACGATGGTCTAATATGGAATAGAAATGCAAGTCCAGCAGCTAATCCTTCAACTAATGTTATAGATGGTTCAGGTGCTGCAGCTGCAGGTGCATTTGATTCACCACTCATGCAACTTGGAAGAAGAACTCGTGATGATAGTCCATTAGCTGGTAGAGTCATAGACATGGTTTGGGATTTTGAAACTATAAATGATTCTACTATTGCTTACAAAATGAAACTTGTAACTACAGATGATAACCAAACTTGGAGGTCATTAGTATTAGCTGATCATAATTGTCCTTCATTTGATAAAGATTCACCATTTATTAGTGTTAGAGATCACGATGCTAAACTTATTAATCCTGGCCTAAATGGATTTTACATTGATTATAATGCAACTCTAATTGATCCTAATATAACAAAGATAGCTGGTAGTGAAACTTCTGATCCACCAACTGCAATATATGACACTTTCAGATTAAAAAGAATAGGTGAAGGACATTATAGAGATGATCTAGCATACTTAGAAAATGATACTGGAAATCTTGGTAATGTCAGAAAAGGATTAAAACTACCAGTAACTGAAAAATATCCTGCAATAATTTCATCTTCTTCTACTTCGGTTGGAACTTTTAGAAATAGACCTGAACATAGGATTCCGAACTCACCTTATTGGTCTTTAAATACGTATGCTTCAGGAAGTTCTGGATACGGCCAAAGAAACAGTAGTCCTACATTCCAAAGAGATTTTGTAGTTCGTCATGTAAATACAGCAGAACTTACTCCTATTACAAAAGAATTTAATGATGATGGAACACTTAATACAAAATTTCCTTTTATAACAATTCAGTTAACACCTACTAGATCGCTTTCTTTTGTTGATAAATCTGTATGTAAAGTATATACTGGTGGTAGTATTGTACCTTGGTCTTCTTTATTTGGTAAAATAAAAGTAAGTAGAATGGAAGACGCAGTTTGTTCAAGTGCAGATGAACTATCTGGATCAGAAATAACCTGTAGATTTTTAAATCCACATGCACAATATGCAGCTGCAGGACAAAACAAAAGTTGGAGTACTGGTAATTATATAAAAACTAATTGGCCAGAGTTTAGTGTTGGTTTTACACCATACCCACCAGCAGACACTTCTACATTTGGTAAAAATAGAAACTTTGATGTAAATGGTACTATAAGACCTTTAAAAGAAGCAGATCATATTTCAGCTGATTATACTCATCAAAATAATAACATCGATATAAATTTTGGTGTAGAATCATTTCATGGTGAAACAATGTGGTCATTTGCTGGATTAATGAGAGATAACTTTAGAATTAAAGCTATTCCAAATGAAAAATATAAATCATTAACAACTGGTCATGATCAAGGTTCTCCTATTAGTGATGGAAGTAATACTAATTTCTCAATGAACATAGGTGGTTTCCCATCTTATGTAAAATTATCGATTGATGAAAAAGTTGTTTATACGATTTATAATGATACTGGATATACTACATTTACTGCTCTCAGAAGTGCAATTATAGCTGATATTGCTGGCAACTTTAATGAAAATGTTTCTTTCCCTGATTTTCCCGATGCAACATTAGGTAGTGTTGCTACACCTAACGATGTTGGTATTAATGGTGATAATAATGATGATTATATAATTATTGATGATGCTGATTTTGCTACTCTTGTAAGACAAGGAGTAAGTATAGATGGTGGTGAAGTAATCGATGGTGGCACTGGTGCTTCTTTATCAACTGCAACATTCTTTGATTCTGAACCTGTTAGAATACAATATTATGGTGGTACGACTGCTGAAAAACAAGCTGCTAAAACGGCTGGAGTTTTCAATAGAGATGGTTATTTACTTAAACTAACTGCTCATGCTGGTTCTCTTGCTAATGGTATTCAAGCAACATTTGTTAAAATAGAATATCCTGATGGGGATAACGGAACTTTAGTTAAAGTTAAAAGAAAATTATTTGGGGCTGCGCCAACAACATTTTATCCTTATATTCGTTTGAGACATGGCGGCCAATTAAATTCAATTAATTATCTACAAAAAACACCTAACGAAGAAGATCAAGTAGTTACAAGTCCAGAATGGGTTGTTTTTGGAGCAGCTAAAGTTCATCGACCACTTAAGGGTTCTGACACTCGTGCTGCACTTTCTCTTAGAAGTTCAGGTGGCCCTAAAGAAGGAGCAGAAAACTTTAATATATCTGAAAGACTTTCTGGGATTAAAGCTGATACAAGTATAACTAAACCATTTAGAAGTTCTGTAAGTGAAGCGGACTTTGTTGTTCTTTCAAATGATGTAACACAAAATGATACATTGCCTGGTGGTATTAGATTTAATCCTGATATGAGAAGTAAATTAGCTGAAAGAGCTAAGAAGATTGCATCTTATTACTTTGGTAATAATAGCCCTGCTATTGGGTATAAGAGAGGAAGAACATCAACAATAAGTTTAAATTCTATATTTGGTGAAGATAGGACAAAGATTTTACCTGACGAACTTGGAAATAAAGCACTTATGGTAAGAGCACAAAAAGTAAATCTAGGTGATGATACACCAACTGCTAATGTTAGAATATCACTTAATGTAAATGAGATATAAATACGGACATGGCCGAATCAACGACAAATATATATGGATTAAATGCAGCAGGTGGATTAGCTGATGTTATTAACTTTGATACTGCTCTTAGTAACTTAGGCCTAAATCCAGATGATTTAAATAAAATTGGTAATATATCAAATGCAACTTCAGGAATTACACGCGAGGATTTTTTCACCTTATCTAGATCAGATACAAATCTATTTGAAAAGTTAAGTGAGTTAAACGAAGCTACAAGAGATAGTAACTATCGATTAGAAAAAACAGCTGGTTCTTTTAGACCAACTTCTTTTACTTTTGATGAAGCCACTGGTGTATCAGGAAACATGATTGTAAATGGGCCTGTTGTTGCACCTGCTATTAGATTCTTTTCTACAGAACTTATGAATACTGCAGGAACTGATTTCGAACCACTAGATATTTCTACATCTCGTGTTTCTTCTTGGTCTAGAAGTGGTAATAATATTTCTTATGGTGCAGAACTACTTATCGATAGTTTAGGAGATCAAGGACTTTATGAACATGGTACTAATGTAGAATCACCAGCTCTTCATGTTGGGTCATTAGTAATAGACGAAAATGAAAACAAAACAGAAATTCTTCCAAGAGAGTTTGCTGCAGAACAAGCAACTCATAAATTAGAAGTTAAAATTAATGGTAAAAAATATTATATGTATGCAATGAAAAACATACCATTAAGATTTAGAGGTATTTTTGCTGGGAGTAGATCAGAGCCAATAGTAACTATTGAAAGTTCGAGTGGTACAGCAGATTTCAAAGTAATTGATGTTGCACGTAATACATCAGAAATACAAACTAGTAGTCTTACACTTGATTATACAAATTTAATATTAAGTGAGAAGATTATAGAAATATATATTAATCCAGCAAATCTTACTAAGATCATATTTGCAGCAGGATTGGGTTTAGAAAATATTCCTAAAGCAGAATACAGTGTATTAACAGAATTAGATTTTCGTAATATGGGTCTTACTATAATGCCAGATTTTAAAACAATTACTCCTAATTTAAATATATTAAGAATAGGTGGTAATCCTTTAAGTGCTTCTCCCGAAGGAAGTGTTTTTAGTTTAAACAGAATAACACAAGACATGCTAAATAGACTACCCACTGGATTATTAGAACTTAGAATGCCCCGTACTTTTACAACTCGTGATGCACCTATTAACGCAGATTTTGCTACAACATTTCCTAGTTTAACAGCACTTGATATAAGTGGTGGTGAAGGCATATCTGTAGCCTCACCAAGTTTACCTGAAGTTTCTACAACATTACAAACATACGTTTTTAATGAAACGGATTTTAGTGCTTTACCTGGCACAGTTCCAATTAAAGTAATTAATGATACACCTGCTTCTGGAATAAGTGTATTAGATGGAAACAACGCTAAATTTATTCTTCGAAGATTAAAAGATAGATTTGAAGTTGAAGTAGTAAGTGGTGGAAGTGGATATACTAATGGTACGTTAAGACAACCAATCGTAGGTAATACACTTGCAGGTGTTACAGGTGCAGGTTCTCCACGAGGAATACCCTTTGGTAATTTAGTAGTTCAAGTATCAGGTGGTGCAGCTACCTCTGCTAGTTTTTCTCCAGCAGGTGGTTTTCCTGCAGGTCATGCAGCTGGAACTCACAATGCTTTATTTGATACTGGCCCAACATACTCTAATGTGTTACAAATAGGTAGACAATTTTCTAAAGTTAATAGTCCAGGCGCTGGACTTAGTTTAAAAATTGGGCCAAGTAATAAATTTAGAGGTCTTGGTTTTTATACTGACTGTGGATTGTTTAGTAGTCCAATGAATATTGTTAACTGGTTCAATGAAGGCACTTCTTCCATACGAGGAATTAATAATCGTAATCATGCTTGGATGAACAAAGCACTTACTAATCCTCATAAATCATATAGTGATAATTTAAAACAATTTAATTTTGATGGTTGTGACGGTGCTTATCCACCATTCTTTAATAATTATACAAGTTTAGAAACTGTATCTATGAGAAGCATAATCCCATTGACTAAGGATTCAACCAAAACAAAATTAGATTTAATATATGGTGCTGGAACCTATGACTCACCAACTTCTGATGAGATTGCATCAATGTTTAAACTTTGTGATTCACCGTCTCAGTTATATAAATTTTCTGGCACTACAAATATGGTAACTATGGATTTTAATGGGGCTTACTTACTTGGAAAATTTCCAAAGTTTACAGGTCAAGATAAATTAAATTTAGTGTACTTTCAATCTACTGTTTTTCATGATCATGTTAATTCAACGAGTGACACCCCTTTTGGTTTACCATTAGATCAATTTACAGATGCGTCACTAAACACAATTAGGGATTTTAGATTTAAACGACAAAACGGCTCTTTGTGGCGAGGTTCTAGTTATGGTGGGTATCATGCATCAAATGCAAAGCCAGGAAGAACATGGTTCATGGGTGATGCAACATCTCACTCGTCTGATACACAATACAGATACAACCCAGCACCATTCCAACAGGATAGTAGCGAATTAAACTTAAGTGGCTACGGTAAAACAGTATTTGATAAATTAAAAAACTGTCATGTAATTCAATGGGCTTATACTTATAGTACTAAAGGGCCATTACCAACATTTGATGGAACAACCGAAGGAACAAGCACAGGTGCACATTGGTTGCAACTTAATCATAATCGATTTGGTGAAAATTATACATACACAGATACTAAAGATAGTAATACTGTAAAAACTATATCAGGTGGTTTTCTACAGAATTGGAGAGTTCCTAATATAAGAAGAAGATTAAGATACCTACGAATTTATGAAAACAGACTTAGAGGAACTATCAACTTCCAAAATATGGCTAATGTTGATTCAACTACTCAAAATGATATGACACGTTTACAAGATTTTAGATTCTATAAAAATAAATTAGCTAGAATTGATAATTTTGGTCATACAAAATTAGACAAATTACAAGTATTCCACGGTTGGAGAGGTTTTGAAGATAATCGTTCTCCTGCAGAAGTATCAGCTGATGGTATACCTAACTACTTTGGTGCAGATAAAACTGATGGCCATCTCATTCCTAGTTTAAAAGATAAATGTCCTGTATTATATTATTTTCATGTTGGTCACTCGACAGGCAAAGGGGTAGGGCCATTTAAAGGATTTGCAGATTCATCAACTGATGATGTGTTTGACGGAACACGCATTAGTCAGCTTTATTTGTATGGAAATAAGTTTGATAAATCAGCTATTCTTGCAACTTTACGTTCTGTAAAGAATAGTGGAAGAAAAAATGTAAGAATTAATTTTAAAAATCAAAAGGGATCAGATTCAGATGGAGATACGGATTTTAGAGATGACAGTATTGCTGATAATGATTTCATTGAGGAATTAAGAAGAGCACCATACAGATTTACTATAGCAGGTATTAAAAGCAAAATAATACCACCAGCTCCAGCACCGCCTTCTACTTTTTCACACTCATTTACACAAAGTGGGTTTAGTAGTCGAGTAACTGGAACAACTATAAATTTAGGTTCTAAGGAAGGTGTGTTTGATAATTGGCCAACTGGAGAAGCTATTGATGTACGATTAACACTTAGTGGTTTTGCAACTGGAACAAGTAAAATTGTTATTAATAAAATACAAAATGATGGTGATGTATCTCAGACCGTAACTATTAATAATCCAACTGGAACAATAACTCAAGATTTTGAAATTACAACTACAGGTAGTGGAACTGATATTAATATGGTAGATGTTGGTAGTATTGGAACACAAGCAAGTAGTCTTGGGGCTAGTGGTACTCAAACAGTTAACTTCACTGTACAAGCAGAAGGTGATAGAGGATTTGGAACAATGCAATCAATAAATTTACAATTTAAAAACTATACGGAATAAAATGGCAAAAACAGGTTTTACATTAAATGGAAATTTAGTAGAGATTAGTGCTGGTAAAATAGCATTAACTAATCTAATTTCTTTAGGCTCTAAACCTTTTCAGTTTGAAGATTTTGATATTTTTAGACAAAATTCAACTGAAACTGCTTTACTAGACTTTATTCCTAATAATCATATTTTTGCTGTCGAAGCAAATGAAATTCTTGATACTCCAAATACAATAATTGAATTAAAAAATATTTCAGATTCTAGTCCAGGCATAACAAATAATTTATCAGTTCGAAATGGTGATCTTATTATTGGTGAATCATCAGGAGTAGATAGCTTTGCAACAATTACAGGTGTTTCAAGACAAAAGGTTATTGATAGAGGTACTATAACTACTTCGACAAGAACTAATGTATCAAGAGTTAGTGATACTCCTGTACGAATTAAGAAACAAAATAGTGCTACGTATTCACCCGACACAGGAAAATTTACTTTCGGAACAGATATACAATTTGGTTTTAGTGATGGTGACAAAATCACACAAATGGAAATTCTTAAATACAGCCCAAGGATTTCATCTATTACAACATCAATACTAGATTCACCTGCAACTATTGGTAGTACAATATATCCTTTAGAAGTATTTGATAAATCTAAAAATGATGCAGGACAAATATCATTCAAGTTAAGAAAATTTAACTCACCTAATTCTCCTGTAATTTTTAAACTACCACCTGTGACTTCAGTAAAAGTTTCAAATGCTGGTAATTCTGCTTATAACGGAAATTATTTTTATCACCCAGCTAGTGATCATTACTATAATAATAAAAATGCTAATGCGGATGGTAATCCAGTTGATTCTACTAATGCGTATGGTTTCTTTAAATTTCTTGATGGTCAGCAGTGGAGATGGAATCAGCAAGCTGGAAGTGGCGGGCCATCTTCTACACAACTTGGTGGGTCTGGACAAGCTAGTTTACCTGCAAGTGTTACAGAAGATGATGGTTTTTGGTCAGTTCCAACTAACCAGTTTTCGGGTAGTAATGCAGTTGTTGAAGGTTTTGTAAATCCAATGACCTTTAGTTTAATATCTAGAGATTCGCCAGATGTAGGCACTAATAATAATTCACCAAGTGTATTACAATTTAGAGAAGATGCACTCATTAGGTTTACAAGAAATAATACTGTAACTCAGAAAAACTTTTTATCGATTGTTCCACCTACATTAGATAATCGTTTAAGTAATGGTGCACAAGATTTGCAAGACTTATCTGATAATGTAGAAGCAACAACATCAATTGGCATGACCAATGTATTTGACGGCTTTGAAAATATTGATGCAATGTATAACACAATTAGTTCAGAATCTACTGTTACTGAAGATAGTGATCTTTACAGTGATACAACTGCTTTTCAAAAAGTTTTTGATGATGTAAATGAAAAAATTGGATTTTATGATAGCATTGTTAAAACAAAATTAGATAAAACTAAAAATTATCATGATAAAAGTGGTAATGAATTTATTATAGAAGGTACAATAAAAATTCAAGACCCTGATCTTACTGTCGGTAACCCTAGCAGTGGAATAAAAACATTTACTGATTCACCTGTTGGATTAGTTCCTGCACCATACATTGCTGAATTTGGATCTGCATCTCGAGCATTTTCTACATTTGATGGGCCATGGGATAGTAATAGTACTAATAGTGACGGTACGAATGCACCAAAACAAAGTATTCATACAAAAGGTAATTCACCTGGCCATGCTGATTTTGTAGAACAAATATCAGTTCCAACTTTATCATTTAAAAACCGTTTTATTTTAGGTGATTTTAGTTCACCAACAAATATATCTACAATAACAGGTACAGATATTAATAGTAGTACAGCAGGGTTTGATTTTAAAATGCCGATTTTAATAGAAGAAACAGACGAACTACTTGGCACTACTGAATTAGTAGAGTACTTTCTATTACTAAAACAGGAAACATAGGAATAAATAAAGTTTATGGGAATAGCAGACACACCTACAGTTTATGAGTTTTTGGCTAAAGATTCACCTTCTTTATCGCCTCCAACTGCATCTGCTTTACCATTTGAAGGATATAATGTAAGAGGTATTTTAAGAGATAATAATTTTTCAGATGTACCTGACGGAAAACAAGGACTTACAAATCTACTTTCTAATGCATTCGGTGTTAATTATATTTACGATGATGTAGCAGTAGTTAATGGAATAAACGATACAGAATTTATAAGAACTAGAGATTATCCACGTTTATATGGAAATAAATCCACAAGTGGAAATAATATTGTTGTAAGAGATATTGATAAAATAAGAAATAGTTTAGGTGTTGATGCTACTGCAATTCCTTTACAAACAATAGCAAATAAAATTTCTGGAATTACTGATTACATAGGATCACCTAGTAATTCTAATCAAGGTGGTGATGGTTTAATTGGTGAATATTATTCTTTTAGTGATGTGTATGGTGATAAAGATGAAATTTTCTCTACAGGTGGTGGTACTTATGTAGTAGGACAAGCACAATCAGATAGTAACACTTATGCATCACCGAACAGCTATGTAGAACCAGAAGCTGATGAATCATTTTTTGGTTATGATGGTAGTGATTTAGCTTCAGTAGACCCGATAGAAAAAACACAAGATTGGTTTAATGGTTTCTTTAATTTTGGTTCTGCTGGATTACACCCAAGTGGTGGTATAGGTGGGATTGTTAAATATCATGGATACTTTAATCCAGGCGAAAGTGTATATGTCAAAAAAGGAACTGATTCAAACGGTACAAGACATACACCATTTTTATATATCGTACAAGATTCTAGAGATGCAGCTCATAATAATAACACAGAATTACCTCAAACCACTGTTCCAACTATATGGAGACTTTGGGAACTCGATACTAATGGTGACAGGTTAAGTGATGTTCCTACATCTGTTGGAAGGTTTGCACCACTAACTGGTGACTCACCAAAAACATCTGTATATAGCTTTACTAATACTGTAACTGGTATACCTATCAATGATAAACTAGATAGTCCTGATTCAGGCAGCACTGATGTTAGTAGTAAATTTGGTAAAGTAGTTAAACTTGGACATAAGATTGATGGCCCTAGAGATTGTCCTAGCAGAGTTACTGTTCCTTTTAAAATTAGAACATTTTATGAAACAGAAATTTATTTTATTCTATCACCTCGTGTTATAAGAGAAATAGAAGCTAGTGATAATTTTAGTAGTACGGATAAAACAGTATTTTTAGCTGGTCATGATTCTATAAATGGTGGTTTATTAACATTGCCCAGAGATTATTTCTGGTCACAAAATCCACTTAAGTCATCTAAAAAAGGTTCTTACCCAACATTTATTAAGAATAGTATTCCTATTCATGGTTCTTCTTTTGATGCATCACCTAAATCTCATGTTGATACATTTGGAGAATCTAGTAATGGCGGAGCAAATTATCGTTCCCTAAGGTCATCATCTCGTGTTCGAATTACTTATAAACCTCCTCATAAATGGAGCCAGATCGACAAAGGAACAGAAGTAACTAACCACTTTAAAGATCAGGTTGATTCTGGAACAGTTTTTCATGATACCACACGAACATCATTTTCTGCAGGTGATGGAGATACATATGAACAAGGTAATTTAATAATAGACGACTCTTCACCAAATAGTGGTGTATTAGCACCTCTTACTTATTTAAAGAGTAAAGAAAATGCTTTGCATAACTCATTATCAAAAACTTCTGTTCGTACAAAAAGTTTAAGCACTAGTATTGATTCTATTCGTGGAAGAACTAGATTTAGATATATTGATCATAAAGGTTTAAAAGGTTATGGGCAGGGTAGTCTTAAATTTATAAACGGTTTTGGTATTAATGATGTAGATTCAGTTTACTTATCTCCAACATTTTATCATGGTGAAAGTCCTGATTTTAATGATATTATAATTTTTGAAGATTATAATAATTCACCTTTTATTAAAGTATTTGATACTGACGGCGGTAGTCCAAGCAAAAGCCGATTAATGATTAACACATTGTCTAAAAGTAATACAATATTTAATAATGTTATTCCGTTCAACTCTCCACTTGGTACTCGATATGATACATACCATCTCACCAAACCTGCAGGAGAAAAATATTTTGTATATAGTTTTAGAGGTATTCAAGATAAGTCACTTAATAGTTTTTGTAGTGTTGCAGAAACAACTGAGTCTGTAATCCAAGCAATTACGCGACGTGAAGCAGCTACAGGAATTTCATCACCTGTTATTGAAAAAGATACTTTAGTTTCTTTCGATGGTGACTTAATTACCGAAGCTAATAATACACCACTTGGTGGTGGTATTTTAGGTTTAACTGCAGACTATAATTCAGCTGATATTCCAGGCACAACTAAATCTGTAATAATAAGAAAAGCACTTGATGGAAGACTCCCACCTACATTAACTCTCTCATCTTTTGCAGGTACAAATAGTAATACACCTAGTGGAAGTTATGTATTAAATCAATACGGTTCAAGTCCATCGACTGCATTAGAACATCAGTTTGTTTCTATTGCTGGAAGTAGTATTGGAGATCACTACTACGAAAAAATAGGCAACCCAAGTATGAGAGTCCAGTTTGACAAATCTACATCTAAGTGGATCGTAGCTGGAAAATTAGATGGTGTCTCAACTATAACTATACGTGCACGGAAGACAGGTGGAAGTAAATATCAACTACCATCAAATGGTGCTTTTTCTGAGTTTGTTGCACCTACTACTGGTGGTTCTATAACATCTATAGGAACTACTTTAGCTTCAACTACAGTAGACGATACACCAAACTCATATACACTAATTCTTAATAGTCCTGCAACACTTGCACAATCTAATGCTGGAGCAGGTAATGGTGTTTATCCTTTACACACATTAGTACAAACTCTTAAACGTGGCTTTGGAATTACAATTACAAATTCTCCAAGTACAGCAGATAAACAGTATCTTTGTTTTCCACCAACAGACACAGCACCACCATTTCGTGCAACTAATAGTGGATTAAGAACTTTACCTGATAATGTCACTAATGGTTCGTTAACAAGATTAATTAACATATATGCATCTCCAACAGCAACAACTGGGCATGCGAATAATACACCTTTAACGTCTATAAAAACAGGACAAATCATTCTTCGTGGTGGTTACTTTGATAGCCCAGGAAATAATAGTTCGCCAGGTGGAGTTGTTACTTTAGATACAAGTAGCGGAACAGATAACTTCACTAGAAAAATTAAATTCACATTTAAAAATAAAAGTAATGTAGATCAGACATTTAGTATTCTAGCTACCACAGATTCGACTGCTTAATGTTATAAATAGAGACATGGCTACATATTCAAATTTAACTATAGATCAGGGTTCAACCTTCGAATTTACTATCGATTTAGATAATCTTGCAACTGGTGCAGATGCGATTTTAACAAGTCACACCGGTGCTGGAAGCGTAAGAAAATCACATGGTTCGAGTACAAGATCAGCTGCATTCACTGTAAAGGGAACACAATCAGGTCTTGCAACATTTACAGCAGCAGATAAAGGTCTAACAGTAACTTTAACAGCAACTCAAACAAGTGCTTTAAAAGCTGGTAGATATGTGTATGATGTTGAAATTAGAAGTGGGAGTACTATCACACGAGTTCTTGAGGGTCAAGTTGAAATAACGCCTAGGGTAACACTATCAACGGAATCTAATCCGTAGGAGAACTAGTATGGCTATAGAAATAAAAGCGACTGTTCAACGGCAATCTACTATAGTACCTAGTGCCGTTAACATTCTTCCTAGTACAGGTTTTACTCAATCTCAATCAATTCTTAATTCACCTACA
>MDTB01033558.1_pt1 | contig 20375 bp, 15 predicted proteins | sample 811161 | NCBI WGS metagenome assembly MDTB01 (sample SAMN05326650, study PRJNA326480) | marine metagenome | isolation source: seawater | place: Mediterranean Sea | collected 2009
CCTGGAAGACATTACGGTGGATCAGGTACTCGAGATAGCGCACCCCTGACCTATCCGGAAACGACCCCTCACCTGCCTGTCCTAACTAGCTGTCATAGTCATCATCTATGCCTGCGGTGGCGGCGGCCACTTACAATGGCCCTTGGTATTGACCTTTCAGGTCTTCATTGGCATGTTAGCGGTGGTGCTAAATGGGTAAAAAATTATGTCTATCGAAGATTTCCGACTTGAAGCAAGAGCCTGGCTGGAGGAAAACTGTCCTCCAGGAGCCCGTGGGCCCGGCGAGGTTTATAACGGCAGTACCAAGATAACAATCAAAGACCCGGACACCCGGCTATGGATAGAACGTATGGTCGAAAAGGGTTGGACTGTACCCAACTGGCCGAAGGAGTATGGAGGCGGTGGTCTTACGACACCAGAATACCTGGTCCTGATCGAAGAAATGTCCCGCATCCAGGCGAGACCCGCACTGTCTGGATTCGGCACTTCGATGATCGGTCCAACGCTGCTGGAATTTGGCACTGAAGAACAAAAAGCAAGGCACCTGCCACGAATCGCGGGGGCCGAGGTGGAGTGGTGCCAGGGCTACAGTGAGCCTGGTTCCGGTTCCGATCTTGCCAGCCTGCAAACTCAGGCGGTACTCGAAGGAGATAACTACTTTATCAACGGGTCAAAAATCTGGACCTCAGGTGCGCACAATGCTGACTGGATGTTTATTCTGGTAAGAACAGACCGGGACGCACCCAAGCACGAAGGCATCAGCTTTATGTTGCTACCCATGGATCAACAGGGAGTGACCGTGCAACCTATTCAGCTGATCAGCGGCATTTCGACGTTTAACCAGGTGTTCTTCGACAACGCCCTGGCGGCGCGGGATGATCTGGTGGGTGAACTGAACCGGGGTTGGACGGTGGGTAAACGCCTGCTGCAGCACGAGCGTTCGGGCATGGCGTCACTGGTATCGGGTGGTGCGGATGAGACGGACAGCAGTCTGGCGGACCTTGCCAAATCGTTTCTGGGAGAGGTAGGCGGCAAAATCGCCGATCCGGTACAGCGAGATGAGGTGATCACCTACCAGATGGATCAGTCCGCGCTACAGCTCACCCAGCGAAGGGTTGTTGAAGAGTCGGCCGACGGGGCAACACCCGGACCTGCCACATCGATATTCAAGGTTGTCAGTACCGAACTGCAGCAGGAACACAGCAACCTGTTAACGCGACTGCATGGTTCACGAGGATTTGGCGTCGATGAGTCGGTATTTACGCCCGGTGAGATTGACATGACCAGAGAGTTCTTTTTCTCACGGGCAGCATCAATCTATAGTGGCAGTAACGAAATTCAGCGCAACATCATCGCGAAGCGGGTACTGGGTCTGCCGGACTAGTTCGACCGCAGACTAATCGCCACCTCCCTGCAACTCGACGAACTCCCTATAGGGGCTGTTCGGGTTGGCCATCAGTTCGTCATGGCTACCGACATCCATGACCTTTCCCTCGTCAAGAAATACGATGCGATCCGCTGTGCGAATTGTCGACAACCGGTGGGCAATCACAACCACCAGACGACTGGCAGAAGCTGAGCGCAGTGATTCAACCAGCTGGTTCTCGGTAGCCGGGTCTAATGCAGCCGTCGGCTCATCCAGGATCAGCACGCTGGAATCCCGAACCAGGCCACGCGCAATGGACAGCCGTTGCTGCTGACCGACCGACAGCGTATCGCCGGATCTTCCGAGCACAGTATCGATGCCATCATCGAGCTCATCGATAAATTCCATACACCCCGCGGTAGTCAGTGCATCTATCATGTCGGCCTCAGTGGCCGCCGGATTCGTGAATAGCAGGTTCTCCCGTATAGACTCAGAGAGCAAAAGATGTTCCTGGAACACATAGGTCACTTGCTGACGAAGTGAACTAATATCCAGGGTCATAATGTCCTTAGCGTCTATCAGTACCTCTCCCGAAGTGGGTGTCAGCATCGACGGGATCATATGCGCCAGGGTCGTCTTGCCGGACCCAGTGGGACCCACCAGGGCTATGAGCTCCCCCATTCGTAACTGCAGGCTGATATCGTTAAGCGCCTGATGTCCATCCGGGTAGCTGAAGTTTACGTTGCTGAACTCCACACCCTCGCGGATCTGCTCGAGTGTTTCACCACCTATGCGATCCTCCTCGGATTCATAATCCAGCAGGAAAAAGACGCGTCGTACGGCGGCGACTCTATCCTGTATCTTGATCCAAAAGATGCCAAAGAAACTGACCGAGCCCGCAATCCCCCCATAAACACCCAGCAACACTGCAAAGTCACCCGGCGACATCACGCCGTCAATCACTCGATCCGAAATCACAATCGAAACATAGAAGGCGGCAATGCCAAACACGGCACTCGCCAGGGAGATTATCGCGATTAGTACGATCAACGAGTAGCGTTCACGCAAAAAGGATTCCCCACTTTTTGCCGCAAACCGCTTATGTTCCTGACCGCCCGCACCCAGGCTCTGTACCGCGGCGACGTTGCTCATCGACTCTTCCATGGTATTGGTGGTCGCGGAACCTGCAGCGCGCTTGTTCTGATTGGTGCGTCGCAGTGCACCGGAGAATGGAAACGTCGAGAAAAATGCCATGGGAATGGCAGCCCAGGCAATCCAGATCAGTTCCGGCGATACCTTGCCGAAGGAATATTGCAATATGTAGAGATTAACGGCCGCCCCCACCAGAGCAAAAAAAGGTTCGAGGGTCGTCTGATAGGCGAGCTCCGGCGCTTCTGGCGCGTCGTGGAGAACCCGGTAAACAGAATCGCCAATACGCTGGTCGTCCAGCGCGACCATCGGCAGCCTGGACAGTCGATCAAACAACCGGGAGCGCAGATTATTGGAGATCGTCTGGGTCATGCGGACATCCACCATAAATTCCGCCAGACCCCACAAACCACTACCCGCACTTCGGCCTGCGCTGATGGTGTTCTCGGACTGTGAAGCGGCCTCTCGCCCCTGCAATAAGCCCGCACCAGTACCTTTGACCCGGCCGCCAACCGTAATCAGCATCACAAAGTAGATGGTGGTCAGCGTCAACATGATGCCCACGGGGTCTTTTCCCTCGATCAACGCTAGTATCGGGTCCATAAAAGGCGGGAATACCACCTCTGTGCCGCCGATAGGCCGCTGCAGGACCGCATTGTCGATCACGATCTTGGCCATCCACGGCAGCAACAAACCAGGGAAGATAAGTCCTAACCGCAACAACAGCTTCGAGCAAAATAGTCCACGCACTTCTGCCAGCATGCTAACGCACCGGACAATGATGCTTATCGCCTCGGCAGTACCAACGTCTGTCTTGCTGTCGATGCGATCATCGAACTGGTTTTTGCCAAAGACGTCCCGAATCAGAGTGGGTCGCTCGGTGGTTGCCGATTCACTCATGGTTGTTCAGTCCCCATAATTTCAGCATGGACGAAGGCGCGATACCGGCCCTCTTCTCGCGCCATCAATTCGTCATGCGGACCTATCTCAGCAATCCGGCCGTTTTCCAGAAAAGCAATCTGGTCCGCGTTGCGAATAGTCGATAGTCTGTGGGTAATCAGCAGGATGATCCTGCCCTCGCCCCAGGTCGCCAGATTCTCAAGCACCTGTTGCTCGGTTCGCGCGTCCAATGATGCGGTGGGCTCATCAAGCACAAGGATGGGCGTATCTCTTACGACGGCACGCGCAATGCTGAGTCTTTGACGTTGTCCAGCCGACAGCTTCCCGCCCCGCTCTCCCAGTTCCGTATCAAAGCCTTTAGGCATCTCCAGAATGAAATCTTCAGCACACGCAATCTCTGCCGCTTTCTCGACCGCCTGCCGGTCCACCTTTGATGCGCCAAATACGATGTTGTTGTAAACCGTATCGGAGAACAGTACATTTTTTTGTAATGCGATGGCGGTATTCGCGCGAATATCGTCAATGGACATATCACGCAGATCAACGCCATTGACGCTGATGCGGCCTTCATCGGGATCATAGAGTCTTAACAGTAGGGACATCAGTGTGGACTTTCCTGTACCGGTACCACCGACGATAGCCGTTATCGTACCGGCCCCGGCTTCCAGTGCGACACCCTGAAGAATCTGTTTGTCTTCCAGATAGCCAAACGACACATTCTCCCAGGCTACCCTGTCGATGGGGGCAGGAAACGCAACGGGATTTTCCGGGTCGGTCACCTCCGGCTCGAGATCCAGCAGAAAAAATGCCCGTTCCAGCGCGATAAACAGATCCTGCATACGCATCCAGATTCCAATGAGTCCCCGCGCACTGCCTGTCGCACCCTCGACTCGCCCCCGGGCGCTACTGAAGGCGCCATAGTTCCAGAGCACGAAGCCGATGAACGAGGCAACCAACGCGCCAAGAAACGTCTCCCGTTCCTCAACCACCCAGGTCACCATAAGATACTCCGATACCAGCAGCAGCCCGCCACCCAGCATGGCAAAGGCCAGCCCAACCAGCACCATGTCGAGGCGCAGGAAATAAGCCGCATCCAGCGCCCGCCGCGAATCAGCGTCAAACAGTTCGAACACAATGTTTTCCGCGTGGTTGGCTTTGACCAGTCTGAGCGCAGAAAAGACCTCCTGGGATCGGGAGGTCAGCGCGCTGTTCGCTTCACGATTGGCCATCGAACGCATACGAATTCGCGGCGTCGTTACCACCGCGATCCAACCAAGAGGAATCGCGATCGCGACCATCATCAATGCAAACCAGGGATCAAACGCCGCAAGGAAAATCAGTCCGAAGAGCAGATAGTAAAGTGTCATTGCCGGACTGACGAAGGCGCCCTGCAGTAAATTTACAATCTGGGCACTGTCCTGGTAGACGCGAAACATGGCGTCACCAATACGGTGATTATCGTGATATCGAAGCGATAGCGATTCCACACGTTCGGCCATCGCGACTCTTAAATTCTGATTGATTTGATGCCAGATCCAGGTGCTGTAATACCAGATGATCATCCCGCCGACGGTGGCACCGACTGCGCCGATGATCGCCCAGATGATCAAACGATTACGGACTGTTCGACGCTGTTCCTTGGTTAATTGCGGCTCTGCCACCGGGCCCGTGGCTGGCGCCGCCATTATCAGGCTGCCCGTTTTGCCACCAGCCTTGGACTTAACACTGCCCGCCTTGGATTTCTTGGCAGCCTTGCCCTCGCCCAGCTTCTGACTATCGGTAGTGACGTATTCATCACCGACGAACAGCACAGTCGCCTGTATTGGTTGCAGCTTTTCACCCACGAGTACCTTGTTGGTCCAGAGATCCGTACCCACAAAGCCGGTTACCAGCCCAACCAGTAAGCCTACGGATCCAGACGCGCCGATCACCAACAGGTGCAGAAGCATAGGGCGTATGTATGGCCAGGTGCCAAGCGACAGCTGAAACATCCTGCGAAAGCTCATCTGGGATGGCGCCTCTGTCTCTGGCGGCCTGTAGCCCTTTATCAACCCTAGATCACTCACGGATGCATCTCTCCCGATCTTCTGCAAATCTTGTTTACTGCGCCCTCAGTAGTATCCTGGCATCACCAGATGAGGTCTGCGCCACTATCTCAGCGCGGGTCCGGAACTGCAACTGGCATCTTTTTTCCTGACACAAGGTTTACATGCGAGCAGTAGACTAAAATTCGGTGATCTCTCGCATATAGGGCCTCGCGACGACCCACAAGTTCGCTATCATGTAGTCTTCAGAATCCGAGGCTAACTATGCGTACTATCCTGGTCCTCATCTGTTTACTGATGGCGGCAGTAAATGCCGCTGAACCCTACTCCCCGCCTCTGCGTCAGGACTACCCTGACAACGTCTACTGGGGCGATACCCATGTGCACACCTACCTCTCGCCAGACGCTTATCCTTTAGGCTCGCGAATAACGCCTGATGAGGCCTATCGATTCGCCAAAGGTGAAACCATCCGAGCAAGTGGTGGAGATGAAGTGCGACTGGCACGGCCCCTCGACTTTCTTATGGTGACAGACCATGCAGAAAACATGGGCGTCATGCCGAGACTTGCCGCCGACGATCCCCGACTGTTAAAAACGGAAGACGGCCAGCAGTATTACAAGCTGTTTCCGCAGCTGCCCTCACTGCGTGAGGTATTGAAGGCCAAAAGCCTTGCAGAATATCAAACCAAATTCACCGCACTGGTGATCGCCAAAAGCGCAAAGTCAGGCGACTACGGCATCAACGCTGACTTTAGACACGAGGTATGGGAAGGCGTTGTCGCGGTGGCAGAGAAACACTACGATCCCGGCAGGTTCACCACCTTCGCCGGATACGAATACAGCAGTGGCGCACCCTCTATGCTACACCGCAACGTGATGTATGTTGGCGGGCCTGCGCAAACTAAAGCGTGGATACCTTTCTCGGCAAATGACAGCACCAACCCGGAGGACCTGTGGGCGCACCTCGAACGCTTCCGGAATGAGTCCGGTAGCGACGTGATCGCCATTCCTCACAACACGAACCTCAGTAGAGGTAACCAATTCAAGACAGTGACCTATGAAGGTAAACCGTTAACGACAGCCTACGCCAGCACCAAGTCATCAATCGAGCCCATCATGGAAGTAACCCAGTTCAAGGGTGACAGCGAGACGCATCCACTCGTCTCCCCCGACGATGAGTTCGCCGACTTCGAAACCATGAGAGACCCTGGAACGCAGGAACTTGCCACGCAGTCGTACGCGCGTGGCGCGCTCAAAACCGGACTGGGCCTTGAAGCCAAATTGGGGGTGAATCCCTACAAGCTGGGCATGATTGGTTCCACCGACACACACCAGGGGCTCGCTACCGCCGATGAAGACAACCTTGCGGATGCTGGCACCTATCGATACACCACGCGCCTGCGGTCTTCCGCCTCGGGATACGCGGCTGTCTGGGCCAGGGAAAATACTCGAGAAGCGATCTTTTCCGCCATGAAACGACGCGAGGTCTATGCGACCACCGGACCACGAATTACGTTGCGGTTTTTCGGCGGCTGGAACTTCAAGAGTGATGATGCTCTCGGCCCGCACCTTACTAAAATTGGTTATCGAAACGGCGTTCCCATGGGAGGCGACCTGGTGCCCTACCCTCGAAAAGGGAAAGAAAAAAAAGCGCCCACCTTTTTACTGCATGCTGTCAAAGACCCAGATGGGGCAAATCTCGATCGCATTCAGGTCGTCAAAGGTTGGCGTGACACAACGGGCAACCTGAACGAGAAGGTCTACGATGTCGCCTGGTCCGGTGATCGCAGCATCGGCAGGAACGGGAAGCTTCCCGCTGTTGGCTCATCAGTTGACGTGGCCTCGGCAACCTATCTTAATTCCATCGGTAGCCATTCACTGTCCACCACATGGACCGACCCGGATTTCAATCGCATGGAAGCGGCGTTCTATTACGTGAGAGTTCTACAAATACCCACGCCCCGCTGGCAGACTTACGAAACCAGTTTTTACAACATTGAGGAAAGACCTGAACCCGTTGTCATACAGGAAAGGGCCTATAGTTCTCCCATTTGGTATACACCATGAACAACAATTCTGTTTTTTACGATAAAACCCTCGGTGCGCTGCTGGGCGGATTGATTGGCGATGCCATGGGCACGCCTACTGAGAATATGCACTATCAGAAAATCGAAGAGAAGTACGGCTGGGTCGACTCCTTCGATTGTGATGGCACCGACGATACTGTGATGAAGAACCTGCTGGCCGATGCGCTGGTCAGAACGGATGGTTATGCCACCCTGGATGACTGGGCGGCAGAATGGCTCAACCAATACGGTGAGATCTTCGGCCCCAAGCTCAACAAGTTCTTTCCATCCGTCACGCATACGGCAGTGAAACTGAGATTGGGAGGGCTCCCAAGAGCAGTCGCCCTGGGCAATCTACCCAGTTCATCATCCGCTATGTGCATTTCACCGCTTGGACTGGTCAATGCCTGCAATCCGGCAGCTGCAGCCCGTCAGGCCTACCAGCTCGCGCCTCTGATCCACGTTCAGGACGTCGCGTTTTGTCAGGATGGCGCGGCATCGATGGCAGCGGCAGTCTCTGCGGCCTGCATACCTGGCGCCGACACCGATTCGATTATCACTGCTGCAACCAGTGTCATTCTGCAAAAAAGCGGGCAGGAAATGCTGGAGGGGATCGACCGCGCACTCGAACTGGCAAAAAGTGCCGGTGAATTCAAAGCGTTTCGCACGCAGCTATACGACAGGGCAGATGATTTCTTCAAACCGATCACCTGCGACAGTAGAGAAACCATTCCACTGACACTGGCGCTGGTTTTACTTGCCGATGCTGACTTTGAAAAGACGGTAACCTACGGGGCCAACCTGGGGCGGGATGCCGACACCATTGCCTCCATGGCAGGCGCAATTACCGGCGCATTGAGCGGCGCAAGCAACATACCGCAGAACTGGGTCGAGAAAGCCATGCAGGTCAGCGGGCGCGACCAGCAGGAGATGGCGCAGCAACTGGTAGACACTGCGAACAAAAAGGTCGTCAATGAACGAGCCGCATTTGACCTGCTCGATCAGATATCGCGATAGGCAGATGAGAATAAATAGCACTAAGGAAAGACCGGCAACCATCCAGGAGCGCGCTTATAGCTCGCCCATTTGGTACACGCGATAGAAGAATCAGATGAACCGATTTGTCATAGGGTTAATGGGAGGCATGCTTTTAACCGTTGCCTCCAGCCAGGCCGAGCAACACGCACCCACCCAGGTGTTATGGGGAGACACCCATCTGCACACCAGCTGGTCGGGAGATGCGTACCTTATGGGTACAACTGTGCCGCCGGATACTGCCTACCGATTTGCCAGGGGAGAAACGGTTGCATCGTCTGACGGCACTCAGGTTAGCATTGACCGACCCCTCGATTTTCTCGTTGTGGCCGATCACGCGAGGCCCATATTCCACCCCAGCCTGGTGGGGGGCAAGAACCCTCGCTGGCGTCAGGTCTGTGCAAACGCAGATCGCTTCAACGCACCCGGACGCTTCACTGCGTTCAGTGGTTATGAGTGGACACCTTCCGGTCCACGAGTCCATCGCGTGGTCATTTTTTCAGATGGGGCAGATAAGGCGTGCCACCTGCCCTTCTTTTCTGCAGAAAAATCCAGCAATGTTGAAGAACTCTGGTCCAGGCTCCAGAACTATGAAAACGAGACGGGAGGTCGCGTATTAACTATATCCCATGGCGCCAATCAGAGCCGGGGAACGCAATTTGCATTGCAGAATTATGACGGCAAGGATCTGGACCGAGACTATGCCGAAACACGCTCGCGCTGGGAGCCGCTATACGAGGTGATCCAGACAAAAGGAGATAGCGAGACCCATCCAGTCCTGTCTCCTGATGATACCTTCGCTGACTACTACCGCTGGCCGGTTCCCCAGATGGAAGCAAATCTCGCAGCTGCTATTGCTAGTAAAAAAAAGCAGCTGAAGGCTCCCGACAAGCTGAAGGCTCCCAATAACAAGCTGAAGGCTCCTAACAAGCTGAAGGCTCCTAACAAGCTGAAGGCTCCTAACAAGCTGAAGGCTCCTAACAAGCTGAAGGCTTCTAACCAGCTGAAGGCTCCTAACAACAAGCTGAAGGCTCTTAAAACCGCAGAGTATGCGCGCTCCGCGTTGAGGAACGGCTTGAAGTTACATCAGGCGCTGGGTGTTAACCCGTTTAAGATTGGGCTCATCGGCAGCACCGATATGCACACCGGTCTCGCGACGGTCGGCGAGGACAACTTTCAGGGTAACACCGCTTCCACGGCGCCCGGGCCTGAACGCGTGCCAGCCGCCTATGAGAAAGCGGTTACCAAGGGAGGTTACTACGCTGCAGCCGGACTCGCGGCAGTATGGGCACAGGAGAACACCCGGGAGTCTATATTCGCTGCCATGCAACGCCGGGAAGTGTACGCAACCACCGGACCTCGAATCCTGCTCCAATTCTTTGCCGGCTTTGACTACGACGACATTGACGTTCTGGGCAGCAACTTTCGTGAACAGGGATATGCGGGTGGCGTTCCCATGGGCGGTGATCTGACCAACGCTCCAGGGCCGCCGGCACTGCTGATCCGGGCAGCCAGAGACCCTAATGGCGCAAACCTGGACCGGATCCAGGTGATCAAGGGCTGGCTGGATCGTAACGGTCAGCTACATGAGAAGATTTACAACGTTGCCGTCTCCGGCAACCGGGTAATCGACAAGAATGGCAAGGTTCAACCGGTTGGCAATACGATTACTGCCGACGGTATTGCTTACAGTAATCGTATCGGTGATGCCGAACTGACCGCGGTGTGGCGTGATCCGGATTTCAACAAGAAGGAATTCGCTTTCTACTATGTACGTGTGCTTGAGATTCCAACACCACAGTGGCCCGCCTTCGATCGCCAGCGTTATGGCCTGAAAGATATCCATAGCGACATTCCCACGATGGCGCAGGAGCGTGCCTACAGCTCGCCCATCTGGTATACACCCTAGAGGTAACAAATGAAGAAACTGATCGCTCTACTCGCCATCGCCTTGCCAGTTACTGCTGAGCAATCCTATTCGCCCTACGTTGATCGAAACTATCCAGAAAATGTCTACTGGGGCGATACACATCTGCACACCTACCTGTCCAGTGATGCTTATCTGCTAGGCACAATCATTACGCCGGATCAGGCCTACCGCTTTGCCAAGGGGGAAGCCATACGAGCAACCGGCGGCGATGATGTCAGAATTCGGAAACCTCTGGACTTCCTGATGGTCGCAGACCACGCCGAGAACCTGGGTGCCATACCGGCACTCGTCGCCGGTAACAAACATCTCGCAGCCACAGAACACGGCAAGAAAATCGCAGCAGTGCTTGCCGGTTTACCTGCACTTCCGGATGTGTTGCGTGCCAGGACCCGGGATGAATTTGATAAAGGCAACATGGCGATCAGCAAGGCCAAAAGCGCCAAGGGCGGTGATTTCGGCATCGACGACGAGTTTAAGCTCGAAGTCTGGAAACAGGTTGTTGCGATCGCGGAAAAACACAACGACCCAGGCAAGTTCACCACCTTCGCCGGCTACGAGTACAGCAGCAGTCCTCCCATGTTGCACCGCAATGTGCTGTACGCAGGCGGCCCAGGCGATACGCTGAAGACCCTGCCCTACTCCAAATACGATAGCCCCAACCCCGAAGACCTGTGGGCCTATCTGGAAAGTTATCGCAAGCGCACTCGCAGTGATGTTATCTCCATACCACACAACAGCAACCTCAGTGGTGGCGCCATGTTCATGACTGTCACTTACGAAGGCAAGGCGATCACGCCCGACTATGCCCGAATCCGTTCCAGCATCGAGCCTCTGGTCGAAGTCACCCAGATCAAGGGTGATAGTGAGACGCATCCATTTATCTCACCCAACGATGAATTCGCCGACTTCGAGCCCCGGGGGAAATTGAATTCCAGTGACCCCAAGACTCTGGCACGGGCCTCGTACGCACGCGCTGCGTTACAAACCGGCCTCGACATTGAAGCAAGTATCGGCGTGAATCCGTATAAGTTCGGCATGATTGGTGCCACCGACGCGCATACGGGACTTGCCACGGTGGATGAAGATAATTTCTGGGGCAAGATGGGTGCTAACGAACCCAGCCGATACCGGGCCAGTGCGCTGTCACAATTCTCTGCGTCAGGCTATGCGGGAGTGTGGGCCACAGAAAATACACGGGAAGCCATTTTTGCTGCCATGAAACGCCGCGAGGTCTATGCCACCACCGGACCACGGATGACCCTGCGCTTTTTCGGTGGATGGGAATATGCGGAGAGTGACGCCGAACGTCCCGATATTGCGGAAGTCGGTTATCAACTCGGCGTACCCATGGGTGGAGACCTGATTCAGACTAAAGACAAGGCACCGTCTTTTCTGATTCGCGCCACCAAAGATCCGGACGGTGCGAATCTCGATAGAGTGCAGATCGTCAAAGGCTGGCGGACAACGAAAGGTAAATTGCAGGAGAAAGTCTGCGACGTCACCTGGCCTGTCAATGGAAAGTCAGGTCATCGAAAGATCACCAGCGATGGGAAGCTACCTGCAGTCGGCTCAACTGTGGACCTCGAGGAGGCCAGCTATCGGAATACCATCGGTAGCCCTGAGCTGTCGGCAGTCTGGACCGACCCCGACTTCAATAAACGCGAAGCCGCGGTTTACTACGTTCGCGTCCTGGAAATCCCTACGCCCCGTTGGACTACCTATGATGCGAAAGTCTATGGGCTAAAGAAGATTCAGCAGAAGCCGGCGGCTGTTATTCAGGAGCGCGCCTACTCGTCACCGATCTGGTATACGCCCCGATAGGTATCAGGGACACTCGCGGTTAGAGTCCTCTTAGCGGTAATCCTGCCGCTTCGTAACAGGCGTCAATCGCTTTCATCTGATGCACGGCCTCGTCGGCGTCCGTATACAGCGAAGCGCCCTGTTCAATGGCAGCGATGAATGCGTCCAGCTGATAGTCGTAGCTGGCGCGTTTATCGAAGGTCTCGCTTGTCGTTTCGCCGTCAATAGTGACCTCAAACTTGCATCCAAACTGTGGTGCGATTGGATTCCAAATAAACAGTGTACCTTTCGAACCTGTCACCGTGAGGTCAGCACGAGATTCACCACGATTGCGCATGTCACCGGAAATATGTCCGACCGTGCCACTTGGGAAAGTAAGATCAGCCTCTAGAAAGAGGTCCACATCAGCCTTACCGGTTTCCGCATTTGCGGTCACTGCAACCGGTTCTTCACCGGAAAGGTGACGTACCCAGGAGATGGGGTAGCAACCGATATCCATGGTCACACCACCGGCGGTCTCATAGTTGGCACGAATGTCATCCTCTACATGACCCGCGACGTGAAACGCAGCATCGATCTTCGAAATATCGCCGAGGACGCCGGAGTCGTAGACTTCCTTCGCCCTGATAAAGCAGGGATGGTAGCGATAGTGGAAGGCGTCCATCAGTACGCGACCGGTCTCTTTCGCCACGGCGGCCATTTCTTCCGCCTCCTTCGCGTTGCTGGCGATCGCTTTTTCACACAGCACATGTTTGCCGGCCCGGAGCGCTTTGATGGACCACTCGTGATGCATACCAATGTGCAATGGGTTATATACCGCAGCAATATCAGGATGGTTAATCACATCGTCATAGCTATCCACGACCTCTGGAATACCATGTTCCTGCGCAAATGCTTCTGCACGAGACCGGTCACGTGCCGCAACCACCGTCACCGCCGCCTGATCGATGTTCTTGCAGGGGCTTATTAGCGCGGTGGGTGTAATCCGCGCCGCACCCAGGGTGCCAAATCTAATCATTGGAGACCTACCTATGGTCGATGGCGCAATACCTCGCCGGCCTGTGCACCTGTCAGCTCGTCGTCTAACAGGTTGATCTGACCGTTAATTAATGTTGCTTTATAGCCACGGGCCTTCTGGATGTAACGGCGGGCACCTCCCGGGAAGTCGTGCGCCATCTCCGGATGCAGCTCCGTGACGTTGTCGAAGTCAATGACGTTGACATCGGCCCGCATACCGGGAGCAAGCGTACCCCGGTCTCTTAAGCCAATGACTCGAGCTGGACCCGACGTCATCCGGCGGATGCCTTCGCCGATAGTGTAAAGCTGTTTTTCCCGCAGCCAGTGAGACAGCGTAAAGGTAGACCAGCCGGCATCGATAAACTGAGAGACGTGCGCACCCGCATCGCCCAGGCTTGGGAACATATGCTTACTCTGAAAAAGGTCTGCCAGTTCATTCAGGTCCTGGTTGAACATCCGCCAGGTAAAGAGGGCACGGCCACTCGTCTCTCTGCTGAGACGAATGAACATCTCGGCAGGTGATTCACCGTTCTTCTCAGCGAGTGCGGTGAGATTATCGTTGATATCCGCCGTATATGTAGGAGTATCGCCATCACCTTGATAGTACAGCCGACTCAAGTTGACCACAGTTTCATTTTTTTCTTCCTCGATTAACTTCTGAACAGTGTCGTGGTCATTCAAGGCGGCTACTCGTCCAGCCAGGTCTTTCTCGCGTAGCGCATCCCAGGTTTCACCCTTGAACGGCAACAAGCCCTGGAATCCAAACATGAAACCGGAACCCCGTACCTGTGTGATCGAGGTGATATCCCCATTCTTGCAGAGTTCATCCAGCCATCTTGCGTTGCGTTTGCCGGATCCGGGTTCATTGGCACCACCACCACTGAACAAAATTCGATTGTTAGAGGCGCGTGACATTTTGAGCATGACGTCTTCGGTCGCACCAACAGCCTGCATCAGTGCGTTTCTTGCGCCGACCTCCCTGCCAATGACCTCGAGTTCCTGAGGGTCTGCAAAGGTCCCGGGGATGGATCGTCCATCGGGTAGCCGGTGGGCTTCGAGTCGGTTGGTGGAAAAGCCAAATGCACCGCCGTCAATCGAGCCGGCGACGACCTCAGCCATCTGTTTCATCTCGTCCTCTGTCGCAAGCTCCTCTACCGCCCGCGCTCCCATGACATAGAAACGAACCGCACAGTGACCAACCAGGCCCGCCATATTGAGGGATGGCTTCAGCTCGCTGATAGCGTCGAGATAGCCACCATAGTCTTCCCAACTCCAGGGTAGTCCGGTCATAATTGCGTGCTTGGGGATGTCCTCTACGGTTTCCATCATCCCTGCCAGCAGCTCTCGATCTTCCGGCTTACAGGGCGCAAAAGTAACGCCACAGTTACCAAGCAGAGCCGTCGATATGCCATGCCAGGACACTGGCGTCATTGAAGGATCCCAGCCAATCTGGGCATCGAGATGTGTATGTAGATCAATGAATCCCGGCGTTACCAGATGACCCTCGGCATCTATCTCCTGTTTCCCCTTACCGTCAACTTCTCCTACTGCTGTGATGAGACCGTCATCAATCGCAAGATCGCCCGGGACTGGTTCCGCTCCCGTGCCATCAACAAGGTTACCGTTACGTACAACAATATCGTGTGCCATTTGTGTATTTCCCCGAAAATAATCTTTGCATTAAGACAAGTTGAAATCAGTATACCCTAGCGCAAGCGCCGCTTCGCTGACTTGCCTGCCTTCTTTTGTGTGCGAAGTCATGTGTGTGCGAAAATTCACCTCCATGTCCCATATACTCCTGCATTTTCTGGTGCCATTTGCTGTCGCAGCAGCCTTCTACCGGCACAAATTGTTTATCGCCTTTTCACTGATGATGCTTGGACTGCTGATTGACGTCGATCATCTACTCGCGAGTCCGATCTATGATCCCGATCGCTGCAGTATTGGCTTCCATCCCCTGCATACCATCATGCCCATCGGACTTTACATTGCGATGTTTGCCCACGAGAGAACCCGACTCCTTGGTTTGGGTCTTTGCATTCACATCGCACTTGATGCACAGGACTGTTTAGTCAATGGCGCGTTCTGACTAAAAGTTGTGCTGACTGTGAAACGTGCGCGACCAGTCAGAGTTCAGCGCAAATATGACCACCATCAACAACAACCGTGGACCCGGTCATATATCGAGAAGCATCAGAGGCGAGCAGCAACAAGGGGCCATCCAGGTCCTCGAATTCACCATATCGTCGCATGGGTATACCTTTAACGAAGGTCTCAGAGCGATCACTCTCTAACAGGACCCGGCTGACATCCGTCAGGATATAACCGGGCGCCAGGGCGTTAACTCTCAATCCAAATTTAGCCCCCTCAAGCGCCATAATTTCCGTCGCCTTCACCAGTGCTGCCTTGGATACCGCATAGGGGAACTGTCCCTTGATGGTTCGGTATGCCGTTATGGAGGCTATATTCACGACATTGCCCTCCTTCTGGCCGTTAGCAATCATGCGTTCGGTGTACATCTTGGTAATTCGCCACACTGACTTTAGATTGGTATCCATCACGTGGTCCCAGTCATCTTCGTCGATCATGGCGTATGTTTTCGCGCCAGACTCTACCCCCGCGTTATTAATGATTACGTCTATAGGACCACCCGCATCCTCCGCCGCCTGCATAAAGGAAGCGACGCTCTCTGGTTCACGCACGTCCAGCTCAAAACCCCATGCCTTACCTCCCGCAGCATTGATCTCCTGAACTCGAGCTTCAATCTTGTCGACTCGCCGTGCGCCTAAGGCAACATTCGCACCCGCATCAGCCAGCACACCGGCAAAGTGGTACCCAAAACCGGACGACGCGCCGGTAATCAGGACATTCTTTCCGGTCATTGAAAAAAGACTCATAACGCAACTCCAAAACGGATTCACCGCGACAGAAGGACTGTACCAAAAAGGGCTGTACCAGAAAGGGCTGTGCCATTTTTTCCTCAAGCAGTAAGCGTTCATTCATGCAACAATGCGGCTCCCTTAGAAAAGCGAAACGAAACACCGGAGAATAATATGCCTGAAGATGATCCCAGGGGCAGCGTGACCGAAAGCCTTATCGTCTCGCTGGACAGCCAGGTAGACTCGCTCGAAATTGTTGGCGGCAAGGGCCGTTCACTGGCAAAACTTACTAATGCAGGATTCGATGTTCCCGGTGGATTTCAGGTAACCACCCAGGTCTATCGTCAGTTTGTTGCAGAACAAGACCTGCAGCCCAGAATCCTTGAGCTGGCAAAACCGCAGATTGTGGAAGGTCACTGTTCCTTTGAGCAGGCATCCCGTGACATTATCAACCTGTTTCATGAACACGACCTCAATGAAGAAGTAGTTCAAGAGATCATAAGGGCCTATGAGGCACTGGATGGCACACCAGCGGTCGCCGTCAGGTCATCGGCCAACGCGGAAGACCTGCCGGACCTGTCTTTTGCAGGTCAGCAGGAAACCTACCTCAATGTTCAGGGGCCGAATGAGGTCGCCGCTGCTGTGAAAAACTGCTGGTCATCCCTGTGGACGGCGCAGGCCATCAACTATCGCCATGAGATGGATATTGACCAGGACGTCGTTGCGATGGCGGTCGTGGTCCAGATAATGATCCCATCAGACGTTGCCGGAATACTGTTTACCGCCAATCCTTCCACCGGCGATCGCGATGAAATGATCATCAATTGCAGTTTCGGGCTGGGTGAGGCGGTTGTCAGCGGCCAGGTCACGCCGGACACCTACATCGTAGATCGACAAACCCTTGAAGCCAGGGAAACCATCCTGGGCGCGAAGGACCAGATGATCGTCTCCGATGGTAATCAGGGCACCCGAATGGAACAGGTCACCGACGCGCAGAAGAATCAATCGTCACTCGCCGATTCGCACCTGGGCGAACTGGCTTCCGTTGCCCTGCAAATTGAGAAGGAATTTGACGGCGTTCCCCAGGATATCGAATGGGCGATCTCTGCAGGGAAACTCTGGCTGCTGCAGTCTCGTCCCATTACCAATCTGCCAGCATCCCCGCCCAATGATGTTAGTTGGCCCGAAATCCCGGACGCACAATTACTGAAACGCCAGGTCGCTGAAAACATGCCTGACCCGCTCTCGCCACTGTTTCAAGACTTGTACCTCAAGGGGCTTTTTGACTCACAGAAATGGCCGGAAGGTTGGAAGTGGGAAGGTATCCACACCAGGAACTGGCTGAAGAACTTTGTTGTCACTACCGTAAACGGCTACGCCTATCAGCCCATTTATCACTCAGGTGCCGATGAATGGAAGGGTGTTATGGACAAGTTAGCAAAGAAGCAAAAGTCCCAGCCCTGGTACAAAACACTAACGGGTGCCCTAAGCAACAAATATTTCATCGATGAGCTCAAGGGTGGGCCCTTCCATTTTGTATATCTGATGGCGAAGTTCTATCGTTCATTTAAGCCCTATCCTGTGCTCAAGTATTGGGAAGACGTTCAGCTACCCACCTACCTGGCCGGGATCGAGAGATGGGACAAGCTTGATCCCACCAGGGCAACCGGCGATGAACTGCTGCAAGGTCTGCGAGATTTGAGTTTGACCGAGGCGAAATACTGGCACGCCCTTCGCGGCGTCATCGGCACCGCCAAGGCAACCGACGGTGGCTTCCAGTACTTCCTCGAAGAAAACGCGCCCGACGAGGGTATGATCAGTGGTACGTTTCTGTCCGGCTTTCCTTCCAGAACGCTGGATGCAGAGATGGCGATGCGCGAAATCGCAGCAGGTATTCGCGAAAATCCCTCGCTCTATGAACTGACCATTGTGACATCGGCAGCGAGACTTCTTGCGGCGCTGGGAAATCACGCGGACGGTAACGTCACAAAACAGGTCATTGAAAGCTATCTGCATGATTATGGAAGACAGGTCTTCAATCTTGATTTTGTCGAGCCCACCCTCGAAGAGGCCCCCGAGCCTTTTGCCATGAGCCTTAAGGCGATGGTGAGAAATCCCGGCCAGGAGCCCGCCGTCAGACAGAAACAACTAAGAAAAACTCGGCGCAGTAAAATGTGGCAGGCAATGAAGTTCTTTAAAGGTGGGAAGCGTATTGATTTCCTGCAAGCCTACTGGACTGCGCGCATCAACTACCCCACCCGTGAAGAAGCGCTGTTCTATATGGGGCTCGCCTGGTCGACATTCCGGCCCTGGGCGCTGGAGCTTGGTCAACGCCTGGTGGAGGTTGGTACATTCAATCAAGCGGACGACATCTATTATGTCAGCAGTGATGATCTTGAAGCTGCCATCGCTGCCCGTGCCAACGACCAGGCACTACCTGAACTCGGCCAGCAGGCACAGGAGCAACGGGAGTTGCGGGCCCTGCGCTTTCGCATGGATGCGCCACCGGCCATTCCGCCACTAAAAGAATCAAAAGGCACGGCAAACCCACTGGCAACTATCAGAAATCATGAGGATGGCGCGACAACCTTGAGGGGTTTTGCGGTTTCTCCGGGCAAAATAACAGGCGTTGCCAGTGTCATTATGAGTCCCAACGATTTTGACAAGATGCAGCCCGATTCCATACTCGTATGTCCGTTGACTACACCGGCATGGACCCAGTTATTTCCCCACGCCGCGGCGCTCGTGACAGATATCGGCAGTATCCTGGCCCACGGTTCCATCGTCGCCCGGGAATATGGCATTCCCGCCGTACTCGGTGTTGGTGATGCCACTCAGCGCATTAAACCCGGCGACATGCTGGAAATAGATGGCGACCGTGGAACAGTGACAGTGCTACCACCCGAATAACCCGGTCATTCGGGCGTGTACCAGATTCGGCAACGCATCCAAACGTCAACAAATTGCAAATCTTTGCACCGATGCCATTTCTACTCAGCAGGAAGTCCCTATCCATGTAACAATGCCGCCTCAGCTAAAAAGCGAAACATAGAACCGGAGACTGGTATGCCTGAATATGAACCCGTAGGGGAGTTTGGATCTGCCGAATGGTGCGAAGCCTGTGGCAAGGCCGGTGCCAAGATGCTGCAGGACGCTAATCTACCAGCGGATACCACCTGGGGATTTAGCGAAACCTACCTGTACCCACCGGAAAGAATGCTGACTGGTGGCCGCGAGATTTCTGCCTTTCACTTTATGGTTAAGGACGGTGTATGTTCTGGCGGCGACGGTGCACCGGAAGAATGTCTTTCACTGGACGGTTTTCACGTCACGCCGGTATGGGGTGCAATATGCAACCAGTCGCGGGCTATCTATGATAGCGAGGGGCAGAAACGGCGAGGTGCTGATGAGGGTGTGATGTACCAGGCCATCATTGAGTACGTGGGCAGAAAGGATCTCTGGCAAGGCAACGGTGGCAGCGCAAAGTCAATGAACTGGCCACCGGAGATCGTTGCCGCTGTCACAGTGGGTCAAGGGTTTCACAATGTAGCTGCAAGCCAGCAGATGCCCTCTCCCGAATACGAAGGGCTGCCTGTCACCGAAATGCTGGTACCTATCTTTTCCGAAATGACTGACGAGCAGAAAAAGTCGTTTCTGAAATTACTAAGAATTGAGCTATAAACTGAAGACACAATTTACCGAAGAGAGATGGAGAAAACATGGCGACTGTTCGCATAGACATTGAGAACAAAAGAATTCTGATCCACCGCAAACCCGACTGCACAGGATACGAAATCAATCCCGAGGATTGTGTGGTCAATCTAAGCAGGACCGACACCTCAGAATTGAGCAAGTTCGGAACCGGAGAAGTCGGACCGGACAATAAAGTTATCTGGTTGAAGATGGACTTTGAGGATCCCTTCTTCGAGCACTCCGTCGTTGAGTACGTCCGCGAGCTCCTATCCCCCGACCACGAAGTGTTCCACAGAACCCGTGCAATTGGATGGCATTGTTAGAATACCGATAGAGACTATCGACAGAGACCATCTACAGAGACCATCTACAGAGACCATCTACAGAGACAAGGAACAAAAACAAATGATTAACTTTAACGACTACAAGGTCACTGAACTCAGCCCCAGACTGACCGCAAGAGTCACCCGATTGGACGGATCGATTGAAGAAGGC